>ENA-ORUI01003949-ORUI01003949.1-human-gut-metagenome-genome-assembly--contig:-NODE-3949-length-10044-cov-4.008710_pt1 | contig 10044 bp, 8 predicted proteins | sample MGYA00242078_ERZ509205 | MGnify/ENA primary metagenome ERZ509205 (study PRJEB26280, sample SAMEA2338828) | human gut metagenome | biome: human gut; feature: human-associated habitat; material: faeces... | reverse complement strand
CGCGGCTCTGGCTTTTTGCTATGACGATTCTCATCTACTATGTCCTTTTGGAAGCGCTCAATGCAGTCCGCCAGCAGGCGCAGCTGGAAGAACGCGCGGCGCAGCTGGACACGCTCCTGGCGATGCAGTACACACAGTATCAGCAGCTTTCCCGCCACATCGAAGAGGTGCGGGAGGCGCGCCACGACCTGCGCCAGCACTTAAATCTCATCGAGCACTACCTGCAAAGCGGGAAAACGGAGGATCTGAAGACCTACATCGAACAATACCGTATGACGCTTCCGCCGGACACCGCGCGGACCTGGTGTGAAAATTATGCGGTCAACACGGTTATCAGCTATTACGGTGAGGAGGCGCGCAAGGCGTCGGTCGATTTTTCGGTCCGTATCCAGCTTCCGCCATCTCTCCCGCTGCGTGAGCCGGAGCTCTGCTCGATCTTCGGCAATCTTCTGGAAAATGCCCTCGATGCCTGCCGGGAATGTACGGACAGCGCGCCGTTTATCCGCATCTGCGCCCAGGAGGATGCCGGTCACATCGTGATCACAGTTGACAATACCTGCTGCCATCCGCCGATCGAGGAAAATGGGCGGTTCCGCTCGACCAAACATGACGGGCTCGGCACGGGAACCGCCTCCATCCGTTCGATCGCCGAGCGCTACCAGGGCCTGGTGGATTTCCGGTATGAGGACGGGATCTTTTATGCATCAGTGATGTTGAAATTTGATTCTAAAATTTCTCACGGAAATCTTTGAAAAAAGATTGACTTTCATCGTGTCAGGACGCATAATATAAATAATAATCATTATCAATATTATTTAGAAGGATTGGAGTGTCGCCTATGAAAACCTTAAAATACAGCCGTCAGCGCGAATCGATCAAAGCCTGCCTGATGAGCCGGAAGGATCATCCGACCGCCGACGCCCTTTACACCAGCATCCGGGAACAGTTTCCGAATATCAGCCTTGGAACCGTTTACCGCAATTTAAATCTGCTTGCCGACATAGGCGAGGCAATTAAAATTACAACACCCGATGGCGGCGATCGTTTTGATGCACGTACCAATCCGCATTATCATTTCTATTGCAAGTGCTGCAAGCGAATGATTGATATGGATTTTGATCACATGGATAAGATCAACCATCTCGCATCCGAAAGTTTCGACGGTCAGATTGAATCACACACCATGCTTTTCTACGGTATCTGCGGTGATTGTTTAAGAAAGTCCTGACTATGTAGTATAAATTCAGAAATTTTGAAAAAACTTATCAATTATAGTTGACAAAGAAGGATGTATATGTTATCTTAATATCAGTAACAGTTACTAATATTGCTAACTAAAAGAAATCAAATATACTATCAAAAAAAGAAAAGGAGATTATTATTATGAAGAAATTTGTTTGTACAGTATGTGGTTATGTATACGAAGGCGAAGCAGCACCGGAGAAATGTCCAGTATGTGGCGTAGGCGCTGACAAGTTCACAGAAGTAAAAGAAGGCGAAAGAGAATGGGCTGCAGAGCATGTAGTTGGAGTAGCTAAAGGCGTAAGCGAAGACATCCTTGCCGACCTCAGAGCAAACTTTGAAGGTGAATGTTCAGAAGTAGGAATGTATCTTGCAATGGCAAGAGTAGCTCACAGAGAAGGCTATCCGGAAATCGGACTTTACTGGGAAAAAGCTGCTCACGAAGAAGCAGAACACGCTGCTAAATTCGCAGAACTTCTTGGCGAAGTTGTAACAGACAGCACAAAGAAGAACCTTGAAATGAGAGTAGAAGCAGAACACGGCGCAACAGCAGGTAAATTCGACCTTGCAAAACGTGCAAAAGCTGCAAACCTCGATGCGATCCATGACACAGTTCATGAAATGGCAAGAGACGAAGCAAGACACGGAAAAGCATTCGAAGGATTACTCAAACGCTACTTTGGCTAAGCTACAAGCCGAGCAGGGATAAATAGAAGAGCCCCTGGAAGAACGAATTTATTCATTCTTCCAGGGGCTCTTCTATTTATCCCTATTAGGCGACAGCCTGCAGCGAGAAGTAGCGCAGCGCATTCGAGCTGGCTCGACCTCCTATTTCTGGTTCGCCGGCTCCACAGCCACCGTCTTCCCTTTAATTTTCACATTCTTCATCGCATTCAGTACCTCACGGGCATATTCCCTCGGCACCTCAACAAATGTATACTTATCATACATATCAATCGTTCCGATCAGCTTTCCATCCATTCCGCTTTCCCCGGCGATTGCACCAAGAATATCTCCCGGACGTACTCTCTGCTTCTTTCCAATATTGATGAACAGACGTACCATTCCATCCTCACCTGCACCGGTATCTCCAAATTCCCAGTCATTTTCCTCTGTATTTTTGTTATCCTCTGTCATTCCACAGCAGATCTTTAAAAATGCAGCCGCCATATCCATTGCTGTAAATTCAGAATTATTGACACGTTCTTCGATGGCATTGATCATCATGTCCAGATCTTCCTGCTCGATCACACGCTCCACATCATCCAGAATATTTTCCATCTTAGTATTCGCAACGTCATTCAGTGACGGAACTTTCTGTGCATAGATCTTCGTCTTGCAGTATCTCTGGATCTCTTTCAGTTTGTAAACTTCTTTTCCTGATACGAAAGAAAATGCTCTTCCTTCGCGTCCTGCGCGTCCGGTACGCCCGATACGGTGTACATAATATTCATCATCCTGCGGGAGATCATAATTAAATACTGCTTCCACTTCATCTACATCAATTCCACGGGCCGCCACATCCGTTGCTACCAGGATCTCTGTCTTACCGGTCCGAAAGCCCTGCATCACGCGGTCTCTCTGTTCCTGCTTCATATCCCCGTGAAGTCCTGCCGCAAAATATCCGCGTCCGAGAAGTGCATTTACCAGAAGATCCACCTGCTTCTTCGTATTACAGAATACAACCGAAAGCCTTGGTGAATAAATATCAAGAAGTCTGGAAAGAACTTCCTCTTTCTTCTTCGGCTTTACATCATAATAATACTGCTCAATATTCGGAACAGTCAGTTCCTTTTTTGTAACTTTGATCACTTTTGCGTTATTCTGGAATTTCTTCGTAATCTCCATGATCGGCTTCGGCATGGTTGCTGAGAAAAGCACGGTCTGGCGCTCCTCAGGAACACCACTTAATACAAATTCGATATCCTCACGGAATCCCATATTCAGCATTTCATCTGCTTCATCAAGCACAACCGTGTGTACAAAATCCAGCTTCATCGTCTTTCTGCGCATGTGGTCCATCACACGCCCTGGAGTTCCTATGACGATCTGTGTTCCACTCTTTAAGGAACGGATCTGCTTTACGATATCCTGTCCTCCGTAAATCGGCAGAACCTTAATTCCATGCATATATCTGGACAGGTTGCGGATCTCGTCTGCCACCTGGATTGCAAGCTCTCTGGTCGGGCAGAGAACGATCGCTTGCAGCTTTTTCAGCTTCGGGTCTACCTTTTCCAGAATCGGGATTCCGAATGCTGCGGTCTTACCGGTTCCGGTCTGTGCCTGCCCGATCAAATCGATCCCGCTAATCATTGCCGGAATTGCCTTTGCCTGAATCGGTGAAGCCTCCTCAAATCCCATGTATCTTACTGCTTTCTGAATCTCTTCCGAAAGTCCCATTTCTTCAAATCTAACTGTTTCCATCCATTATCCTTTCTATTAAATACATTACCAATTACAAATATGACCTTAAACTCCATCATATAAACTCTGCCGGGGCGCATTCTCGCGCCTGCGACGGTCGCTTGCGACATCTTCCTTATCCGTCGCAATGCACAATAAAAAACTCCTTACTTGGTGACAATACAAGTAAAGAGCATCGTAACATTCGCGTTATATTCTAACAAATAATTTTTAAAAAGTCAATTTTCACTTGCATTTTATGCATAAACGGTATAATATATTCATATACTTAATGTAGTATTGATTACTACGTGTTGTAGTTTTAATTATTCATCTCTAGGGAGGGATTTGTGATGAAAAAGAAACATATTAAAGATCCAGGAAGTGCAATCACACATTTTATCGGCATGCTGATGGCAATTTTCGCCGCATTTCCACTTTTAATAAAAGCAGCCCACGAACCGAGCCGGATTTACCTGATCTCGCTTGCAATCTATGCTGTCAGCCTGATTCTTTTATACGCCGCAAGCACAACCTATCATACCTTTGATCTTTCCGAACGTGTCAACACGATCCTGAAAAAGATCGACCATATGATGATCTTCGTACTGATCGCCGGAAGCTACACACCGATCTGCCTGCTGGTACTGGAACGCAGAACCGGACTTATCATGCTCGCACTTGTATGGGGTATTGCAATCACCGGAATTATTATTAAAGGGTTCTGGGTATTCTGCCCGAAATGGGTATCCTCCGTCCTCTACATTAGTATGGGATGGATCTGTGTCCTCGCATTCAGTCAGATTCTCAACAATCTGACACGTGCAGAATTCGGATGGCTTCTCGCCGGCGGAATCATTTACACGATCGGCGGTGTGATCTATGCACTGAAGCTTCCGATTTTCAACAATAAGCATAAGAATTTTGGCAGCCACGAAATCTTCCACCTCTTCGTGATGGGCGGAAGTGCATGCCACTTTGTTGTAATGTATTCTTTATTGTAAACCTTGCATCCTCGAAAAATCCAGAAAACTCGCCCCACTAAAGCTGCGGAAGTAATTTTTTATTCTGCACAAAATGCCGACAGGAGAAGCAAATCTGCTTCTCCTGTTTCATGCCCTACTGCCCCGTCTCTTTATAGCTCATCACCAGCCCAATCTTCGCCCTCCGCGTCATATGCTTAATCGCATACTCCCGCCGCATCGCCTCTTCTTTTGTCTCAAACTGCTCCAGATACACCAGCTCCACTGGTCTCCTGGATCTGGTGTATTTTGCGCCTTTCCCGGCATTATGCGCTTCCAGACGCTTTTCAATATCATTCGTCCACCCGGTATATAATGTTTCATCCTTGCATTTTAAAATATATGTATAATTCATCGCTTCAAAGAGGGACCAAAAAGCCCCTCTTCCTTTCTTCTGCTCTTATTCTTCAGCCAGATAGTCCATCGGATTGACCGGCTGACCATCTTTTAACATCTCGAAATACAGATTGCAGCCCTCCAGACTGTAATACTTGGTCGGAATCTCCAGATATCCGATCACATTGCCCGCTTCCAGATAATCACCGACTTTCACCTGCACTTCCTTGAGCTGTCCATACATGCACTCGTAGCCATTCCCCATATCCAGTGTCACCGTGATTCCCGTCTGCGCAAAGTTATCAATGGATTTTACAAGACCCGGTGCTGCTGCGATCACGTTATCGTTCACCGCACCGGATATGATCATCGCCGGATTATATCTGTACTGATCCAATGTAGAAAAATATACGGTTTTATCCATACTGTAGCTCATCAGCACATTGCCGTCCACCGGCCACAGAAGCTGGCTGTCCTCCCCGAAATTCAGGTTCATTGCCGTTCCTGCGGTCTGCGTGCTGTCCGTTTCCCAAGTATCCATCCGGTTCTCTGTACTTCCATCTGCTGCCGTATTTGCAGCCTGGCTGTCCTCTTTTGTCACAGGCTCTTCATCTTCCAGCGCTTTCTTTGCAATACTGCTTGTCTCTTCCGCATTTCTTTTGATTTCTTCCTCTTTCGCCTGCTGTTCTTCCTCGATCTTTGCCTGCTCATCCTTCACATTTGCCCGGTAATTTCTCCATGTATAGGCTCCTGTAAGCACAATAGCAGCGGCAAAGCAGACCGCAAGACCGATCGACGCTCTTTTTCTCCTCTTATTAGAGGACTGCTGCTTTTTATTCATATTCTATCACCTCTGACAATATTTTTGCCAGAAAATGACCAACTTATTCTCCCTTTTCGTTTTTTTCGATCACAATATCCGTGACCTCTTCCAGACTGACATCAGTGAAAAAATATTGCAGGATTTCTTCACAGGTTTTCCCTTCCTCTGCCATCTTCTCTGCCGTGTACTGGCTCATCCCAAGACCGTGCCCGATTCCCTTCGCCGTAACCCTTGTCTGCCCGTCATAATCCTGAAGCGTAAAGCATGACGAGGCAAGATGGTAGGTTCTCCGGAATTCTTCACCATTTACTGTTTCACTGCCACAACGGACTGCTGTCACATACCCGGCACTGTCAGTTCCTGTCACTTCCATGTCGCTTCCCTGGATCATGGACACGGTCATCTCCTCTTTTGCCTCCACATCTTCGGGACATTCCCTGCTCTGAAGATACGGATACTCTTCCGAACCAAACACTTCATTTCCAGACCTTGTTTTTCCGTTGCTTAACCGGTGATACGGGGTCAGAATCAGCTTTCCGTCATACATCAGAACCTGTCCCCTCGTCTCATCCCACGCAGCTTTCATCTTCTCATAATATTCTCCATAATGATCTGCTCCCCAGTTGCTCTCCATCTGCTGCCTGGTCCAGTATTCCTTCGTCAGGACAGTGTTGGTGCCCTCATCCTGGATGCTTTTGTAAATGCTGGTCCGGATCAACACTGCCTGTGCCTTTAACGCTTCCTCCTCCGCATCTCCCTCAATTTCTTTAGCCAGAATCCCGATCCCATATTCATCCAGTGAAATTTTTCTGTTCTTTTCGTCACTTTTTACGGTCACATACGGGCTCGTCCCATTGTCCTGCGCCAAACTGCTTCTGCCATTCAGCAGAATCGTAACCACATACGGAAGTAATATAAGAATGGCAGCAAAATAGCCTGCCTGTCTGAAGTATTTTCGCATAATAAAACCTCCCATACCACTGTATGAGAGGTTTTGACTGATTATGCTTCTGGTTTAACTGTAACATAATCCAGTTTCCAGATATTATCAACATATTCCTGAATGGTTCTGTCTGAAGTAAATTTACCACAGCTTGCTGTATTCAGAAGTGCCATCTTAGCCCAACGATCCGGATCTTTGTAAGCTTCTTCCACTTTCTTCTGTGCTTCTGCATAAGAGCGGAAGTCTTTCAGGATAAAGTATCTGTCCGGTCTGTCTCCACCCTGTGTATTCAGAAGTGAATTATACAGGTCGCGGAACATCTCATGGTCACCATGTGAATAAGTTCCATCCATCAACTGGTCAACGACTCTCTTAATATCCCAGTCATTGAAGTAGATCTCCTGCGGGTTATATCCGCCATTATTCTCATAGTTGATAACTTCGTCAGAACTGAGGCCGAAAATAAATGCATTTTCAATTCCAACTTCTTCTACGATCTCTACATTGGCTCCATCCATAGTTCCAAGTGTCGGTGCACCGTTCAGCATGAACTTCATGTTACCTGTTCCGGAAGCTTCTTTGGAAGCGGTAGAAATCTGTTCGCTGACATCTGCTGCCGCGAAGATCCATTCTGCGTTGGATACGCGGTAATCTTCGATAAATACGACTTTCAGCTTTCCATTGATGCTCAGGTCATTATTTACCACATCTGCTACAGAGTTGATCAGTTTGATGATCTCTTTTGCACGGACATATCCTGCGGAAGCTTTTGCACCAAAGATAAATGTTCTCGGATAGAAGGACATCTCCGGATGTTCTTTGATCTGGTTGTACAGATACATTACATGCAGAATGTTAAGAAGCTGTCTCTTATATTCATGAAGACGCTTAACCTGTACATCATAAATAGATCTCGGATCGATCTCTACTCCATTGTGTTCCAGAATATATTTTGCAAGACGTTCTTTGTTCTTGTATTTGATATCCATAAATTCTGCTCTTGCCTTCGGATCATCCGCAAGCGGTTTTAATTTTGACATCTGGGACAGATCTGTGATCCAGCCGTCTCCGATGTGGTCTGTTACCCAGTCTGCAAGCAGCGGGTTTCCATGAAGAAGGAATCTTCTCTGTGTGATACCATTGGTCTTGTTGTTGAATTTCTCCGGCATCATTTCGTAGAAATCTTTTAATTCCTGATGTTTCAGAATCTCTGTATGAAGTCTTGCAACACCATTTACGGAGTAGCCTGCAATAATAGCCATATGTGCCATTCTTACCTGACCGTCCATCAGGATAGCCATCTTACGGACTTTATCTTCATTGCCCGGATACATACGGCGAACCTGTTCTACAAAACGGCGGTTAATTTCCTGTACAATCTGGTATACACGCGGAAGCAGTCTTGAGAACAGGTCGATCGGCCATTTTTCAAGTGCTTCTGACATGATCGTATGGTTGGTGTAAGCAACCGTCTTTGTTGTTACTTCCCATGCTTCATCCCATCCAAGACCTTCCTGGTCAATGAGCAGACGCATCAACTCTGCAACTGCTACAGTCGGGTGAGTATCGTTCATCTGGATCGTAACTTTTTCATACAGTTTGCGCACATCTTTGTGTTTCTTTTTATATTTATCAAGCATAACCTGAAGACTGGCAGATACAAAGAAATACTGCTGTTTCAGACGAAGCTCTTTTCCTGCATAGTGATTGTCATTTGGATAAAGAACCTCGACGATCGTTTTTGCAAGGTTTTCCTGCTCGATCGCTTTATGGTATTCTCCTCTGTCAAATGCATCCAGTTTAAAGTCTGTGATTGCCTGTGCATCCCAGATACGCAGTGTATTGACTACGTGGTTGCCATATCCTACGATCGGCATATCATATGGAATAGCAAGTACGGATTCATAATTTTCCTGGATGAAATCTTCTTTCTTGGTCTGTTCATTATACTGTACACGAATGGTACCACCAAAACGGACTTCCTTTGCATACTCGTCACGGCGGATTTCAAACGGATTGCCATCTTTGAGCCAGTTATCCGGCACTTCTACCTGATAGCCATCTTTGATCTTCTGTTTGAACATACCGTAGCGGTAACGGATTCCACAGCCGTAAGCTGCGTATCCAAGAGATGCAAGTGAATCCAGGAAGCAAGCTGCAAGACGTCCAAGACCACCATTACCAAGTGCCGCATCCGGTTCCTGATCTTCTACCACATTCAGATCAATGCCCATCTCATCAAGGGCTTCTTTTACTTCTTTATATGCAGTCATGTTGATCAGGTTGTTGCCAAGTGCACGTCCCATAAGAAATTCCATTGACATATAATATACGGTCTTTGGATCTTCTTTTTCGTATGTTTTCTGTGTCGCAAGCCAGTCATCTACAATTGCTTCTTTTACTGCATAAGATACTGCCTGGAAAATCTGCTGCGGAGTTGCTTCTTCAATCTCTTTACGATACAGTGTCCGCACATTTTCTTTCACATCATTTTTAAAAGTTTCTTTTTCAAATCTTTTACTGTACATGCCTATATTCCCTTCTCATTTTTGCGCAGCGGCAGGGATTATTCTCCCTGCTTTTCTACGCCCATATTTACAGCTTCACCGTTGATCTTCCAGTCTTTCACATAGCCTGCAGGTTCAGCCTTTTCAACTGCTACCGCAAGTGTCTCCTGTCCGATCTGCTCTGCATACTCTGCAAATACTTTTTCTGCCTTTTCGCTTCCGTCGTAAGTTACCTTGATCTTATCCATAACTTCAAATCCGGCTTCCTTACGCATAGTCTGGATCTTGCTGATGATCTCACGTACAAATCCTTCTGTCAGAAGTTCTTCTGTCAGGTTTGTATCCAGTACAACGGTGATACCATAGTCACTCTCAGATACATATCCTTCCATCTGTGCCATGTCGATCAGAAGGTCTTCTTTTGCAAGTTCAATTTCCTGTCCATTTACCTGAAGCTTCAGAACACCTGTCGCATTCAGTTCGTCCATAGCAGCATTTCCGTCCAGATTGCTGAGTTCATTCTTGATTCCACCTAACAATTTACCATATTTTGGTCCAACTGTCTTTAATTGTGGTTTAAATGTATAAGAAGTAAATGCACGAACATCATCTGTAAGTTCGATTTCTTTTACATTCAGCTCATCTGTCACGATATCCTGATAGAACTCCGGCAGATCGGAAGCACCTTTTACGAACATCTTTCCGATTGGCTGACGGTTCTTGATGTTGGCTGTATTACGGCATGCACGTCCCATTACAACGATCTTC
>ENA-ORUI01003944-ORUI01003944.1-human-gut-metagenome-genome-assembly--contig:-NODE-3944-length-10059-cov-3.152939_pt1 | contig 10059 bp, 7 predicted proteins | sample MGYA00242078_ERZ509205 | MGnify/ENA primary metagenome ERZ509205 (study PRJEB26280, sample SAMEA2338828) | human gut metagenome | biome: human gut; feature: human-associated habitat; material: faeces... | reverse complement strand
CGATACCCGGCGGGCATTCCATTCTTTCTTGGCGGCACCGGATACGGAAACCACATGATCTCGATCAAACACGGCAACCGGACAACCTGCCAAACGGTGCATGATATCTGCCACCTGTGCGGCGCTCTCACTGAGTTCTCCAATTGGGGAATACTTCTTAAAAATAACCTCCCCTTCGTTGCTCGTATAAATTTCTAAGGGATCGCCTTCCCGGATGCGCATGGTGCGCCGAATTTCTTTTGGGATGACAACACGTCCCAGATCGTCAATTCTTCTTACAATTCCAGTCGCTTTCATCGATCGGATCCTCCAAACTTTTTCATTTGCCGCTCCTGTTTGAGCTGCATGCGTAATGCTATTGTTTGAGAAAAACGGAAGATTATACATATGGACAACTTGAAAAAATACCAATCTTCATGCAGACTGCATCAATTATCCAAAAATTTACATAGAAATGGAAAACATATATTGACAAAATAAAAAGAATACGGTAAAATGATAGGAGAAACTTTAACGGCTCTCCAACACTCTGGAGAACACATGAAAAAAGGAGAATGTGAGTTATGAATTGTAAGAAATGTGGTGCACCCCTTCCAGAAAATGCAGTGTTCTGCGAAAAGTGCGGACAAAAGGTAGAACCGGTTGCAGCTGCTGTCCCGCCGCAGGGTGCCGCTTCCAATCCGAATCCAACACCAAATCCAGCACCGAACCCGAATCCGGCTATGGGTGCACAGGCACCAAACGGTGCACCGATTCCGCCGACTGGCGCAGGCTTTGCAGTTCCTCCGGTAGGTGCTGCTGATGGTACCGAAAACAAGAACAAGAAGGTTGGCGTGATTGCAGCAATTGTTGCTGCTGTTATCGTTGTTGTTCTGCTGGCATCCCTGCTTTTCTCTCGCAGCCCGAAGGATTGCGTCAAGGATTTCTATAAGGCAGAGCAGAAAGCAAGCGCCAGCCAGATGCTGAACCTGGTTCCGAAGAAGTATCAGAAGTATCTGATGGATGAATATGACCTCAGCAAAAAGGAACTGAAAGAAGCAGTGAAGGATTACTTGGATGACAATCTGGATGGCTGGGAAGATGATTACGGCGATGGAATCAAGCTAAAGGTTGAATTCAAGGATAAGGATAAAGTCAGCAAGGACGACATCAAGGACATGAACGAAACCTTTGATGATGAGGATATCAAGTTGAAGGTGAAGAAGGGCTACGAATACGAAATCAAAGTCAAGATCAAGGGTGACGATGATGACGATTCTTCTAAAACAACCAGCTACGCAGTAAAGATCGGCGGAAAATGGTACAGCTCTGATGCAATTGCAACTGTAACATACGCTGCTGCTTCTGCTGACTAAGTTTTCTTTGTAAATCACGCAAAGCCACCGAGAAAACAAAATTGTTTCTTCGGTGGCTTTTTCTGATTCTATTGTATCAAAGCCAAGGAAAGGATGAAACGCAATGTATTGTAAAAAATGTGGATCCCCTATCCCAGATGATTCAAGATTTTGTAACTACTGCGGAACCAGTGTATCGCCCGTAGTGCAGCAACCTACTGTGCCACAAAGTCCAATGGCAAACCAGCAAGCTCCGCAAAATCCAATGGCAAACCAACAAGCTCCGCAAAATCCAATGGCAAACCAACAAGTACCGCAAAATCCAATGGCAAACCAACAAGTACCGCAAAGCCAATTCTTCCAGCAAGCAAATCCGCAGCCTCCTGTACCAAAGAAAAAGAAGAAGAAAACCGGACTGATTATACTGATTCTTGTGTTGGTTGTTCTGCTTGCGGCTGGTGCAGTTGGTGCAATGTTCCTGTTGAATCGAGACAAAAAAGATGCAGCAAGCAATGGAGTGGAAAATCCAGAAGAAGCGGTAACAAAACTTTACGATGCCGCAGAACAATGTGATGCAGATTTGATGTTAAGCCTTGTTCCAAAAGCGTATCAGGATGATCTCATGGAAAAAGATGATCTAGACAACAACAGCTTAAAAAAAGCTGTTCAGGATGGTTTAAACGATAACTTAGATGATTGGAAAGACTCCTATGGCAACAACATAGAAATAGAGATTACATTAGATCATGCCAATGCAATGCCTAAAAGTGACATCGATGATATGAATAATAAAAATGATTTGGTAACAATTGAAGCAGGCTACGAATACGAAGTAACAGTCACGTACAAAGGCGACGATGATTCCGATACTATTAGCAGTATCCAGACAGCACTAAAGATTGACGGAAAATGGTATAGTCTCGATGCAATGGGGGTTCTATCTGCTATGGTCGAATAATTTCTTTTTGTAAGATACGGAAAGCCACCGAAAAAAACAAACTCGTTTCTTCGGTGGCTTTTCTTGACAATATTGTATCAAAATCAAAGAAGAGGATGAGAAACAGCTTCTAACAAGCGCCTACTACGCAATATGGATTGACGGAAGATGGTACAGCCTGGAAGCAATCAGATTTATAAATTCTGTTGTTGGATAGAATCATTAGCTATTAGCTTTCCTTTGCAAAGCCAGAACCACGCTACAAAAAAGCCCGGAACAAGTAACTGTTCCGGGCTTTTTCCCATAGCACAATATGCTTTTACTTAACTGTTGTAATAAGCTTCGGTAGCTGCATCGGTAATCATAGACATCGCATCGGAGTTAAACCATTTGCCGTCTACTTTCAGTACTGCAACATCATCATAGGTTTCGGTGTATTCATCATCATCCCCATTGAATGTTACATCTACGCTGTATGTATAACCTTCTGTAATGGTAAAGTCCCAGCCGCTTTCTTCTAATTCATCGTTCAGATCATCGATCTCACTCTGTTCCGCAACTTCTTCATCGTTGCATTTTACGGTCAGCTCAATGTTTGCACCGTAATCATCTTCCCAGTCTGCCAGTTCGTCTTCCATCAAAGTCTGGAGTTCGTCCTTAACAGCATCCTCATCAATATCATAGGTTTCTATCATGTAGTCCAGGTAATTATCCGGAACCAGGCTCATCATTGCATCTACGTCTCCATTTAAAATGGCATCATAATATGCAGATACAGTGGACTCTGCGGAATCGCCCTTTGTTTTGTCCTTGTCGTCCTTATCCTTGTTCTTTAAGAGGAAGATGGTACCAACTACTGCACCGCCGACAATCAAAACAACCAGTACAATGATCAGAATGATCAAACCGGTCTTTTTCTTCTTAGGAGGCTGTTCCGGCATGCCATTTGGCTGTGGGAACGGCTGTGCCTGACCCTGGTAGAATGCCTGATTTGGTACTGCCTGTGCCTGCTGGAATGGCTGTTGCTGTCCCTGCTGCGGCGGGATTGGCTGCTGCGGATTGGGCTGTTGTACTGGTTGTTGCGCTGCTGGCTGCTGCGCCACCTCTACTTTTGCCCCACAGTTGCTGCAAAATCCAGTTCCGTCTGGAACAGGTGCTCCACAATTTTTACAATTCATAATTTTTACGCCCTTTCTCCCTAATTTCATAGGTTTGTTTTCATTTATTATACAATAAATATCGGATTTTGTCAAGATTAGAAATCAAAATTGAAACAGACAACTCAATAAAATGCCTAGACGTTCGGAAATTCTAAACCATCGTGATTTTTTTGGATTCCGGATGCTTTTTTCTGCGCAGATTTTCAAAGTACTCCGTTAAAAATTCGTAGTACTTGCGTACTTCCTCATTGTCTCGCTTTTGCTCATGATACGTAATAATAATATCACGCTGGCAAATCGGTGCTGTCAATGGAACCAGCACAATATCAGAATGATTCACCGGCCCCCAGGTGTACTGCGGCCAGAATCCAATCCCCATCCCCTCTGCAATCAAATCCTTTACGGTGCTGGGGCTGTCGCTCTCAAAAATGATCTTCGGTGCAAAGCCGGCATGCATACAGAATCGGTCACAGATATTCCGCAGGTTCCGGGAACCTGCCAGACTGATGAATTCATCATCGGCAAATGCATGCAGTTCACATTCCGTATACTTGGCATATGGAGAAGTCTTCGGCACTGCCATGAAAATTTTCTCCGTGAAAATATAAGTGTTTTGCTTCTCCCGTGCATTCAGCTGATAAAACGGACGGGTAAAAATGGTGATGTCCGAATGTTCTGTTTCCTTATTCTGTACAATCCGAAAATTAATCTCCGGATTGGCTTTTTTATAGGCAATCAATGCCCGTGTCACCAATTCGGATGCCGCCAGAACATTGACGCAAATGTGATTCTGACTGATCTGTGCCATCTCCTCCAGCTCTTCGGGAAGCTGTGCGAGTGCCTGTAAAATTGGCTCCAGGCGATTCTTTAAATAGGTTCCATATTCTGTCAGCACAATGTTCCGTCCGCTGGAACGAAACAGCGGCACATTTAATTCCCGTTCCAACCGATGAATTGACTGAGTCAGCGATGGCTGTGAGATATGCAGCCGCTCCGCCGCCTTTGTCATATGCTGCCGTTTGGCAACTTCATAAAAATACTGTAATTGTAAAAGTTCCATGAATGCCCCTTTCCCAATGGTTCCTGCTATTTGGAGAAATCCTACAATTTTTCCTGTTTCCAGTGCAAAGCACTCGATCCTGATACAATTTCATCAAAAAATGGTATCAAATGTCTGCAAATTTGCCGATAAAATGACAGAATTTGCAAAAAAGTGAAAAAAGATGTTGACAAGGGCCGTCGAGTTTGGTATAATTCCTTTTGTCAGTGAGACAAATGCATTGGGGAATTGTGTAACGGCAGCACCTACGACTCTGACTCGTATTGTCTAGGTTCGAATCCTAGTTCCCCAGCCATTAGCCTCCATGGTCAAGCGGTCAAGACGTTGCCCTCTCAAGGCAAAATCATGGGTTCGATTCCCATTGGAGGTGCCACCAAACAGAACGTTTTTGTTCTGTTTTTTTGTTGTTCCGTTTTTTTCAAGCTTTCCTCCCCTTCCGTTTTTATCGAATCGTTATACAGAATATTGCATCTTTGTCAGGTTTTTATTCGCGTGCCTTTTTTTGCCTTTTCGATGGAATGTGCAGGCTGAATCCCTTATTTTGTTTGTTTTTTCATTATGAAGCGCATACCATCAGACGTGTTTAGAAATCTTGACAATTTTTTTATAAAATGTTATACTACACACAATGTGCCGATTTGTGGATATTCATTCCGATCGGTTACAATTTTTTGAGGAGGAACCTGTTATGAAGAAGCTTGTTGCTTTGATGGTTGCCCTGACCATGGTTCTGGGTCTGGCTGCCTGCGCTTCCAAGACCGAGCCCGCACAGACCGAAGAGCCCGCTGCGACCGAGACCACCCCGGCTGCAGAAGAAACCACCGAAGAACCCGCTGAGGCGACGGAAGAGCCCGCCACGACCGAAGCGACCGGCTCCGTCTACTACCTGAACTTCAAGCCCGAGGCTGACGAAGCCTGGCAGAAGCTCGCCGCCACCTACACCGAGCAGACCGGCGTTCCCGTCAAGGTCGTCACCGCTGCTTCCGGCACCTATGACACCACCCTCGCAGCCGAGCTTGACAAGAGCTCCGCTCCGACTCTGTTCCAGTGCGGCAACCAGGGCGCCATCAACTCCTACGGCGACTACTGCTATCCGCTGGACGGCACCGCCATCATGGACCAGATGACCACCGACGCTTTCAACCTCAAGGGTGAAGACGGCCAGACGCTGTCTATCGGCTACTGCTACGAAGCATTCGGCATCATCGTCAACAAGGCTCTGCTTGAGAAGGCCGGCCACTCCATCGACGAGATCACCGACTTCGCTTCCCTGAAGGCTGTCGCTGACGACATCCACGCTCGTGCTGAAGAGCTCGGCTTCGACGCATTCTCCTCCGCCGGCCTCGAAGGCTCCTCCAGCTGGCGCTTCTCCGGCCACCTGGCCAACATGCCGCTGTACTACGAGTTCCGTGACGACGGCGTGACCGCACAGCCCGCCACCATCACCGGCGCTTACCTCGAGAACTTCAAGAACATCTGGGATCTCTACACCACTGATTCCGCTACCACCGGCGCTGCTCTGGCCACCGCTACCGGCGACGAGTCCGAGGCTGAATTCGGCGAGGGCAAGGCTGCGTTCTATCAGAACGGCACCTGGGAATACTCCAACCTGACCGGCACGTTCGGCATGGATCCCGCTGATCTGGCTATGATCCCCATCTACTGCGGCGTTGACGGCGAAGAAAAGGCCGGCCTGTGCGCAGGCACCGAGAACTGCTGGGCCATCAACAACGAATCCTCTGAAGAAGATATTCAGGCTACCATCGACTTCCTCGTCTGGGTCGTTACCTCTGATGAAGGCACCACGATGCTGGCAGAAGAGTTTGGCCCCTGCCCGTTCAAGGACGCCAAGGAGCCGGAGAACGTCTTCTTCCAGGATGCCAACAAGTACACTGCCGATGGCAAGTACGTTGTGACCTGGGCATTCAACTGGACTCCCGCTGTTGACGACTGGCGTGCTGCCGTTGTCGACGCTCTGACTCAGTACACTGCCGGTACCGGCGACTGGTCTGCTGTCGAGACTGCATTCGTGCAGGGCTGGGCGACCCTGTATGCAAAGGATAACGCATAAGCAATAAGGCGTGACCAAAAGTAAAGAGGGGGCTGCAAAGCCCCCTTTTTTACAGAAAAGAAACTGCCGCAGCCGAAGATTTTGCGGACAAACGCCCGGAGGCCGGACGCTTGTCTGTGAAATTGTCAAGAAAGTATATAAATAATAAAGGAGAAGCATGATGAAGAAGAAAAAACATGACGATTCGGCTCTGTCATGCAGCTTGATCCGCCGCCCGATCCAGCGCTGGGGCTGGCTGTTCCTGCTGCCGACGTTCGCAGCGTTCTGCGTGGGCTTCCTGTACCCGTTTGCAAAGGGGCTGTTCCTGTCCTTCTGCAAGTTCAAGACGACCAGCAAGTGGACGTGGGTGGGACTGAAAAACTACCAGACCATCTTCCAGGATGAGGGCTTCCTCCACGCGTTCTGGTATACGGCGCTGTTTGCGCTCGTATCCCTGCTCATCATCAACGTTCTGGCCTTTGCTGTTGCCTACGTTCTGACTAAGGGTATCAAGGGCTCGAACATCTTCCGTACCGTTTTCTTCATGCCGAACCTCATCGGTGGCATCGTTCTGGGCTATATCTGGCTCATGATCTTCGACGGCATCCTCAGCAACTTCGACACAGCCGTCGTGCTGGAAACCAAATACGGCTTCTGGGGATTGATCATCCTCATGTGCTGGCAGCAGATAGGCTATATGATGATCATTTATATCGCAGGCCTGCAGGCAATCCCGGAGGATATGCTGGAGGCCGCAAAGATCGACGGTGCGTCCAGCTGGAAAACGCTCTGGAACATCACAATCCCGAACATCATGCCGTCTATCACCATCTGCACGTTCCTGTCCCTGACCAACGGCTTCAAGCTCTATGACCAGAACCTGGCCCTCACGGGCGGCTCACCCTTTAAGACGCTGGCTGACGGCAACGTCATCAAGACCACGGAAATGCTGGCTCTGAACATCGTCAACTCCAACACCTCCAACTCCAAAGGCCCCGGACAGGCCAAGGCAGTTGTGTTCTTTATCCTGGTTGCGATCATCAGCATTGCCCAGCTTGTGTCCACCAGAAAGAAGGAGGTCGATCAGTAATGAAAAATACCGGCTTCCAGAAAGAGCGCCGTTCGCATACCGTCCTGACGGTCGTGTTTGCAATCATTGCCGTTGCGTATCTCTACCCAATCTTCATCGTTCTGGTCAACTCTCTCAAGACCAACGCCGCTATTAACCTTGATACGTTTGCCTTCCCCAAAAGCGACACCTTCATGGGGCTGCAGAACTATATCAAGGGTATGACCTTCGGCAACTACCCGTTCTATCGTTCGGTCGAATACAGCCTGATGATCACGCTGCTGTCCTCGGCCCTGATCCTCATCTGTACGTCTATGGCCGCCTGGTATATCTCCCGTGTCGACAGCCTGATCTGCCGCGTGGTGTACTACCTGTGCGTGTTCTCGATGGTCGTCCCGTTCCAGATGGTCATGTTCACGCTGGCCAAGACCGCCGATACCCTGAAGCTCAACCGGCCGTGGACCATCCCCATCATCTACCTCGGCTTCGGCGCGGGCCTTGCCGTGTTCATGTTCGCGGGCTTCGTCAAGTCCATCCCGCGCTCCATCGAGGAGGCCGCGGTCATCGACGGCTGCAACCCCGTGCAGACCTTCTTCCAGGTCGTCCTGCCCATGATGAAGCCGACCTTCATCTCCGTCGGCGTTCTGGAGATCATGTGGGTCTGGAACGACTACCTGCTGCCGTATCTGGTGCTGGATATCAATGAATTCCGCACCATTCCGATCCACATTCAGTACCTCAAGGGCAGCTACGGCTCGGTCGATATGGGCGCGACGATGGCGCTGATCCTGATGTCCATCGTCCCGGTCGTTATCTTCTACCTCTGCTGCCAGAAGTATATCATCAAGGGCGTCGCCGCAGGCGCCGTCAAGGGGTAAAAACAAAAAATTGTTTGCTTTCTGTGGATTTTTGTGAAAACCTGTATTATAGTGATGCAGACATGGAATCATCCAAGAGGGAGTAAACAGCTATGACGATCAAAGATCTGGCAAGACTGAGCGGCTATTCGCTCGGGACCGTTTCGCGCGTGCTTAACAACCAGCCGAACGTTTCCGACAAGGCGCGCGCCGCGATCCTTGCCATTGCCGAAGAAAGCGGATTTGAGCTCAACGAAAGCGCGCAGCTGCTCAAGCAGCAGCGCTCCAATGCGGTGCTCATCATCGTCAAGGGCACGGCAAACGAGATGTTTGCGAGCATGGTCGAGCAGCTGCAGTCCCTGTTTTCCCGCACGACGCATCCGCTGATCGTGGATTTCATCGATGAGGATGAAAACGAGGTGCTGCGCGCCGTCAAGCTCTGCCGCGAGCGCAAGCCCGTGGGCGTGATGTTCCTGGGCGGCACGAACCGCTACTTCTGCGGCGACTTTGAAAAGATCCACGTGCCCGCCGTTGTCGTGACCAACGACGCGAGCGAGCTGCCGTTTGAAAATCTCTCCAGCGTCACGACGAACGACCGTCAGGGCGCAGCCTGCGCGGTGGATTATCTGATCCGCTGCGGTCACCGCCAGATCGCGGTGCTCGGCGGCGACCGGTCCTTGTCCGATACGTCGGCCCAGCGCTATGAGGGCTGCGTGGAGGCGTTTGAGAAAAACGGCATGCACTTCGACGAGCAGACCTTCTACCATACCGGCCGCTACAGCTACGAAGACGGCTATGCCGGCATGCAGGCGGTCCTGCGGCAGACGCCGCAGGTCACGGCCGTGTTTGCCATGGCAGATGTCATCGCCATCGGCGCGATCCGCGCGCTCGTGGACGCGGGCAAGCGCGTGCCGGATGATATCTCCATCATCGGCTACGATGGACTGAAGATCGGCAGCTTCTATACGCCGAAGCTTTCGACGGTCTGCCAGTCCGTGGAGCTTCTTGCCCGGCGCAGCTTCATGGTTTTGATGGACTGCACCGAGCATGGCGGCCCTGCCCGCCACCTGACCGTACCGTTTACGCTCTCCAACCGGGAGAGCGTCAGAAAACTGGAAAGCGACTGAGCAGCCGCATCGCCGCTGCTTCGGCGCGTTCCGACGAGAGCGAATAGAATAAAGAGTGAGACTATGAAACGAAGCAGTGGTATCCTGATGCACATCACCTCTCTGCCGTCGCCCTACGGCATCGGCAGCATGGGGAAAAGTGCCTTTGACTTTATTGATTTTCTCAAAAAAGCCGGGCAGACCTACTGGCAGATCCTGCCGATCAACCCGCCCGGCTACGGAGATTCGCCGTATCAGGCTTTCTCCACCTTCGCGGGCAATCCGTACCTCATCGACCTCGACCAGCTCGTTCAGAACGGCTGGCTGAAGCAGGAGGAGCTGGATCGCGTCAGCTGGGGCAGCAGGGAAGACCAGGTGGATTTCTCCACCATGTATGACCAGCGCCTGCATGTGCTGCATCTGGCCTGGAGCCGCTTCCACAAGGCCCCGGCGGACGGCTACGCCGAATATCTCGAGCAGCAGAAG
>ENA-ORUI01003942-ORUI01003942.1-human-gut-metagenome-genome-assembly--contig:-NODE-3942-length-10081-cov-2.807800_pt1 | contig 10081 bp, 8 predicted proteins | sample MGYA00242078_ERZ509205 | MGnify/ENA primary metagenome ERZ509205 (study PRJEB26280, sample SAMEA2338828) | human gut metagenome | biome: human gut; feature: human-associated habitat; material: faeces... | reverse complement strand
AAATATATATTATCAAAAGACAGGAAGCGGCTCTCCTCTTCTCCTCATCCATGATCTGAATCATTACAGTTCTTCAATGGAATGGGACAAAGTAATCGATACTCTTTCCAGGGAACACACTGTGTATACCATAGATCTTCTTGGATGCGGAAAATCTGATAAACCCGCCATCACATACACCTGCTATCTCTATGTCCAGCTTCTTACTGATTTCATTCGCGATATCATTGGAGAAAAGACAGATATCGTTGCAACCGGAGCATCTGTTTCTTTTGTAACAGCTGCCTGTCAGAACATTGCCGATCAGATTGGTCATATAATCCTTGTTTGTCCGGAAAGCATCCGTACACTTGCAAAAGCACCAAACCATAAGTCAAAGCTGCTCGCAAGTATTATAAATCTTCCTATATATGGAACATTCATCTATAATGTTGGCGCACGTAACACTGCACTTTCGGATTCTGCTGAATGCAGATATCTCTACTCCAGTATTTTAGGTCATTATACAACAGTAAATATTGCTCATTGTCTTGAAGGACTTACAACTTCCATTGCCGTGATTTCCGGGAAAAATGCACCGGAAACTTTCGAAAAAGCTGAAGAATACTGTAATGTTCTCCCATCCATTGAGCATATTGAAATTGCAGGCTGTGGATTACTGCCACAGCGGGAAAATGCTGATGCATTTTTAGAGCAGATAGACATATTGCTAAGCGACAACTGCTAGTGCTCTGCCTGTATCACCAGTAAATAATATTAAGTTTTACAAAAGGGGTAATGTTTCACATGAAACATTACCCCTTTTACATTTTCTTGTTTTCACAAAATTCTTATCAAATTGCTATTTTTCTTACCGTATCGGCTCTTTGGAAGGCATTCCAGCCTTTCGTGGATATTTCTTTGCCGTATTCTTCACTTTGTGGATTTTTACAAAGGATCTTCCGATATCCGTTCCCGGCAATTCGAATTTCACTACATCTTCTATCTCTCCTCCAAGCACCTTCACCGCTTTCTTCGATCCTTTTACCTCTTCATCAATTTCACCTGATTTATAAGGTATAAACATACCGTCTACTTTTACATAAGGAAGGCAATATTCACTCAATGTCGCCAGATTTGCAACTGCTCTGGATACACACAGATCATACTTCTCTCTATATGCTGCATCTTTGGCATAATCTTCTGCTCTTCCATGAATTGTGTGGATATCTTCCAGCCCCAGCTCTTCAATCACCGCATTGAGGAACTTAATCCTCTTATTCAATGAATCCAATAATGTTACTTTCAGATGTGGGAATGCAATTTTCAGCGGTAATCCAGGAAAACCAGCTCCTGTACCCACATCGATCACTGTATCCACATGATTCATATCCATTACTTTTACAATCGACAAGCTGTCTACATAATGCTTTTCTACAACTTCTTCATATTCTGTGATTCCGGTCAGGTTCATCACCTTATTCCACTCTTCAAGAAGCTTATGATAGGTATCAAACTGCTCTTTCTGCTCGTCTGTGATCTCTATCCCTATCTTTTCCAGGCTTTTTTTCAAAATCTGGTCCATATTTTTCTCCTTATTTCTCTCTAAAATCAATAAGTATATAAAATGTATGATTTTTCATCTTATTCATTTTATATACTTATCATTATATTTACTGTTTAATTATATTTTTAGTGTATGTTAATATTAATACGTTTATTTTGTGTTAGGTGTATTTCTTACTGATATACTTCATTATACTACAGCTGTTCATCCACGCTTTTCTTACTTTTTCATCACATTTATTAATTTATCTATGATTTCTTATCTGTGATTTCCACTCAGATACACAAGCAATACTGATATATCTGCCGGAGATACACCAGAGATACGCGATGCCTGCCCGATTGACACCGGTCTGTACTCTTTCAGCTTCTGAACTGCCTCAATACGAAGGCTGTTCACTGCATCATAGTCCATATCTTCCGGAATTTTCTTATTCTCCATCTTCTTGAACTGCTCTACCTGGCGTTTCTGACGTTGGATATAACCGTCATATTTCAGAGAAATATCCACCTGCTCGATTACTTCTGCTGCCAGATCTTTCGGAAGTTCCGGTCTCGTCACATCAATATCCGTAACAGCTTCGTAAGATAATTCCGGTCTCCTTATCAGTTCTGCCAGACTGCTTCCTGAATTCAAAGGTGTACTTTCATAAGATTCCAGAAGTTCCTGTACCTTTTCACTGGTTCCGACATAGGCATTCTTTAATCTCTCGATTTCAGATTCAATCAGTCTTTCTTTCTCTTTCAGACGATCATAACGCTCCTGTGAGATCAAACCGACTTCATAGCCTTTTTCCGTCAGACGCTGGTCCGCATTATCTTGTCTAAGGAGCAGACGATATTCTGCTCTCGAAGTCATCATTCGGTACGGTTCATGGCTTTCCTTTGTAACCAGATCATCGATCAGAACGCCGATATAAGCCTCTGAGCGGTCTAACACTAAGGATTCCTTGCCCTGCAGCTTTCTGGCGGCATTTATGCCCGCTATAAGGCCCTGTGCGGCAGCTTCTTCATAGCCCGAGCTTCCGTTGAACTGACCGGCACTGAATAAGCCGCTGATATTACGGAATTCCAGTGATGGTTTTAACTGTCTCGCATCGATACAGTCATACTCGATCGCATACGCATTCCGCACGATCTTCACATGCTCCAGTCCCGGAACACTGCGGTACATTGCATACTGTACGTCTTCAGGCAGCGAACTTGACATTCCGCCGATGTACATCTCATCCGTCTCCAACCCTTCCGGTTCCAGGAATACCTGATGACGTTTTTTGTCCGCAAATTTTACCACTTTATCTTCGATAGACGGACAATATCTCGGTCCCGTACCCTCGATCATGCCGGAATATAACGGCGATCTGTCCAGATTGGCACGGATGATCTCATGTGTCGTCTCATTTGTATAAGTCAGCCAGCAGGATGCCTGGTCGATCTGCACATCGTCCGGATTCGTGGTAAATGAAAATGGTACCACTCTTTCATCTCCGAACTGTTCTTCCATCTTGCTGAAATCAACTGTTTTCCGGTCTACTCTGGCAGGTGTTCCTGTCTTAAAACGGTACATTTTAATGCCCAGTTCTTTCAGACAGTCAGTCAGATGATTGGCCGCCTGCAGTCCGTTCGGGCCTGTATACTGACTCACATCACCATAAATGCATCGTGCTTTCAGGTAAGTTCCGCTGCAGATGATAACCGCCTTACAGTGATATGTTGCACCGGAAAATGTCTGCACTCCCGTGATCTTTCCATCTTCCACAAGGAGATTGGCAACCTCTCCCTGTTTGATCTCCAGGTTCTCCTGAGCCTCCAGTACGCGGCGCATCGTTCTGCTGTACACTGCTTTATCCGCCTGTGCACGGAGCGAATGTACCGCAGGACCCTTGGATTTATTTAACATTTTTGACTGGATAAATGTACGGTCAATGACCTTTCCCATCTCTCCGCCAAGGGCATCCAGCTCTCTTACCAGATGTCCTTTCGAGCTTCCGCCGATATTCGGATTACAAGGCATCATCGCAATGCTGTCCACACTTACGGTAAATACCAGTGTCTGAAAGCCCAGTCTCGCCGTCGCCAGTGCTGCCTCACAACCTGCGTGGCCGGCACCGATGACTACGACATCATATTTATCTTTATTTTCCCATACAGAATTTGCTGAATATCTCATTAACCAAATCTTCTCCTATCGTTTCGCCAGTGATATTACCGAGAGCTTCATACGCATCCATAAGGTCGATCGAATAGAAATCCTCCGGCATATCCGCGGCAATGCTGTCATTCACACGTTCCAGTGCAGCATATGCATCCTGAAGCGCTGTTTTCTGTCTCACATTTGTAATATAGATTTCATCATTAAATGTCAGTTCTCCCTGGAAGAACATCTCCTTTAACGTATCTTCCAGCTCTTCGATTCCCTGTACATTCTTTGCAGAGATCTCGATCACCGGAAATTCTTCCGGCAGTTCTTCCTGTTCTTTTGTCACCTGCATATCCAGATCGGATTTATTTAACAGGATGATCGCACGTTTGCCTTTGATCAGATGCAGGATCTCTGCATCATTTTCATCCAGTGGTCTGGATGCATCGATCACATACAGGATCAGGTCTGCCTTGTCCGCATATTCTTTCGCACGGTCAACACCGATCTTCTCCACCACATCTTCCGTATCACGGATACCGGCAGTATCCATAATATTTAAGGAAATGCCCTTCAGATTCAGGTGTTCTTCCAGTACATCTCTTGTCGTACCGGCAATATCAGTAACGATTGCCCGGTCTTCTCCGAGAAGTACATTTAACAGAGAGGATTTTCCCGCATTCGGTTTCCCGAGGATGACTGTGCGTACGCCCTCTTTTATAATCCTACCATCATCACAGCTATCTAGCAATCTTTTCATTGCTTCCATGATCTCATCGACGACTTTTTTCAGTGTTTCTCCATAGCCGTCAACACTGATATGCTCCGGATCGTCCAGTGCAGTCTCGATAAATGCAGTATGATACAGGATCTTTTCGCGCATTTCGCTGATCTTATCTTTGATATTTCCTTTTAACTGGCTTACCGAACTCTGCAATGCATATTCGTTCTGCGATGCGATCAGATCACCAACTGCTTCTGCCTGCGAAAGATCCAGTCTTCCGTTCAGGAATGCACGCTTAGTGTACTCTCCCGGCTCTGCCGGGCGTGCACCGTTTTTGATCAGGACTTCGAGAATTCGTTTTACCACATAGACACCGCCGTGACAGTTGATCTCTACCGTGTCTTCACCGGTATAGCTGTGCGGCCCGCGCATCAGCATGACCAGGACCTCGTCAATTACCTGTTCTCCATCAACAATATATCCATAATGAATGGTATGTGACTTCTGATCACATAGTTTTTTCTCTTTTTTCCCCTTATATACCCGGTCTGCGATCTGAAATGCTTCCGGTCCGCTCATTCGTACAATTCCTATTCCCGAATTACTCATTGCCGTAGATATTGCGGCAATCGTGGAGTTATATAATTGTTCCATAATTTCCTCCAATATACATTTGAGTGAAAAAAAGACAGGGGCCGCTTAAAGACCCCTGTCTCTTAATTATCGATTATTTCTGTTTCTTACCAGTGTTACCACAACTCTTCTGTACGGCTCTTCACCTTCACTGTGTGTGGATACTGCCGGGTCAGACTGCAGCGCAGAGTGAATGATTCTTCTCTCGTATGGATTCATTGGCTCAAGAGAAACTGTCTTTCTTGTTCTCTTTACTTTGCTTGCAATGTTCTTTGCAAGATTTTCCAGTGTTTCTTTTCTTCTTCTTCTGTAATCCTCTGTATCGAGTTTCACTCTTACATAGCCATCCTGCATCTTGTTGGCAACACGATTTGTAAGATACTGCAGAGAATCCAGTGTCTGTCCGCGTTTTCCGATCAGGATACCCATGTTGCTTCCTTCCATATTGATGGAAAGTGCTCCTTCTTCATCTACAACAGATGTAACTTTTACATCATCCATGCCCATTGCATTCATCACATCGTAAATGAACTTTTCACATGTCTCGATCGTCTGTGGTTCCACCTTTGCAAGTTCTGCTTCTTTCTTTGGAGCAGATTTTACTTCCGGCTTCTCTTCTCCCGCCGGTTTTCTGGCGTGTGAATATTCTTTTACCGGTTCTTCCACTTTCGGCTCTTTTTTTACAACTTCTTCAACCGGTTTTTCTTCCTGTTTTCTGCGGGCCTTGATCACAGCCTGCTTTCTTCCGATTCCAAGGAAACCTTCGCTTCCTTTTTCAACAACAATATAATCTAAGCGATCACTTGTTACACCTAACTGAACTAACGCTTCGGTGATCGCATCGTCCAATGTCTTTGCCGATACAGTAATGTAATCCTCCATGACAGCGCCCCCTAATCATTTTCGTTAAATTTCTTCACCATGTTTGCTTTTGATGCGAGACTTCCTTTCTTCGCATTTTCAGCTTTCTTGTGTGCGTTTTCTACCTTGGCTTCTCTTTCTTTTTCACTCAGGTTCGATGTACTCTGTCTCTTCTTCTGGTTCTGATTGTTCATATTCTTGGTATTCATCTGAGCCATTGCTGCGATACGTTCATTCTTCTCGCCACGTTTTACACGTTTTTCCTCAGCCTTTTCCTTATTCTGCTCCAGAATCTCTTCTACAGAAATCTTGCTTAAGTGCTTATTGATAAATACCTGCTGAACACAACGTACTACCGCACTGACGATCCAGTACAGACCGATACCTGTCGGAAGTGAGAATACCATAAATACCGAAAACAGTGGCATTGTGATATTCATCGTGTTCATTGTAGACGCCATCGGGTTATCTTTGTCCAGCTGCTGGCCTGAAATAGCCTGTGAAAGCTTGATACTTCCATACTGTGTCAAACCTGATAATACCGGAAGTAAAATCGCAGTAATAATGATCATGATTGCCGGGAAACCATAGCTTCCGCTGTTCTTGATCATCTGCATAGGTGAGATAGTCAGATCCGGAAGTGTCAGGAATACATTTACAGCCTTTGGAGCTGTCTTGATCTCCGGAACATATTTCTGGATATTATAGATAACCGGGTACAAAGCAAATAACAGCGGCATCTGAATCAGTAACGGAAGGCATCCTGCTGACATCGATGTACCATATTTATCGTACACCTGCTGAATCTCTTCCTGCTGTTTCATCATGGACGCCTGGTCTTTCTTATTTTTATACTTCTTCTGTATAGCCTGAATCTCCGGATTCATAACAGAAGACATCTTGGATGTTCTCTGCTGCTTAATCGTAAGTGGAAGTAATAATGTATACACAAAAATCGTATACAGAATAATCGACAGACCTACCAGCCCGCTATCGCTTGGCAGACATTTGTCCAGGAAATTATAGATAAAGTTCATTACCTTACCCAGAATCCAGCAAAGCTGTCCGACAATCGGCCAGTTAGCGGCAGTCAGTAAACTTGGTACCATAATTTTTTCCTCCATATGTAGTTGTAATCTTTTTAAGGAACAGGGTCGTAACCTCCTCTGGTAAACGGATTACAACGCAGAATTCTCCACACCGCCAGTCGTCCTCCTTTTAATGCACCGTATTTCTCAATTGCCTCTTTCGCATACTGAGAACAAGTCGGATAAAATTTACAGGTGGAACCGCCCTTTATCGGAGACAGATATCTCTGATAAAATCTGATACCAGTGAGCAGAATCTTCTTCATAATACGTTACCCCTCATCTATAATCTTATGAAGATGACCCAGATGGAGCATTGCGCCGACAATATCTTTATAATCTTTTCCTTTGGCGCCTATTCTTGCTATAACAATTATATCTAATCCACATCTGAATCGTTCTTCTTGCAGTCTATAGCTTTCTCGGATTAATCTTGTTAATCTGTGCCGTACTATACTGTTTCCTACTTTTTTGCTTACAGATATTCCTAATCGATTCTGACTTGTCCCATTTTCCAGTACATACATGACCAGATATTTGTTGGCGTAAGATTTCCCTTTTCTATATATATATTGGAAATCTTTGTTCTTTTTCAGTGATTCGGAATACTTCATTGTCTTATTCTCCTAATTTTTCTGAGTAGAAGAAAAGGCCACATATATGCGGCCTACGCTGATAATTTCTTTCTTCCTTTTGCTCTTCTTGCAGCAAGTACTTTTCTTCCACCTGCTGTGCTCATTCTAGATCTGAAGCCATGTACTTTAGCTCTCTGTCTCTTCTTTGGCTGGAATGTCATCTTCATGGATATCCACCTCCTTATTTTATTCCAAGGGGCTTGCCCCCTAATTTTCATAAGACATCAGCCTTGATTATATAAAAAAAACCGCTCTACGTCAAGCTATTCCTCAAATTTTAAAAATATATTTATCCACATTTTGTGGAAAACTTTGTGGATTTTTGTGGATAACGTGTGGAAATCATATATTTTTTTAGATTTTTTCCCCATTTCATGCGCATTTTACAAGTGTTGATAATTGGGATTGAGTTTTCCACATATTTCAAATCTACATCAAGAGAAACTGCCAGTTGCCAAAGCATAGCGATAAAAGATTGCCTAAAGCAACTTTTTGATGTACAATGTAGAAGAGTGGGTTTATAGGTGAAAATCCGCGAATCAGACAGATTAGGAGTAAATATGATGAATACAGTAAAGGAAAAATGGCCTGAAATTATCGAACATCTCAGGGTCGAACATGAGTTGTCCAATGTATCGTTCAATACGTGGATCCAACCATTGAAAGTTTACGATGTCGTAGACAATACCGTATTTATATTGGTAAATATGAATGCGAGTGTAGAATATATAGAGAAAAAATATCAGCTTCCATTAAAAGTATGTATTGCGGAGATTACTGGAACTGAATATGAAGTTGTCTTCATTTCCGAGGATGATGACAGACTGAACGAGATTCAGAATATGGCCATTGAAGCAAATCAGAAGAAAAAAAGCAAAAGTGCTGCGGAGAAGGCCGGGCTGAATCCGAAGTATACATTTGATACCTTCGTTGTCGGCGGTAACAATAATTTCGCCCATGCAGCTTCCCTTGCTGTAGCCGAATCTCCGGGAGAAGTATACAATCCCCTCTTCTTATATGGAGGTGTTGGACTTGGAAAGACTCATTTGATGCACTCAATTGCACATTTTATTCTGGACAAGAATCCAAAGAAAAAAGTACTCTATGTAACCAGTGAGACATTTACAAATGAGCTGATCGAAGCTCTGAAGAACGGTAAAACCGCCGGAAACGAGTCCGCAATGTCGAAATTCCGCGATAAATACCGTAATAATGACGTACTTTTGATCGATGATATCCAATTCATTATCGGAAAAGAAAGTACACAGGAAGAATTCTTCCACACATTTAACCATCTGCATACATCCGGAAAGCAGATCATCATATCGTCTGATAAGCCGCCGAAAGATATTGAAACTTTGGAGGCCAGACTTCGTACGCGCTTTGAGTGGGGTCTGATTGCTGATATTTCATCACCTAATTATGAAACCCGTATGGCGATTTTACAGAAGAAGATCGAGCTGGATCATCTGGAAAAATACAATATTCCGAATGATGTACTCGAATATATCGCAACGAACGTTAAGACAAATATCCGAGAACTTGAAGGGTCTCTTAATAAACTGATTGCTCTTTATAAACTGAACAACACCGGTTCTATCGATATTGCCCTTGCAGCAGAGGCCTTAAAAGATATCATTTCTTCGGATAATCGCAGAGAAGTTACGCCTGAACTGATTTTGGACATCGTTTCCGAACATTTTGGTGTATCTATTCCTGATCTGAAAGGGAATAAACGTAACGCCGAGATCGTATTTCCGCGCCAGATTGCCATGTATCTGATCCGAAATATGACAGAAACTTCATTAAAAGCAGTCGGTGTCATTCTTGGGGGCAAGGATCACTCTACCATCAAGCATGGGATTGAGAAAATCGAGAACGAATTAAAGGCGGACGAGACTCTTTCTAACACTATTAATATCATAAAGAAGAAGATCAACCCGGCTTAGCCTTATTTTGCTGTTTTCAGCTGTGAATAACTATGTGGAAAATCTGCGTCTGACATGTGGATAACTATGGGACAGCCTTGGGAAAACCCCAGGGATTTTACACCTGTCTTTAGAAACGAAAAAGTTTTCAACAGTCGTTCCACATAAAATCCAGTCGAATTCCACAAAGTTTTCAAAGCCAAAATTCCTTGCAAACAGTGGGCTGGAGGCACTTTTCCTCTTTTCCACATCCCCTAAGACGGCTGAGGCGGAAACTATTTTATTTATTTATCCATTACACACGTGCGAAAGGAGTTATACACATATGAAAATTACCTGCAGTAAATCCAATCTGGTCAAAGGTGTCAGTATTGTTTCCAAAGCAGTTCCTTCTAAAACAACAATGCCAATCCTTGAATGTATCTTAATCGATGCAACAACAGATATTATCAAATTAACAGCTAATGATATGGAACTTGGTATCATGACAGAGATCTCCGGAGACATTATTGATCGTGGTATGATCG
>ENA-ORUI01003941-ORUI01003941.1-human-gut-metagenome-genome-assembly--contig:-NODE-3941-length-10084-cov-31.614219_pt1 | contig 10084 bp, 10 predicted proteins | sample MGYA00242078_ERZ509205 | MGnify/ENA primary metagenome ERZ509205 (study PRJEB26280, sample SAMEA2338828) | human gut metagenome | biome: human gut; feature: human-associated habitat; material: faeces... | reverse complement strand
ACTTCTCCGAGGCAAACATTTCGGCATTGATGGGGCTGTCATAGCAGATGACCTGTTCCAGCTCCGTATCCAGAAAGGCGTTGAGGCGGGACATGACGGTGGACATGACCGAAGCCATAGATTGATCCGCACTGGTGAGGGCGGCGCCTGCCAGCCACCGGGCCTTATGCTCCGGTGGCAGTTCATCCATGAGCAGCTGAAAACCGTTCTTGCCTCTTGACTTCGGCACCGCCAGCAGATCCTGCACCAGTTTGAAGGCGGATACGATGTGCCGCTTCTCCGGCTCTCCGTCCTTTGGTGGTGCGAACTCCGCCAGCAGAAGCACAATGGCAGTCAGCAAACCTTCCGCACTGTCGTAGAAGAAAGCATTCTCGCCGTATTGTGCAGCGTCGCCGTCCGGGTTGATGATAGTCTTGGCGAGGATCTTGGCGTATTTCTCTGCGCGCGCTCGGGCAGCGAGGTTCTCCGGATGCATGCGCGCAATATCCATGTAGTGATTCATCAGCGTCAGGAAATTGAAGCCGTCCGAGCGGGTTGGATTGCGCAGGTCAATGACGGATACCTTGTAGCCGTAATACCGGGAGGCGATGGCACCGTAGTTGCGCGCCAAGTCTCCCTTGGTGTCCAGCGCCAGATAGCTCATGCCGCTGGCGCTGGCGTACTCCAAATTTGCATATAAAAAATACGCGGTTTTGCCCACGCCGGAAGCGCCGATCATAAGGCAATGGATATCATCGCTGTCCACCAGCGCACGGACATCCCGCTGATCTTCCACCACATTTTTGATTTTGGAAATTGCCGACTTCTTTTTCTTCGGCTTTCGCTTTTCTTTTTTCCCTGCTGTAGGACGGCGGAGCCTCTCCAGCAGCTTGTGAGTGGTTTGCGAAATCACACCTCTTTTGGCTCTGCGCTTTCTGCCGCCCATGCTGCCGAGGATGATGCCCTGCACCGTAGGCAGATCCTCTCCCTTGCGCCAGCGGCGAGGGCGAAACGGGACCACATGATAGGTCGTGTGAATCTCCTTGGGCGTTGCCCAACGCGCCGTGCCGTGCTGACCGTCGCCGACAGTTTTGTTCTTGAAGTTGTTGAGAGAATAGTTCTTGGAGAGGAAGGACACTATGAGCAAGAATGCCAGCAGTCCGCCGCCAAGCAGAATCAGGGGCCATACATTTTCGTTCATGTGTCTTTCTCCTTCTTCTCGAATTTGGCGCAGAGATCGTCATTCCAGTCCTTGCGCACCGGGCAGAGCCGCTCCACATCCAAGCCCATGTCCTCCAGCGTATCCGTCATACGGTCGCAGGCGTCATTGCCCGCGTCATCGTTGTCGAGGCACAGATACACCATGTCCAGCTTCGGATTCTGCCGCAGCCGTTCCAGCACTGGCTGAATAGAAGTTCCGCAGCAGGCAACATAGCTGTGTTCCTGCCAGCCGTATGGATAGAGGGTAATGTGGGACAGAAGGTCGATGGGCGCCTCGAACACATAGAGGGACTTGTCGGTCCCGTTTTTGTGGAAGCAGTGCTCACTTGCGCTGCCCTCAATGTTCATGCGGAACACCCGTCCCTCGCTGTTGGTACTGCGGATGTGGGCGTGCTTGGCCTCACCGCTGTCATCCAGCCCCACGAAAACGCAGTTGTGGTGCTTGTCCTCGTAGAGCAGCTTTTCATGTACGAAGGCGGAAATAACCTCGCGGTCAATGTGGCGCTGACGCATGAGGTAGGCATACATACGCCGCATGGTTCCGTAAGGCTCCGGCAGAGCGAAGGGCTTCGGAGCCTCCTTTGCGGGCTTTGCCTGCTCATACGATTTTCCATTCTTTCTGCCCAGCAAAAGCAAAACCGCCTCCGGATAAGGGAGACGGTAATAGCGCTGGACGAAGCTGACGGCGTAGCCGCCGACGCGCGCGGAGTGGTCGAACCATTTGTTGCCCCGCACGGTGATGCTGGGATCATTGGGCGTACGGAACTCCCGGCCGGAGCGCACAGGTCGCTCGCCCTGGGCGCGCAGCAGAGACACAAGATCTGTGTTCTGCGCCCGCGCCTTTTCCTCCGGCGTGAAATAGATAAATTGGCTCATGATGTTTCCTTTCAGATTGTCGTTCTTTCTGTTGACAATATGTGTTTTATCACATATAATTAGTTGCAGAGAAAGCGTGGTGAATGTATGGGCTACACTGTGGAATACTACGAGAAGGATGATGGCAGCAGACCTGCTGAAGAATTCATTCTCTCGCAGGATAATAAAATGCAGGCAAAAATATTTGCCGCATTGGAATTGCTCGAAAGCAAAGGTCCCGCCTTGCGTGAGCCGTACTCAAAAGTGCTGGATGACGGGATTTTTGAGGTGCGTGCAAAGCAAGGTTCGGATATCAGCCGGGTGCTTTACTTTTTCGTGGTAGGACGCAGAGTGATCCTGACAAATGGCTTTGTAAAAAAGACGATGAAAACCCCGCCGCGCGAGATTGAACGTGCCAAGCGGTATCGCGCAGACTTTAATCAAAAAAAGGAGGCATGATTTATGGGGAAGAATTTTCGTGAGACTTTGAACGAAAGAATGCAGGACCCTGCGTTCCGTGCGGAGTGGGATGCGCAGGAACCGGAACGTCAGATCATGCGCGCCATTGTTGAAGGCCGTGAGGAAAGCGGTATGACGCAAAAGCAGCTTTCCGACATTACCGGCATTACGCAGGCTGACATCAGCAGACTGGAAAGCGGAACGGCCAATCCCTCTCTGCGGACGCTCAAGCGTCTTGCCGCAGGCATGGGAATGGCGCTCAAGCTGGAATTCGTTCCGACGCAAACACAAATCTGACTTCAAAAAAAGCTGCCGCAATTCAAATTGCGGCAGCTTTTTTTATCTGAATGTCTGCTCCTCATGGTCGTCCGGCTTGTGTCCCATCGCCAGACGCTTGCGCTGCAATTCCTGACGGCGCTTACGGTCGATCTGCAAGCCGCGGTGGATCTGGTCGATCTTGCTGTTGTCCTCGAAGATCCTGCTCATGTGGTGCAGCATCCGCACGACGGTTTCACCCACCGTGGGGGCATGGTAATCCGCTCCTGCCGGTGCGCTCTCTTTTTGCTGATTGGGGTGATCTGACTGCTGAGAAAAAGCCGGTGCATCTTCAACCGCAGGCGGCGTGGTGCCCTCAGAAGCGGCAGCATCAGAGGAACCGGGATCTTCTGGTGTGGCACTCGCCGCACGGTCAGATTTGGGCTGCGCCGACGCAAGAGATGCCGTGACCTCAGAGTTCTTTGGCGCGTCTTCTGCGGCATCTTTTTTGATGATAGGTCCTTCCTGCATGGAAGGAGTTCTCCGCACATCCGCGTACCGCTGCCGCTCCGCTATCCATTGCAGTGTTTCCTGAATGACCATGTTGCGGACGCTCCGGAACTCCTTTTGCCGGGAGAGCGGCAGACGCTTGCGCGGCCGCTGATCGTAGTCCAGGCACACCTGCTCGTAGAGCGTCTGCCACGTTTCGTAGGCGGCGGACACCCGCTCGTCCTTCGCCAGCTCCTCCACGATGGCATCCACGATGGCCTTGACCCTTGGCGGCAGGTAGCCGTAGACCTTTCGGCCCTTGACCGTCAGCAGGCGTTCCGCCAGCTCCTCGGTGAGCTGCTCCAGCCGTGGATTGTCCATCGAGCCATGCTCCAGCTGTGCGATGCACTCCACCATTGCCTTGCGGGTCTGCGCCTGCAACTCCTGCCGCGCGGTATCCTTTTGCTGGTAGATGTGCATCCGATCCGCGTGGTAGATCCGTCTGGCGAAGACGGATTTCATTTCCCGGATACCCTCTTTGGTGAGGTAGCCCTCCTTTGGATCTGCGGAGAAGATGATCATGTGGATATGCACCTGATTTGGCTTCTGGTGGAACGCAGCATACCAACGCAGGTTTTCCGGTCGGATCTTATACGCCTTTGCGATATCGCAGATGGAGGCGTTCACCAGAGCCTGCCAGTTTTCCGCGCTGTCATAGCCCAGCCGCTCTGCGTCCTCACGGCGCAGCGCCACCACCGGTGTCCATACATTTCCGGTGTGTTCCGCCACCTCCCGTACCGCCTGCGCGAGATTCTTTACCTTACCGTGAGCGTCCCACAGCCCGTGCTCACCGTCCTTCTGGACGCCGGGGCGATGGGAGATGTAGTCGATGAAATTTTCCTTTTGCTCCAGCGCCTCCATGTAGTCTTCCTGCACCTGCTGGATGAACGCGGAGGCGCTGCCCTGGGTGGGGTGATCCAGATATTCCTCGTACTCAATGAGTTCCCAGCAGGAGGGGAAGGACTTCAGCAGCCGCGTGATAAAATCCCGCTGCTTTTTTGTGGCGGGGAGTGTACTGCGCTCATCCGCCAGCAGCTCCACGCCGGGACGGGTGGCGACGTAGCGAGTACGCTGCGCCAGCTTCGCGGCGTTCTGTCCGCCCTTGAGGTAGGGGGAGATCAGTACGATCCGGGCCATGTGTCATCCGGCTCTATGCGCCGCTGGCTCCGCACCGCGCTTTCAAAACTCACCTGACCGTTGGTGCGCTTCACCTCATCCACGGCGTAGGCTCGCAGCTCCCGCGTGTGGATCGGGTCGGCGCGGAAGTGGGCTGCGATGGTGTGACACAGCATATTCAGTTCCACCGCGCACTTGAAAAGAATGCGGCAGAGCCGATTGTTGTTGTCGTCCAGCGTACCCTGAATGGCTGTCAGGATGGCCCGAGAGATGTAGGTCGTGTTGTCCTCGGTGCCGAGATAACCCATGTAAAAGCGCAGGGCCTTATCTACGAATTCGCTGCGGCTTTGACAGTTATCTGCTTCCAACCAGCCATCCATGCGGCTGATCACGCTGGGGCGCAGCCAGATCGTGGTGCTTTTCTTGTTATCATCCATATTTTTCTTTCCTTTCTGTGTCGTCGGTCAAAATCGCCGCAAAGCCCTGCAAACACGGGACTTTGCCGAATGACCGACTGCGATTGTTCTGTAAAACCGCCAAACCGACGGTGGTTGGCGTTTCCCTGAAAAGCCCCGCACTGCGGGGCTTTGTGGGCGGGCTGCGGGCGCTTGCGACTGCGGCCCTTTATCTTGTTATATTTTCGAACGGGGATATCTCCCCACAAAACACCTTCAAAACCGGTATCAACGCCCCTTGAGGGAGCGATGATATAATATCCTCATGCGGACAGAGAATTTCCTGCTTCTATCTTTGTAGCCAAGTCTACTGCGCACAGACTGGAACCTCTGCCCTGTGGGATGTCACTTATGAGCCGGATGTCGGGGCGATGAATCGCTTTCTTCTAATCTCGCAACAGGTTGTGACCTTCAGCAGCACGAGGAATGTCCGTAATTTGAACATGAGAGGAGCCTATATTATGTACATCGTTGGGATCGACATTGCCAAGAGAAAGCATGAAGCAGCCGTGATCGACGGAGATGGTGCAGTCATCATCAAGCCGTTTTCCTTCACCAACAACTGCTCCGGGTACAATCGGCTGCTGGCCATGCTCGCCAAGGCCAAACTGCCGCTTGACGAGGTTTCCTTCGCGATGGAGGCCACCGGACACTACTGGCTCGCTCTTTTTACCAGACTTCAGAAGGAGGGCTTCCGTGTTCAGGTCATCAACCCGGTGCAGACCAACTCCATCCGCAGTTTCTATATCCGTCAGGCCAAAACAGATCCGAGGGATGCCCTGCTCATCGCGGAGGTGATTCGTTTCGGACACTTCTCCGAGTCTACCCTGCATCCCGAAAACATTTATGAGCTGCGGGAGCTGTGCCGTGGACGGCACGCCATCGTTTCCATGCAGGCAGATGTTAAGCGAAAGGTCGTTGCCCTGCTGGATCAGGTCTTTCCTGAATATGAAACTGCTTTTACCAATCTGTTTGGCGATACTTCCATGGCAATTTTGCAAGCCTGTCCTACGCCAAAGGAATTATCCGAGATGCCTCTCGAGGAGCTCTGCCATCTCATCGAAGTCTCCAGCCACAAGCGCTTCCGCATGGCAAAAGCCCGGGAGCTTCAGGAGCTTGCGCGCAATTCCTTCGGCTTCGCCATGGCCGGCGACGTTTTCAGCACGATGATCCGACTTTACGCAAAGCACCTCGATTTTTTAAAACAACAGGTCAGAGAAATGGACCGCAAGATCGCTGAGATCATGGAGACCCTGGACACGCCGATCACCACCATCACCGGCATCGGCCCGACCCTTGGCGCGTACATCCTCAGTGAAATCGGAGACATCAGCCGTTTTTCCTCCGCGGCAAAGCTTGCCGCCTATGCGGGGATCGATCCAACCATGCGGCAGTCCGGTGAATACAACGGCGTCAGAAACCGTATGTCCAAACGAGGGTCACCGTATTTGCGACACGCCATTTGGCTGGCGGCTTCATCAGCAGTACTTCACGATCCGGCGCTGAAGCTTTATTTCCAGAAAAAACGGGATGAAGGGAAGCCCTACATGGCGTCCGTGGGCCATGCCTGCAGGAAGATGGTTTCCATCATTTACGCCGTTATGAGAGACAACAAGGCCTATACGCCCTGTATCCCAAATGAGATTTCGGCTTGACAAATTATAGCCGGTCTGTGCTTTTATCGAACAGGTGGGTTCCCAGCACGGTTCCCCATAGGCGGGGCGAAAGCGGGGACAAACAGCGCCGATGCTTGTCTGGGGTGCAGGGATGCCACCCTCGCCCCCGAAGCCGCACACAGCGGCTCACAGTGGCGGACACGGCGGTTACATCTGCATCTCCGAAGTCTGTGCCTGTTCCTCACGAAGCTGTTGGGCATACTCGCGCAGGCTCATGCCGGTCTGTTCCTGACAAAACGCATCCATCTTGCGCAGCAGGACATCCTTCTCTGCTGCGTTGAGCGGATAGCTCCAGCTCTCCTCGGAGTCGTCACCCTTGCAGAGCGTCAGCTCCAGCGTGTCGCAGGGTCTATCCTCCGCGATGTCGTAGTTGGCATAGATGTTGAGCCAGTCATCGTTTTTGTCCGTGAGGACGAAGGTTCCGAAGACGGCGTCCACATCAAAGCTTGCCTCCACATAGAAGTTGAGCTTACCGCCTTCCTCCATCATGATCTCATCACTGAAAGAAAAATTCCGCGCGGAGAGGTGTCCCGCCGAGGTGATCTCCTTACCGCTCAGATGATCCAGCAGTTTGCGCCACTTATCATCGCTCGACGCGAATTGCGACCTTGTGGCATGGTATACTGCCGCTGACACATCCCGCATCGCCCAGGTCCGCCAGCCGTCCATGATGTGGACAGCGGAGAACTCCCGCTTGTCGAAGTTCACATCGAACACGCCGCGCACTTTGCCGGTGTTCTCCATGCGTACAGCAGTCAGTGCATTGTACTCCTCTGCGGTAATGAGTCGGCCATTCGTAAACATTTTGATGAACAGATCCGGCGCAGTGCCTTTCTCTGCGGCGACATAGCTGCGCAGCTTTTTGCAGGCGACCAACAGCTCCTCACCGGGTGAGGTCTTGAAGTACCACTCCTGCCCGTTCTCTACCACATGGTAGGCGGCGTAGGTGCGGGCAGCTTCTTCCTCTGCACGCTGCGCGGCGGCTTCCGACTGGATTACACAGCTGATACGCTCATACTCTTGCTCCGGAAGCTGGTTGCACAGCTCATCCAGCACATTCTCCAGATGCTCTTGCAAGGTTTCATCCCTGAGATGCTTCTCGATGGCATCCTTCCAACGCCAGTCGATCCGCAGTGTGATGTCTACATGATCCGCCATCTCAGTTGCCCTCCTTCACCGTGACTGCCGCAGGCTTTGGCTCACAGATTGGCGCTTTCGGAGTAGCGGCTTTGGCCGTGCGCTTGGGCTTGGGCGCAGGGGCGGCTTTGCTGTCCAGATACTCCCGCACAGCTTCCGGTACCGCCTGCTCATAGAGCTGCTTGAGGGCATCGTCCATTCGAGATTGCACGGAAGAATGTTCCTTGCGAAGGGAAAATTCCAGTGCATCCAGCTTGTCATCATCAAAGGTAAGTGTGATATTCGTTTTTTTCATTACTGTCCTCCAATCACATAGTCAAGTCCTGTCGCTGCTACATTTTTTGTAGGAAAGCACATAGATGAAATCCTTGCTGCTATCATTGTCAATATAACATTCCATCCTGCACCGGTTCTTCCGCCACTGGATAAGCGATGATCCGACCACCCACATTCACAAACACCTCCGGTTGCCGGAACTGCTCTGCAAACTGCTCGATAAGCTCGTCCGGCAAATCTATAAAATCATCCTCACCGATACCAGCAAGGAAGAAGTTCCCGGCAACAATGTCATAGATGTCGCCATCCTCATCACGGAGCGCACGGTTAAGCGGCAGGCCATCCAGTTTGCCCTCCTCGTTGCAGACGAGCACAACCGCCTCCTCGTAGGGATACACAGCCTGGATATATCCGCCGACTGCCTGCTGCATACTGCGCAAATCATTTCCAATATCAGTTACATACGGAGCCTTTCCTGGCTCCACCATTAAAACATTCATACTCTTTCCTCCTCAGTCATAGCTGATGTACGGCACCTTCAGCCAGTGTGTCCAATTGCGTTTTGCAAGTTCCGTTTTGACAACGCCATACTTTGTTCCCATGGCCTCGATGACCTGACCGCCGCCGATGTAAACACCGATGTGTCCCTCATGCCAAACCGCAAGGCCAGGAATGTCCGGCATAGTGTCGATGGGTCCGGACTCCGTGGCGCTGTAGTACATCTGGTTTGCACCGATATCCGGCATCCCATGGGTACCGTAGTCGATGGTCATCGTTTCCGGGGACAGCCAGCTGTAGCCCTTGATGAGCCCTACGCAGTCGGCGGTCCTGCCGCCCAGCCAATTGGCGCGGATGATGTCCTCATGATTGCCAACACCGTCCGGGTATTGCGACACCTTGTAGGTGAGGAGTGACTCCGTCAGCACATTGCCATAGGTGCCCCAGACATAGCCCCAGCCGGACTCCCATGCGTGGGTGGCGTAGGTCACAAGGTCGGCTGCATTTTTATTGGCGGGATCAACAAAGGTGGAGATGTCCAAGTCGATACTGCTTCCATCTCCGCGAAGGAACTCGCCGCTGTAGCTGCCGCCGCCTGCGGTGCCGGCGATCATGGTATAGATGTGGTTGATGTTGCTCTTATCATCCTCTGTGATCGTCCAGCCCAGCTCTGCTTCGAGATTTGCATACGCCTGATGCAGCGAAACCGGAACAGCGACGGTGTATTCTTCTTCCATGCTGGTAACCGTGCCATCGTCGTTCTCGACATCGACTGTGCGGGTACGGGTTTCCCAATTGTAGAAGCATTCTACGAAGCGGCTTGCCGCCCGTGCGAACGGCGCATCCTCTCCAAAGCAGAGGGCATAAAAAACAGCCTTGACTCGGATCGGGTCAAGGCTGTTTCCGCCTTCCGTCCGCCCATTGACGGAGGCGACCGCCGAATCCAGAAGAGAAAACGCGGAGCGCATCTCCTCAATGTGAGAGCGGAATGCTATAGGCACCTCGGTCGAATAGCTCGTCCCATAGAAGGCTGCGGCTACCGCCTGGTTGTTGTGATCCGCACCGCCTGTGCCGATGGAGCACAGCGCGGCGATCAGGAGGATGACGGGCGAGAGAACAGCGACCAGCCCCCAGCCGATCCCTTTGCGGAGCTTCTCGTTGGAAAGGGCTGTCGCCGCGGCTTTGGCGATCATACCCGCGGTTATTACCATCAGCGGCCACCCGCTGTGCCAAACAGCTTTTCCTTGTAGGCGGGAGCGTGTACTTCCAGCAGATATCGCTCGTTGCCACACTTGTATAGGCAGACACCGCGCTGGGGAAACTTGATGAGGTTGTATTCTGCCTCATCCAGCTGGAGCATCTCCATGTAAGACCGCTTATCGATAGATCCTGCATTGAACAGGAACTGGTGGGGTGGGATGCTGAACAAAGGCTTTGTCATCTCGCGAATACCCTCTTGATCGAAGTCTTCCAGATTCTGACTTGCCAGCAGCATGGCGGATTCTTTTTTACGAACACGCTTGAGGCAATTTCGGATGTACTCGATAGCAGTTGGGTTGGAGAGCCAGATGTACAGCTCATCCAGTGCCGCCACCGTGTTTCCTTCAG
>ENA-ORUI01003938-ORUI01003938.1-human-gut-metagenome-genome-assembly--contig:-NODE-3938-length-10088-cov-4.838134_pt1 | contig 10088 bp, 9 predicted proteins | sample MGYA00242078_ERZ509205 | MGnify/ENA primary metagenome ERZ509205 (study PRJEB26280, sample SAMEA2338828) | human gut metagenome | biome: human gut; feature: human-associated habitat; material: faeces... | reverse complement strand
TTATTGAAATTCTGCGTCAGAATGATGTCTATCTCATCACCACCGAATGTGACCTGAACGCCGAACTCATCAACAGCGGTCTGGAACGCTTTGTCGGTGACCGCTTCACGCGGGCATCCTTTGGCAAGCCGCGATTTGATGTTCGGCTCCCGCTGATGGATCAATTTTAAGAGGTGCGGCTATGACAGAATACAAAGTTTGGGCGTATGCCCGCAGCGCTGTGCCGAATTTAACTGCGTTGGAAAACCAGCTGGAAGAAGTCATGCGCGAAGCCGACAAGCGCGGTTATATCCTGGTAAATGCAAGCATGGAATTGAAACGCGGCACCGAACTTTGGCGCCCGGCGCTGTTTTCTATACTTAAAGCTGTGCGGCAGGGCCGTGTCAACGCTGTTATGGTGCAGAGTCTTGACCGGCTGAGCCACGATACCGCAACGCTGTACCGCATCCTGCGTTTTTTGCAAAATCACGGTGCGGTGATTATCACCACCAAGACAAGCCTGAAATACGAACTTTATCTGACCGGGCTGGAGAACAGGCTGCTGGCCCACACCAGACATACCCGAAAAAAACTGCCGTGGGAGGTGTTTCTCCATGCTGATCGACCCGCTTCCCATTAAGCTGGAGCAAGAATTGAAATACGAAATCGCCTACGCAGCCCTGTCGTCGGCCGCCGCAGACGGCAGGCTGCCGAAGGGCATCTGCCAACGCGCCAATGTTGGTTATGCCCGGAAATGCGGCGTTTTGTGCCGAGATGTTTAGTGGTTCTCGTGAATAGCTTTTGGGTTGCTTTTAGGGTATGTTGTATGTGACAAAAAGAGTGTCACAACGATAAATCCAGAGGTGAACGTCATGCCACAAGTCCAAGTCATCCAGCCGATACAGCAACAGCCGAAGCGCCTTCGCGTGGCCGCCTATGCCCGCGTCAGCAGCAAGTCAGCGAATCAGCTAAACTCCATGTCTGTACAGGTAGAATACTACACCGACCTTATTCAGAAAAATCCGGATTGGGAATTTGCTGGTGTGTATGCCGATGAAGGTATCTCCGGCACCAGCCTTAAAAATCGTACCGGGTTCAACCACCTTATGGACGACTGCCGACTTGGTCTGATTGACCGTATCCTTGTAAAGTCATCCTCCCGAATGGCACGGAACTCTGTAGATTTTCTCTCCGCTGTGCGCGAACTGAAAAGCCTTGGCGTGGTCGTAGAATTTGAGAAAGAGCGCTTTGACACCGACTCCACCGAAGGAGAACTCCTGCTGGGCATGATGTGTGCTGTCGCCCAAGAGGAGTCACTGTCCATCTCCAAAAACCTACGCTGGGGAATCCGCAAGCGTATGGAGTCTGGCACCTACCATACATCATCTGTCCCCTACGGCTACAAACAGGTCAATTACGACCTTGTTCCTATCCCCAATCAAATCGAAATCGTCAAGGGCATTTTCAATGCATTCCTGCAAGGGAAAAGCACCACCAAAATTGCCGATGATTTAAACCGGCTTCGTCCCGATGTCGATAAGCATTGGCATCATACCACCATCGAACGTATCCTTAAAAACGAAAAATATGCTGGATGCTCCCTCTACCAAAAGAGTTATACATCCGATGACTTGCCCTTCAAACGCACCGAAAATAACGGTGAAGTCCTTTCCTACTATGCACCGGACACCCACAACGGCATCATGTTCCAAGCAGACTTTGATAAAGTGCAAGCGCTCCTGCAACGCAAAAGCGTAGGCCCATGTCCGAGGAAAGACACAGCATTTTCCAAAATGCTTTACTGCGCAAAGTGCGGTTCAATGCTTTCCCGCAAAATAAATCGTTCATCACAGGTGACTTGGATCTGCCGCACACACCTTCGATGCGCAGCAGACTGCTCCACGTCACCAATCCAAGAAGAACGCATTCAACACGTATTTCTCACCATGCACAACAAGCTAATCGTAAACCACGCGCAGATTTTCACCCCCGCCCTGCATGATTTGTACGCTGCGCAAAAGATTCTCGATGATAAGGAGAGCCAGCGGCAGGAACTCAACCAGCAGGTTCATCTGCTTGCCAAAAAGCTGCACAACCTTTCCCGTCTGCGCGAAAAGAACTGCATCACCGCCGCTCAATACTGGGAACGGCGCAATCCACTGGAGCGTGAACTCACGGATGTAAAAAACACGATTTCAAAAGCAGCTACCAACCATCCTTTACTTCGTACCCTTGCACAGACAAAACAGCTTGCAGAACATTATACCTATCTAAAGCCACTTACTGAATTTGATGAGTATGAGTTCAAATTTGCCGTAAACCGCGTACTGGTCGATTCCGAATCCTGTACCTTTGAACTCAAAAACGGAATGAAGTTTAAGGAGATTTTCTGACAATGGCAAAGCCGAGATACCTGCCCTACGGATACCGCATACAGAACGGCCTCATTACCCCGGATACCGCGCAAGCCGAATACGTCCGCCAAATTTATCAACTCTACCTTGCAGGCAATTCACTGCAAGAAATCGCGAAACACTTGCAAGCCAACAGCATCCCATACAGTGATGAGACAGGTTGGAACAAGAACACCGTCCACCGCATCGTAAAAAATCCAGCATACTGCGGAAAGGACAGGTATCCGCCCATTGTCGAATATACCTTATTTCAAAAAGCGCAAGTCCTGTGCCAGCGAAAAGCCCCCACTTACACAGAAGCCTTAAAGGATATTCGCGGTGACATTATCTGCCCCGACTGCGACAGCAGACTGGAATGGCAGACGAAAGGCCATCGATGGCGCTGCCGCCACTGCGCAGCATTCTCCGTCCAAATTGCGCCGGATATTCTCCTGCAAAGCATCGCTACCACAATGAAACGCTTACAGGATAATCCTGACAGCATCAATGACCAGCCGCTGTCACACAACACAGTATCCATTGAAGCCGAAAAGCAGCAAGCAGAAATCGATGAAATGTTATCCGCCGGGGAATTTGATGCAGCATCACTTATCCAAAGCGTCCTTTCTCGCGCAGATACGCAATATCTCTGCTGCACAGCCGGAAATTCTGACCCCATGACTCTCCGCATCAAAGAAGCCCTCGCTGCTGCACCGCCCTGCGATACGTTCGACTCAAAGCTGTATCACACCATCGCTGACAAAATAGTTTTGCACAGAACTACTTCCATTCAGTTGAAACTTATAAATGGAATGGTCGTATAAGGAGAATCCCATGAACCGTGAGAGAAGAATCATCGTCATTCAGCCCAATAGGAAAGATTCCAAAAGCGCCGAATCCCGCACCAAGCTGCGCGTTGCTGCATACTGCCGTGTCAGCACCGAGGAAGAAGAACAGCAGGGCAGCTTTGAAATCCAAAAAGAATTCTACACTGACAAAATCAATTCCACCCCCGAATGGAAGCTTGCCGGGATTTACGCCGACGATGGTATCTCAGGTGTCCACACCAAAAAGCGTGACGGATTCAACCAGATGATTCAAGACTGCAAGAAGCACAAAATCGACCTGATCCTTACAAAGTCAATTTCCCGCTTTGCCCGCAACACCGTAGACAGCATCCAATATGTGCGGATGCTGAAGCAATTCGGTGTCACCGTCATATTTGAAAAAGAGAACATCAACACCAGTACCATGAATTCCGAAATGCTCCTTACCGTGCTGAGTGCCTTTGCACAAGCTGAGAGCGAATCCATCTCGCAGAATATTTCCAGAGGAAAGCGCATGGGATTTCGTCACGGAAGATTCTCCTTCCCCTATGCGCAGATGCTCGGCTACCGCAAAGGTGCAGACGGTCAGCCGGAGATCATCCCCGAACAGGCTGAACTGATTCGGATGATTTACACCAGCTACTTGCACGGCGACAGCTTGCAAACCATAAAGGGCAAGGTCGAAGCAGGCGGTTACAAAACCGTGCGTGGCAACACCACATGGTCAACGCAGGCGCTCCTACGCATCTTGCAGAATGAGAAATACTGCGGTGATGTCCTGCTGCAAAAGACCTTTACCGACAATGTGCTGACCGGCGGTCCGAAGAAAAACACCGGCCAGTTGCCACAATACTACATTGAGAACAATCACGAGGGCATCGTCACTAAGCAGATGTACCGCGAGGTGCAAGCTGAAATCGCCCGCCGCAACAGCAAGTCCTGCGCGAACCGACGCAAACAAAAGCGCGGGAGGTACAACAGCAAGTACGCCCTTTCCGAACGGCTGTACTGCGGAGAGTGTGGCAGCCCTTATAAGCGTGTAACTTGGAACATCCACGGCAGAAAGGAAATCGTCTGGCGCTGCGTCAACCGCGTCACCTACGGAACAAAATTCTGCCATAATTCACCCTCGGTGCAGGAAGAAGCCCTGCATCAAACCTTGCTGAGAGCAATCCAAAATCTGACCGACAATTACACCGAAGAAGTCGCTATGCAGATCAACGGCATCCTGCACGATTTGCAAGGCGGCACAACAGAACTAGAGAAATTACAGCAAAAACTCGCGGACTCGCAACAGGAATTTGACCGTCTGCTGGACATGTCCCTTGAATGCGATGCGTCATTCCTCGACGAAAAATTAAAACACGCAAGCGAGGAAATCGACAACCTGCAAAAACAAGTCGACCAGCTTACTGCCAGCCAGCAGAAAGCTGCAAATCCGAATCTCCAACTGACCGACTCCGACTTCCGTATTACCGAATATTCTGATACCCTTGTCGCAAGAATCATCGAGAGAATCGAGGTCATATCTGCTGTAAGAATCAAAATCGAATTTATCGGCGGATACACAGTGACAGTCCCCTTGCAATCCTAATATCTATGCATGTCTACCGTAAAATCAACACTTTATTTGTTTTTACTCTCAAACTCTTTTAATGAGCGTCAATTCAAATGCCAACTTGCAGACAATATCCCTTCCCTTAAATCCCGATGCCTCCTACCTACTAATATCGCGGAACAACACGAACATGAATTTATAAAAGCATCTTGACATTTTTTAGCAAAACGCCTATAATAACGTCATAGTAGATTAAGGGGGTGCCACATGCACACAGCTAATATTTTTCTTTCACCCGCGTTGATTGCCAAGATGGTCCGATGCATTGAAGATGCTGTTGGCGATGATATCCGCGCCGATATTCGCCAGCACGATCTCCAAACGAAAAACAGCGTTCCGTCTCGAATTTGGGATTTGCTAAATACCAATATCATCAAGACGCTGGACACTGAAGATTGTACAATTGCGAAGGCTCATCGCGGGCCATGGGAAATGCTGGTCGTGTATGAAAAATCAACACATTGCATCTTCACTTTCATGCGTGAAAAGCGCTTTGCTGAACTTCGTAATCGCCAGCATAAGAGAAGATGTATGCATTATATCGATATGCTTGCAAGACAGTTTAATGCAGATTTGTTAGCCGATCAACAACAACTTAGCCTTTTCCCTAACACCTTTTCTGATGAGGATCGCCTTCCGGAACTAGTTCAAACAATGTTGAGTGACCTTGAAGGTGGTGTTGAAGTTGTCCGCCATCATGTGCTCGTCTTGTTTGATACTGTCGGCTATCAGTTAACGCATGTTCGTGCTGTCATGGTCACTCCATCTCTGGATATTGCCCAGAACAGTGAGCAAGATTGGTCCCAATACATTGCAGCCGATGAAAGCACAGTGGTTGAGAAAGTCCCCAATTCCAATGTTCCCGGAAATCAGCCGAATCGAGGTCTCCACCTTACTGCAAAAGCTATGGCTCGGCAAAAATCTCGCCCCAAGCAAAAAGAGTTGGAACGTACCACAAAAAGAGAAAGTTGATTACTGCTAAATTAGGGTCGACACCGTGTCGGCCCTAAAGGCGCTTCCACAGCAAATACTCTATATGTGGTGCAATGCCAAATAACTATTAATGAAAGAGGATCGCCTATATGAACACCCAATTTAATGGAGATCGCTTGAAAAAGGCACGCATTTACAGAGGACTGACCGTTGCTGACTTAGCTGAACGCGTTGGTTGTCAACGGCAAACCCTATCAATGTATGAGATTTCAAAAAGCCAACCAACGGACAAAACAACTGTTGTCCGGTTGGCGCAAGCGCTAGACTTCCCCATTAAATACTTTTATGAACCTTCCAGCGCAATTGCTTCCGGAACAGTCTATTTCCGTTCTTTACTCACGACAAATAAGAAGTACCGTAGTGAACAAATTGTCAAAATGGACTATCTTTCGCAGATTTACTCTCTGCTGCAAGACTATGTATCATTTCCCGAATTTGTTCATCTCGACCTACCTGATAATATATCCCCTGAACAAGCAGCTTATGCCTTGAGAGACGCATGGGGGCTTGGAAGAGGTCCCCTAGACAATCTGGTATCTATAGTTGAACAGCATGGAATTTTAGTAACTTCCATTTCTACCAATACCAATGATGTTGATGCATTCAGTCAATTTATGCAGACAGGGGATGTTCCAACATTCATCATTGCATATTCAAACAATAAAACTTCGGCGGTACGAATTCATTTCGATATTGCTCACGAATTAGGGCATATCTGCCTGCATGAATGGAGCGAAGATATCGAAGATGTTTCCAAAGAAGAATTCAAGCGCAAAGAACGCGAGGCAAACGACTTTGCCGCAGCTTTCTTGCTACCGGAGGAAACGTTCAGAAGAGATGCTGAACGAGGACCACAAACTATAACTTATTATAAACAACTAAAGAAGAAATGGAAAGTCTCTATCGCTGCGATGATCCGCCGATCCGAAAAGTTGGGAATCATCACCACAGATGATTATCAAAATCTAATTCGGATTATGCAAAGACGCGGGCTTCGCAAGGAAGAGCCTTTGGATGACACCCTTATTACGGCAAGTCCTGCGCTGCTCAAAACATCGGTAATCATGCTGTTGCAGGAAAATGTTTTTACTCCTGCAGAATTTATGGAGGAACTTTCCGATTCCTATGGATTAAGCATTAACGCCACGGAAGTTGAACGCTTACTGGACTTGCCTGCCGGTACTTTGGCAGCCCACAAAATAATTAAGCTTCCAAATTTACAATTAAAGAGAAATGCCACTTAAAAGCATTACACCGTAAGATATTTAAATCCAAGTTGTCAGTGTGGTGATTTTTAGAGTGGCAACCCCAATAAATTAAATATAGGCCACTTTCTTGTATCATACAAAATTGGCAAAGCCAGTGGTCGATTTTCAATGTATGCTTTGCCGAAATCGCTAATTGCCTCGCGGCGGTTGGTCGGTTTTTGGGGTAGTTAATCTCATTTTTGTTTTTGTGCGTTTATTTGCAAAAATTTCATAAAATTGATTGCTAGATCTGTTGCTATTTTCGTTCGTCTTGTGTATACTATAAGTAGGAAAGCAGACGACATTCTGCTGGTGGGCTAGCACCTAAAATCCGATCTGATGCAGGACGCAAGGACCTGTGGTTGGCGGGCAACGATAAAACCCGAAAGCGATGCAGGGCGTAAGGACCTGTCGGTTGGCGGACAACGATAAAACTAGCCACAAGGGACATCGGACAGCACTGCGGTGTTGTAGGTGTCCCTTTCTTTTTGTAAAATGTAGAATGCAACAGGAAGTTTATCATGACGAAAAAAGAAGCCTTGCAAATCGTTTTCTCCTGCGCAGCTTCCTATAAGGAAAACCTAGCGGGAAGAAGCCTTTTATTTGTTACGACTGACAAGCATAAGACCGTTCGGTGTCTGGAAGTTACATTTGACGGCAGCAATTTTCTGCACATGACAGGCTTTAAGCTGAACAAGAAGGAAATCAGTGCAAACAACTTCTTTAGTATGTGCTGCGACAAGCGCTTGTCTGAGTCAGATTTTGAGTTTGCAGCAGACGGCACGACCGAAATGAAAATGCGCGTTCTTCCCGGATTGGTGCAAAAGCATCTTTCTGCTAAGATGGTTGGGGATTACAATTTATCCCAGCCGAAATTATACACTGACAAGCTCGCCGGATCAGTTGGTGCTTGTATGGGCTTTGTCCGCAATGGCGGCAAGGGGCGTTTTGTTCCCAACACCGTATTGGAAGGCGATATCCGAAGCATGGTTAAAGGCAGCGCAGATAGAATCGTCATTACATATCGAAAGCAGCGCGGAGACGCGCTCTATACAGAAATCGTATACACAGCCAAAAAAATTGATTGGACGGCTCTTACCCTACCGGAAGAATACCAATATCTTCCCTTGCCATAGGCAGTCTTTAGAGGCGGTATTCTAATACAAAATTTTCGGTCATCAAATCAATGTTTTATAAAACAGCGGCCTTGTCTAAGCCTTTTTATAGGGTATCTTTTTTGTAACATAGAGACAAGGTCACTTGCGATTGCAAGTGACCTTTTTTTGTTTATATGTTGCAGTCTTATGATACTGTTGTGCAACATACATTTGCCATATTAACAAACGCCGCCTTCATTCGGGAGAATTCCGAATGAAGGCGGCGTTGTTTCTGATATGTTATTTTACCCCTTCTCAAACTCCTTCGCCACATCCTGCAGCAGCTGTCTGATGGGCAGGTGCTGGGGGCAGACGCGCTCGCACTGGCCGCAGCGGATGCAGTCCGAGGCTCGGGAGCCGGGCCCGGTGTGGACATCCTCATAGTAGTAGTCCGCGTTCCAGTCGTGGTGAATCTGCTTGGTGTTCATAATGGCGAAGAGGTCAGGGATAGAGATGTGCTTGGGGCAGCCGTCCGTGCAGTAGCGGCAGGCCGTGCAGGGGATGAGGTCCTTGCTGTGGAAGATCTCCTGCACCTTTTCCACCGCGGCGCGCTCGGTCTCGTCGAGGGGCTTGAAGTCCCGCATGAACGAGATGTTGTCCTGCATCTGCTCCATGTTGCTCATGCCAGAGAGCACCATCAGCATGCCGGGGAAGCCCGCGGCAAAGCGCAGGGCGTAGCTTGCCGGGCTGCCGCCGTGCAGCGCGTCCAATACGGCCTTCGCGTCCTCAGGCAGCCGGACGAGGTTGCCGCCCTTGACCGGCTCCATGACGATGACGGGCTTGTCATATTTCCGGCAGACCTCATAGCAGGCGCGGCTCTGGGCAGCGGGATCGTCATAGTCCGCGTAGTTGAACTGGATCTGGACGGCTTCGATCTGCGGATAGTCCGTCAGGATCTGCTCGAGCACCTCCGGGCGGTCATGGAACGAGATGCCCACATGGCGGATCTTGCCCTCGGCCTTGAGGGCAAAGGCCGTCTCATAGGCGCGGCAGGCCTTGAAATGCGGATAGTTGCCCTCGCCCTGCGCGTGCATCAGGTAGAAGTCAAAATACTCGACGCCGCAGGCCTCGAGCCGCTGCTCAAACAGTGGGCGGATGTCCGCCTCGGTCTTGAAGAAGTTCGCCGTCAGCTTGTCGGTCAGGACATAGCGGTCGCGGGGATAGCGGCTGGTGAGGCAGGCCTTCAGCGCGGTCTAGCTCTTGCCCTGCAGATAGCCGTGGGCGGTATCGAAGTAGTTGAAGCCCGCGTCCAGAAACGCGTCCACCATGCGGCTTGTCTCCGCGAGGTCGATCTCGCCGTTTTGCATCGGCAGAAGCATGCAGCCGAAGACGAAGTTCTTTTTGACCCTGTCCATGTCTGATACTCCTTTCGTTTTTTGAAAGACGGCCGGCAGCCGCCCTTGTCCGTGGCTTTCATTTTTTCCGAATACAGCATATCGTTTTCCTTCTCTCCTGCCCGCAGATCGCGGCGTATCTGTTCATGTCCCTGTTTTCCAGTCTGCAGCGTTATTTTGTGCCTGCCGCCGGTTTTTTCTTGTACCCGCAGTCGCAGTACAGGCCGCCGGAGGCGAGGGTGTATGCGTTTACCAACGGCACGCTCATCGACGAGGAATTCTGTCAGGAGATGCTGCGCGTGGGGAACCTCTTTGTTTCCATCAGCGTCGAGGGTTTTGAGGAAGCCAACGACGGCCGCCGCGGAAATGGACATTTCCAGAAAGCGCTGGACGCGATGGAGCTGATGCACAGCCACCGCATCCCGTTCGGCGTGTCCATCTGCTATACGAGCCAGAACTATAAGGTCGTCACAAGCGACGACTTCCTCGATCTGCTGATTTCCAAGGGCTGCGTCTTCGCGTGGTACTTCCACTATATGC
>ENA-ORUI01003933-ORUI01003933.1-human-gut-metagenome-genome-assembly--contig:-NODE-3933-length-10097-cov-3.960068_pt1 | contig 10097 bp, 8 predicted proteins | sample MGYA00242078_ERZ509205 | MGnify/ENA primary metagenome ERZ509205 (study PRJEB26280, sample SAMEA2338828) | human gut metagenome | biome: human gut; feature: human-associated habitat; material: faeces... | reverse complement strand
CCCCATCACCCGGCTCCCGGACGCCGCCGCCATCCTCGCGGCCGCCAACACATAAACCGACAACCGCCCCGCGCCGCAAGACCCTGCGGCGCGGGGCGCGGCACTTTCGGCAGGGAAAACACCGGAATCAGCAGGAGGCAACACAGAGTTGCCCCCGATGCAACCAATATGTGGTTTACTTTTGACAGAATATTCATGTAAAATCAGGAGTGTGAAGGGTATGACGCTCAGAGAAAAACTGATCGTATCAAGAAACAAGGCCGGACTCTCGCAAATGGAGCTGGCTGAACGGCTCGGCGTGTCCCGGCAGGCGGTCTCCCGCTGGGAAAGCGGAGATACAACGCCGACCATGGACAAGCTGAAGTCGCTGGCAAGGATCTACGGCGTATCGCTGGACTGGCTGTGCAGCGATACCGCAGACGGGGAACCCCCTGAAGCAGCAAAGCCCGAAGCCGACAGAAACCCGGACGAGGCCCCCGCGGGAAAGGAAGGTGAGAAAAAACAGAAAATCAGGGCCATCGCGATCGCACTGGCGATCGGCGCGCTCGCCTTCATCTGTGTATGGTTTGCAGCAAGAAATATGAGTAACGAAGCAGACAGCACACAAATTGAAGATATGGAACATGAAGAAATCGATATTCCAGATCAGGATGAAAGCGGATTTGATTTTGAGTGGAAAGATTAACAAGCAATTAATTCACCATGAACAAAACGAAAAAACAGTACTGACGATACTGGCGATTGCAGGGGCGGTTTTGCTGTGGCTGCTAAGCTACAAAGGAGCGCCGCTCGAGGAAGTGCTAAAAAGTATAGCAAGGATCATCGTGGTTTTTTTGCTGCTCACGCTTATAAATATAAAAAAAGGAAGAACGTGAGCGCGTAAATAAGACCAGATGAAATATTTGATGATTGGCAGTACGATTGAAAGGAGATACTCAATGAAAACGCACCTTCGTATTTTATCGAGTAAAAATGGGAGAGTTAGAAGCGCCATTGTAAGGCATCTTCTTTTAGCAGCAATGCTGAGCGGGATGCTTATGATGCTTTGCTGTGCTGTGTCGGCAAATGACGAGCCTGTGCTCAGCCCGTGGGCGAAGGAGGAGGCATTCGCGGCGGAGGAGGCGGGGATCCTTCCGGACGCTCTGCATGGCGATCTGAGGGGCGCGGGAAATCGCGGACAGGCGGTCTGGTATCTCGTGAAGCTCACGGAGACGGTTTTGCAAAAGGAACTGCCGAATACCGCGGAAGGTGTATTTCCAGACATGGAAAATACATTCTTCGAAGAAAAGGCGGAAAAAGCCTATTCCGCGGGGATCGTGACCGGCTATGCCGACGGGAGCTTTGGCGCGGGAAATCATATCAGGCGCGAGGAATACGCGGCGATGCTGTATCGGCTGTTTCAGTATCTGGAGCGGGAAACGGGGAAACAACTGATCCCGGATGATCTGCAGACGCGGCCGTATGCAGACGAAAAAGAGATCTCCGCATGGGCACTCGATGCCGTACATGCACTGTCCGTGATGGGCATTCTGGGCGGAGACAGCCGCGGAGACTTTTGCCCCGACAAAAATGTCAGCTTGGAGCAAATGATTGTGCTGTCCTACCGTTGCTGGAAATACTGCACGGATAAAAGCTGAGGAACAGAGCATGATCGCCCGCCTCGATAGACACTGATCGAAGCAGAGATACCTGCGTTCCACAGGTATCTCTGCTTTTTGATACGCGGGAACTGCTTGTGATTTTCAACAGAAAATCAGAAAAAATTTGTTGCTTTTCGATATGGATTTTTCGGGCAGCACTGCTATACTGTGTGCATGGGAAATGCCCCACAAAAACCCATAAAAAGAGAAAAACAGGGAGGAAACATCTATGACTGGCATTGGATTGATCATTGTCTTCATTCTTGCCATCGCACTGATGATCTTCTGCATCAGCAAGCTGAAGATCCATCCGTTCCTCGCGATCATGGCCATTTCTCTGGTATTCGGCCTGATCGCCGGTATTCCGCTGGTCAACACCACGGACGCCGACGGCAATACCATCAGCGGCATTGCCAACGTCATCGGCGCCGGCTTCTCGGGCACGTTCTCGAGCATCGGCATCGTGATCATCTTCGGCGCTCTGGTCGGCACGCTGCTTGAGAGCACCGGCGCGGCGCTCAAAATGGCCGACTGCGTGGTCAAGCTTGTCGGCAAAAAACATCCGGAGCTTGCCATCGAGCTCATGGGCTGGATCGTCTCCATCCCTGTGTTCTGTGACAGCGGCTTCGTCGTTCTGAACCCCATCCGCAAGGCTATGGCCCGCCGGACCGGCGCGTCGAGCGTCGCGATGTCCGTCGCACTGTCCATGGGCCTGTACATCAGCCACTGCTTCATCCCGCCCACACCCGGCCCCATCGCGGCTGCCGGTACGCTGGGCTGCGGCGATAATCTGCTGCTGGTCATGGGCCTCGGCGCTCTGTGCTCCATCCCGCCGCTGGTCGCGGGCTACTTCTTCGCAAAGTACATCGGCAAGAAGGTCAAGGCTGCCGACGACATCGTCGCGGACGGCGACGTCAAGACCTATGAGCAGCTTGTGGCCGAGTTCGGCAAGCTGCCGAGCGGCTGGCTCGCATTTGCGCCGATCGTCCTCCCCATCATCCTGATGGGCCTGGCCTCCGCGTTCTCCATGGCGGGCGTCAAGGCGGATTTCATCAGCTTCCTCGGCACGCCGATCATCGCCCTGGCTGTCGGCTGCATCATCGCCATCATCAGCCTCTTTGCCGCCAATAAGGGCAAGGACTTCTACAAGCTCACCGACGACACGCTGAAGACCGTCGGCCCCATCCTGTTCGTCACCGCTGCCGGCGGCGTGCTGGGCAAGGTCATCGCGTCCTCCGACATGGTCAACTTCATCAAGGCCAACGCGGAGATCTTCGAGAGCATCGGCATCTTCTTCCCGTTCCTGCTGGCCGCCATCCTCAAATCCGCGCAGGGCTCCTCTACCGTCGCCATCACCACCACGGCCGGTATCGTCGCGCCGCTGCTGCCGGTCCTGGGGCTGGATTCCCCGGCGCTGTCCTGCCTGACGGTCATCGCCATCGGCGCAGGCGCCATGACGGTGTCGCACGCGAACGACTCCTACTTCTGGGTCGTCACCAACTTCGGTGAGATGACCCCGCAGGACGGCTACAAGACGCAGACGCTCGGCACGCTCGTCATCGGCGTCGTGTCCATCATCGGCGTGTTTATCGTGTCCCTGTTCCTGCATTGATCGTTCTGATTCCCCGCAGGGGATGGGTTCGCCCATCCCCTGCTTTTTAACTTTTTTAACCCTGTTTTAACCCGGTTTTTAACCCTTTTCGTCCTTGCTTTTTCCCGGGATGCTTTTTATAATGGGGACAACTAATAGAATGCCCCTAAGCGAAGGAGGAACTATCATGCAAACTCTCAGACAAGACGCGCAGGCCATCATCGACAAGGCGCTGGCCGACGCGCTGCCGGATTCCGCCGTGCGCCGCGCGCTGGAGCAGTTTCAGAAGCCGGAGGGCCGGCTCGTCCTGATCGCTGCCGGCAAGGCTGCCTGGCAGATGGCCAAGGCCGCCTATGACGTGCTGGGCACGGCGATCACGAGCGGCGCAGTCATCACAAAATACGACCATGTCAAGGGCCCCATCGGTGCGCTGGAGCTGTTCGAGGCGGGCCACCCCGTGCCGGATGAGAATTCCTACCGCGCCACGAGCCGCGCGCTGGAGCTCGTCAGCGGGCTGAGCGAGCGGGATACCGTGCTGTTCCTGCTCTCGGGCGGCGGCTCTGCTCTGTTTGAAAGTCCGCTGGTCCCCGCGGAGGAGATGGCGGACGTCACGAAGCAGCTGCTCGCCTGCGGCGCGGACATCGTGGAGATGAACACGCTGCGCAAGCGCCTCTCCGCGGTCAAGGGCGGCCGGTTTGCCGAGCGCTGCCTGCCCGCGAAGGTCTTTTCCATCGTGCTGTCCGACATTCTGGGCGATCCGCTGGATATGATCGCCTCCGGCCCGGCCTATCCCGATTCGTCGACCTGCGCACAGGCGCTGGAGGTGGTGCGAAAATACGGCCTGCGGCTCTCCGAGCGCGCGCTGGAGCTTCTGGCGCAGGAGACGCCGAAGACGCTCACGAACGTCGAGACCCACATCACCGGCAGCGTCCGCCAGCTCTGCGCCTCCGCCGAGCAGACGGCCCGGGCGCTCGGCTACACGCCCGTCATCCTGACGGCGAGCCTGCGCTGCACCGCGCGCGACGCGGGCAGCTTCCTGGCCTCCATCGCGCAGTGCCACCAGGACAGCAAAACCTCGCTCGCCTACATCGCCGGCGGCGAGACCGTCGTCCATCTGACCGGCCACGGTCTTGGCGGCCGCAATCAGGAGATCGCGCTTTCCGCCGCGCAGGAGATCGCCGGTCTGCGCGATACCGCCGTCTTCTCCTTCGGCTCCGACGGCACCGACGGCCCGACCGACGCCGCGGGCGGCTACTGCGACGGCGATACCTGCGCGGCGCTGGCGGCGCAGGGCATTTCGATCACCGACGTGCTGCAGGATAACGACGCCTACCACGCGCTGCAGGCCTGCGGCGGTCTGATCCTGACCGGCCCGACCGGCACCAACGTCAACGACCTGTCCGTCCTGCTGATCCGCAGATAATACAAAACCGCTGCCCTCGGGCAGCGGTTTTTTGCAGCACCGGGCGCGGAAAAGCTTCCCGCGCCCGGTTTTTCGTTATTCCTCTGCAAACAGCGGGACGAAGCGGAACGTCCGGCAGTCGACCAGACCGCGGTTGGTCAGCCGCAGCTCCGGCAGGCAGGCCAGCGGGACCAGCGCCATCGTCATATACGGCGAGTTGATCACGCAGCCCATCTGCTTCCACGCCGCGTCGAGCTTCGCGACCAGCTCCGCCATCTCGCGCACGGGCAGATCGTTCATCAGGCCTGCGATGGGCAGCGGCACCACCGCCAGCACCTTGCCGTCCGCGACCGCGCACATGCCGCCGCCGCATTCGACCAGCGTGTTGGCCGCCAGCGCCATATCCGCGTCGTTCGTGCCCGCGACCAGCAGATTGTGCGCGTCGTGAGAGACGGTCTGCGCCATCGCGCCCTTCTTGAAGCCGAAGCCCTTGAGGAAACCGACGCCCTTCGTGCCCGTCTCGTGGTGGCGCTCAAAGACGACCATCTTCATGACGTCCTGCCCGGCGTCCGGCTCGACAAAGCCGTCCTTGACCGGCAGGTCGAGCAGCCGCTCGTAGTTGCCCACGCGGTTCGGGATGATCTCGATCACGCGGGTTTTGACCGTCTTGCCGGCCCCGGCCGGTGCAGCGATGCGGAAGCTCTCGGCCGTGATCGGGTGGCCAACGTGCATCGTGTGGAAGACGTGCTCCGGGAAGTTGGCGGGCCCGATCTCCACGCACATCTGCCCGTTTTCCGCCACGACGTCGCCGTCGATCATCGTCCGGGTGATGCGGATGTCCTGCAGATCGTCAAAGAACACGATGTCCGCGCACTTGCCCGGCGTGATGCTGCCCATCTCGTGGTCCATGCGGAAGCAGGTCGCGACGTTGATCGTCACATACTGGATCGCCTTGATGGGGTCGAGTCCCTCCTTGACGGCGCAGCGGACGATGTGGTCCAGATGGCCCTCGTTGATGAGCGTGTCCGGGTGCGTGTCGTCGGAGATCAGGCAGGCGAAGCGGTCGTCGATCTTATTGTCCAGTACGGCCTTGATGATGACCGGCATATCGTGCCAGGCGCTGCCGTAGCGCATGAGCGCATACATGCCGTGGCGCATCTTCTCCAGCACGTCCTCGGCCCGGGTGGATTCATGACAGCAGCGGATGCCGGAGGCGATGTAGGCGTTCAGCGCCGCGCCGGTGTCGGGAATGGAGAAATGGCCGGTGATGATGTTGTCGGACTTCAGCGTCTCGGCCAGCTCTGCGTGGATGTTTTCCTCCGCGCCGATCACGTTCGGGAAGCTCATCATCTCGCCAAGACCCATAATGCCGTCCCAGGTCATCATCTCGCGGATATCGTCCGCGCGGATCGCCGCGCCGGTATCCTCAAACCCGGCGACCGCCGGCACGCAGGAGGGCGCGTTCGACATGGCCTTGAGTGGGGAGCGCTTCGCGTCCTCGATCATGATCCGGACGCCGTCCTTGCCGCAGACGTTGCAGATCTCATGCGGGTCCATGAAAATGCCCGTCGTGCCGCAGGGGACGACCGCCTTCGCATATTCGCCCACGGAGATCATGGACGATTCCACGTGGATATGCCCGTCCATAAAGCCGGGCGCGATGTACTGGCCGCCCGCGTCGATGACCTTTGTCTCCGGCCCGATGCAGTGCGATGCGTCGCCCACAAGCGCGATGCGGCCCTCGGCGATCGCGACGTCGATGCCCTCCTGGATCTCCGCCGTGCAGACGTTGACCAGACGGGCGTTTTTGATGACCGTCTCCGCCTTCTGTACGCCCATGGCGACCCGCGCCATCGTGCGCGTCACCTCATACAATGGCTTCTTGCAGAATTTGTTCAGCATGCTGGTTCCTCCTTCATCTTTGCAGGTCCGTAAATCCGGCCGCTGCTCCTGTGCAGGGATCTGATACCCCTACAGTACCACAGTCCATCCCCGATTGCAACGCCCCGCCGGAAAAGCCGCCGCAGAACCTGCGCAGAAACTTCAGATAGAATGAAGAAACATTTTACGTGACAGCCGCGGCTGGTATGCTATAATGTTCCTGATACAAAAACCGACAGTTAGGAGAATGACAGTGAAAGCATGGAAAGTGATCGGCAGATGCCTGTTGGTGCTGCTGTGTGTGGTTTTGGTGATCGCGATCGTCGGCATCGCGCAGTTTTTCCACCGGTCGGATCCGAAAAACGTGAAGCGGTACGACACGGACAACCCCTTCATCACCGGCGAAACGGCAATTTCGGCGCACCGCAGCGGCGCGGGCGATTATCCGGAGGAGACGCTGGCCGCGTTCCGCGGCTGCGTGGAAGATCCGGATTTTGCGGTGGATTATTTTGAATTCGACCTGCATATGACGGCGGACGACATTCTGGTGCTCTCGCACGACGCCACGCTGGACCGCGTGTCGGACGCACCGGCCGTATTCGGCGCGGAGAACGTCCTCGTCCGCGACAAGACGCTCTCAGAGCTCAAGCAGCTGAACATGGCGGCGCAGTTTGTGACCGATGCGGGCGAGGCGCCGTATGCCGGCCTCCACGGCGAGGCCGTGCCGGACGAGCTGCGGATCCTGTCCCTCGACGAGGTGCTGGATTATCTGACCGCGGCCGGGGAATTCCGCTACATCATTGAGATCAAGGACGGCGGCGAGACCGGTCTGGCCGCGGCGGATCAGCTGTACGCGACGCTGAAAGAGCGGGGATTGCTCGACCGGGTCATCATCGGCAGCTTCCGCGACGAGGTCGCGGCCTACATCACGGCCAACTATCCCGACACCCACCGCAGCGCCAGCCCGGAGGAGGTCGTGCAGTTCTATTTTGCCGCCCTGACCGGCAAAAAGGATTTCACCTGCTCCTACGACGTGCTCCAGCTGCCCTTCGGCGACGCAAGAGAGAGCTATGGCCTGAATCTGGGAACGACGACCATCATCAACTTCGCCCATGCGCATGACCTTGCCATGCAGTACTGGACCGTAAATGACGAAGCCGACCTCGCCTACCTCGCCAGCGTCGGCGCCGACGCCCTGATCACCGACTACCCCGACCGCGCCGCAGCCGTCCTGCAGGGGATGGGGTAAACGCATGCATAGAAAAAGAACGCCATCCGGGCGGATGGCGTTCTTTTTATCGTTTCTGGGGAGCGTTACTTGTAGAAGCCCGGGTTCTGATAGCCGGCTCCGCTGGGCTCGCTTTCCAGCATGGTCAGGATGGCGTCGCGGCAGCCGCGGACCATGACGTCCTGCTCCTCGGGCGCGCGGCTGACCATCTGGTTGGTCGGGCTGGTATAGAACCAGAGTCCCTCGTCGGCGGCAAGCCCCACGCCGTCCTTGTCGGTGATGGCGTCCGGGTCCAGGCCGAGCGTGTCCCGGATCTCGTCGCGGGAGTAGAAGACCCACTTCGCTTCGGGCATGGTGTTTTCCCACTTGCAGCTGCTGATATCGCCGTCCTCCGACTTGCCGGGGCTGTAGACCTCGATCGTGTAGGCGTGGATGTTGTAGCGGCCGTACGCGTAGTCGATCAGCTCGGCGGCGGTGGGGTAATCCTCATTGGAGCTCATGCTGTAAAATCCGCGGCCGGTGTAGTCCTGGAAGGCCTGCGCCATCTGGGCGGCGGTCTGCTTCATGAACGGGATCTCGGCGTCGTCGGGGTTTTCCGCGTCGTAGGCGCGATAGCACCACGGGTAGAGGACGGACTGGATGCCGGTGTGCAGCGAGACGAGGGCGTCGATGTCGTGCGTGTACAAAAACCGCTGCAGCGCCTGGATCTCCGGCTCGGTGGCGGGGGCGGTGCCGGCGGTGGTCCAGTTCACATTGCCGACCTGCTGGCCGTCCTTCGTCTCGATGTCATACCGGTTCCACTGGTAATCGAAGGTGCGGTTCATGTCGATCCCGCTGGTGCGCGGATCGTCGCCGAGCACGCCGTTTTCATCCCAGTCCGGGCTCTCCATGCCGAAGACGGGGAGGTCCCGCGACGGCGTGTCGTCCGCCTTGCCGCGATAGAGCGTGGCGATGAAGCCGTCGCCGTCGATGTCCGTGTAGGGATCGCTGAAGGGGATGTTGTTGCCGTTTGCGTCCTGCGGGCGCAGGTTCGGGCGGGTATTGATGACGAAGGACTGCTCATAGCCGTCCGGGTTGATGACCGGGATGACATAGATCGTGTAGGCGTCGAGCAGACCCTTGACATAGGCGTCACCAGAGCAGAGCGTCAGCCACCAGGCGGTGTACATGGCGGAGGAGGCGCTTTCGCGCTCGCCGCCGTGGATGTTGGCGAAGACGCCGATCCCTGTTTTCTCCTCGGCCGGGATCGCCTCGTTGGTGATCTCCAGGCACCAGAGATCACGCTCCTGCCAGGTGGTGCCGATGGAATAGAGGTCGGTGATGTCGGGATACTGTTCGGCCATTTGGGAGAGCTGCGCTTCCAGCTCTGCGAAGGTGTAGCGCGCGTTCCAGTCGATGTCCAGCCCCTCCGGGATCTCGCTGGGCGCGTCGGGGCGGGCATCGAGAGACAGCCGCTCCGCTTTTTTGCTGCCTGCTGCGCTGCAGGCGGCAAGACCAAATACGAGGATCAGGGAAAGACAGAGGCACAGGGCCCGTTTGGTGAGAGATTTCATGTTGGTTTCTCCTTTCTGTCCGGCTTGCAAGCGGAACGGTCCGCAGCGGCCGGGAAGCCGGTGAGTTTCCTGCATGTGCTGCTTTATTGAATTACTGATTTACCACGCTAATATACTACACGATTTCGCCCCATTCCGCAATCGGTAATTCCAATAAGATTCCACCGCATTTTCCGTAAACTGTTGTACAAGGGCAACAAGGATCAGGGAGGCGAATTGGGGAGGAGCGAAAAGAACGCCCACCATCCGGCGGGATGATGGGCGTTTGTATCAATAGGAACACATCTATGTATGCTTCCGCGCGCATCCGCTGCGCTGATTTTCCGCTTCTTCAGGATCACCGTATTGCGGTTCCTCGGAATAGAAGACCCGCATGTCATCCAAGCGGAGGCACGCCAGTCGGCCGCGGAGGCCTGAGCGAGGATCGCCCGTTTCGGGGAGCATACAGCCGCAGTCGATCCCGATCCAGCCGGGCGCATCCCATACTGCCATGGGATCGTCGGGCTGAAAATGGTGGGTCGGCGTGTGACCGAAGATGACGGTCCGGCCCTCCAGAACCGGAAATTTCTCAAATCGCATCCAGACAGCGAAATCCCGCGCACATTTGTATTTCCAGTCGTAGCTTTCGTATAAGTCCACGGGGGCCGCGTGCGTCAGGAGGTATTGCCTGCCGTTTACCGTCAGCTCCGCGTTGACTGGCAGCTTGTCCAGATATTCGAAGATCTCCTGCCGGATGGTTTTCCTTATGCGTTTCAGATGATCGTGCGTGACCTGGCCTCCGTTTCGATACCACAGAGCCTGT
>ENA-ORUI01003927-ORUI01003927.1-human-gut-metagenome-genome-assembly--contig:-NODE-3927-length-10112-cov-2.417222_pt1 | contig 10112 bp, 10 predicted proteins | sample MGYA00242078_ERZ509205 | MGnify/ENA primary metagenome ERZ509205 (study PRJEB26280, sample SAMEA2338828) | human gut metagenome | biome: human gut; feature: human-associated habitat; material: faeces... | reverse complement strand
GCAATTATCCCTGTTGTGATTCTTTACTTATTTGCACAGAGAACCATTATCAGTGGTGTAGCAGCAGGTGCAGTGAAAGGATAGAAAAATGTATAAAGAAACTAGGATGTCAGAAGTAAAAATAACAGATGGATTAATACATAAAAAGCGTAATATAGTTGAAGAGAAAACAATTCCCTATATCCGAAAGGCGTTAAACAACGAGCTTTACGGTGTTGAACCGAGCGGGGCATTTGAAAACTTCCGGATCGCAGCCGGGGAATCAGACCGCAATTTCTATGGTCTGGTGTCACAGGACAGTGATGTATTTAAGTGGATGGAAGCCGCTTCTTTGAGTTTACAATATGAAAATGAGGAAATGCAGACTTATTTAGAGGAAGCAATTGATTTATTGGACCGGGCACAGCAGAAAAATGGATATCTGAATACTTATTTTACGATTAAGGATCCATCAAAACGTTGGACAAATCTGAAAGAGGGACATGAATTATATACGGCAGGACATATGACGGAGGCAGCAGTTGCGTATTATAAAGCAACCGGAAAAACAGAGTTTCTCGATATCATGAAGAAATTTGCAGATCTCATTTGCAAGACATTCGGACCGGATGAAGGTCAGATCCATGGATATCCGGGACATCAGGAAATCGAGCTTGCGCTTATCCGTCTGTATCATGTAACCGGTGAAAAGAAATATCTGGAAACAGCAAAGTATTTTATTGATACCAGAGGCGTGGGAGAAAATTATTTCCTGGAAGAAGAAAAGAGACCTGAATATAAACAGATTTGCCGGATATGATCCGAGATATTCACAGTCACATGAGCCGGTAAGAGAGCAGAAGACGGCAGAAGGACATGCAGTAAGAGCCGTATATATGTATTGCGCAATGGCAGATCTGGCATATGAATACAAGGATAAAGAATTGTTAGATGCCTGCAAGACATTATGGGAGGACATGACAAAACGTCAGATGTATATTACAGGAAGCATCGGAGCATCCGGTCTTCTGGAACGGTTTACAACAGACTATGATCTTCCGAACAACTGTAATTATTCAGAAACATGTGCATCGATAGGACTTGCTCTTTTCGGAAGAAGAATGGCACAGATCACAAAAGATGCTTCATACATGGATGTGGTAGAAAGAGCGCTTTATAATACCTTGTTATCAGGAATAGCACAGGATGGAAAGAGTTTCTTCTATGTAAATCCTTTGGAAGTGTGGCCGGATAACTGTATCGACAGAACTTCCAAAGAGCATGTAAAACCGGTGAGACAGAAATGGTTTGGAGTTGCGTGTTGTCCGCCAAATATAGCGAGAACACTGGCGTCCATGGGACAGTACATATATTTCACTGATAAGAACACAGCATATGTGAACTTATACATTTCTAATGAAGCTCAGATCGAACTGGAAGAAGGATCATTAAAGATTCAGATAGAAAGTGATCTGACGAATACAGGACATATTCGGATGGCAATAACTCCTGATGGAGAGGGTGAACACAGACTGGCACTTAGAATACCGGATTATGTGAAGACCTATACGATCAAAAGAGATGGTAAGATTCTAAGAAATGCCAGAATCAGTCAGTCTTATCTTGTAATAGAAGACATCAAAGAACAGACAGAGATCGAGATTGACTTTGAGGTACCCGCGAAATTCGTAAGAGCGAATCCGAATGTCAGAGAAGATGCAGGAAAAGTTGCTCTGGTAAAAGGACCGTTAGTATATTGTCTGGAAGAAACAGACAATGGGGAAAATCTTCCATCTATCTTCGTTAACACGAAACAGGAGCTGAAAGAAACATTTGAATCCGAACTTCTTGGAGGAGTAACGACGATTCGGTTCACAGGAAAGAAACTGAACATGGATACATGGCAGGATGGTGCATTATATGATACCAGAGAACAGGTATTCGAAGATATAGAACTCAAAGCAATTCCATATCATTGCTGGGATAACCGTAAAACAGGTGAGATGCTGGTATGGATGAAAGAAATGTTTTAATTATTTTGAATCTGTCAGGGAACATAGACCCTGTAGAGAAATATATATCTAAAAGGAGGAAAATCTATGAAAAAGAAAGTAGTGTCAGTGCTTCTTTGTGTAGCTATGACAGCAACTATGCTGCTTGGATGTAGCGCAGGAAGTGAAAAGAGTGATTCTAAGAAATCATCTAAGAGCGAGTCGGGCGGAACAACAGAGATGAAGGTTGACGGGGATGCAACAACCATTAATGTCTGGACATTCATCGAGTTACACCAGAAATTCTACACAGAGATGGCTAAGAAATGGAATGAGGAACATCCGGATAAGAAGGTTAAATTAGTACTTTCTAATATGCAGTACGATGATATGCACAACAAATTATCGCTTGCACTGGAATCAGGAAAAGGAGCTCCGGATGTAGTTGATATCGAGCTTGGAAAATTCCCTTCATTCACAAATGGTAAGATCGGACTTATGGATCTGACAGATGCGATTGCACCATACAAAGACAACGTAGTTGAATCTCGTCTTGACATCTACGGAAAAGATGGAAAATATTACGGATTCCCAACACACGTTGGTACAACAGTTGCATTCTACAATGATGATCTGTTAAAAGAAGCAGGAATTGATTACACAACAATTAAGACCTGGGATGACTTCAAAGCAGCCGGTGTGAAATATCATGAGAAAACAGGTAAGAACTTCGCTTGTGCTGAGACAACAGCTCAGTGGATGGTTAACCTTATGTTAGCTCAGAAAGGTACTGATTACCTTGACAAAGATGGTAACCTTGACCTTACAAATGATAAAGTTGTAGAAGTACTTCAGTACATCAAAGATATGCAGGATGCAGGCGCACTTGCAACAGTAGCTGGTGGACAGCCGGATAACGAAGAAGCTTATCCAGAATACAACAGCGGTAACTTTGCAGTACAGATCATGCCTTTCTGGCAGACATCAAGATTCACAAACTACATGTCTGACCTTGAAGGAAAGATCGCAATCGCAGCTCCTCCGGTATTTGGAGACAACGATGCAGTTAAGACAATCGGTGGTGGTGGAACCGGTACAGCAGTTGTAAAATCTTCTAAGAATGCAGACCTTGCAGCTGAAGTATTCGCTTACATCAAACTGTCTGAAGACGCTAACAAAGAAGTTTGGAATGTATTAGGATTTGACCCTGTTAATACATCTGTATGGACAGACACAGATCTTACTCAGAATCCGGACAACCAGTTCGTAAAATACTTCAAGACAAAACCATTCGATACTTTGCTTGAACTTCAGGATAGCATTGGAGGACTTGCTTCTTATACAAGTTCAAAATACCCATCTATCAACAATGAGTTCTGCACAACAACACTGAACAATATTTATGAAGAGGGAATGGACGTAAAAGATGCACTGAAACAGTCTCAGGAAACTCTTGAAAATGAATTCGGCGACAAATAAGATTTGCAAATAAGAAATTAGTAATGTAATAATCAGGGGGTTGCGTGCAAAAACTGCCGCATCCCCTTCTTTTTAAGAAGGAGGATACATAAAACCATGAAGAAATTTTTCTATTCTCAGAAATTAGCTCCTTATGTGTTTATCCTTCCTTTTGTCCTCACTGTTATATTTTTCTGGGCAGTTCCAATCGCGAACGGAGTCCTTTTAAGTTTTCAGGATGTATTACAGGATAAATGGGTTGGATTGGATAATTATAAGAGACTTCTGTCCGATAAGATCTTTTTAAAAGCTTTGTTTAACAGTACACGTTATATGATCGGAACACTGGTACTTCTGATCCCATTTCCGATGCTTTTTGCAACACTTCTGAACAGTAAGCTGATGAAGAAACCTGGATTTTTCAAATCTATCTATTTCCTTCCGGCACTTACATCAGTCGTAGTTGCAGGTACGATCTTCCGTCTGATGTTTGGTGAGATGGAGACTTCTCTTGCCAACCAGGTGATCGGAATGTTCGGACTTGGACCAATTAAATGGTTAAAGAATGATCTGACCGGTTATTTTGCACTGTTACTTCTGGCATGCTGGAGATGGACAGGTGTTAACATCCTGTACTTCCTTGCCGGATTACAGAGTATTTCAACAGATCTTTATGAAGCGGCTTCTATCGACGGAGCAAATAAGTGGCAGCAGTTTACAAAGATTTCCCTTCCACTTCTGAAACCAACAACCGTATATGTGTTAACGATCAGTATCTATGCAGGACTTGCAATGTTCAATGAAAGTTACATGTTATGGAAAGGTAACAACTCACCGCAGAATATCGGACTTACGATCGTCGGATATCTGTACAGGCAGGGAATTGAAAAACGAGCGATGGGTTATGCCTGCGCGGTAGGTCTTGTACTTCTGATCATCGTTATGGTCGTCAACATGATCCAGCTGGCAGCGACAGGAACATTCAAGAAGGAGGAAAGATAGTATGGGCGAAAAGAGAAAAAATAAAGACCGGCTTTGTACAATATTGATGATCGTCTTCTTCTCGATCCTGGCTATCCTGGTGATCCTTCCGATTTATACAATCTTTCTTGCCAGCTTTAAACCGGGCGGAGATCTTCTTCAGTATGGTCTGAACCTTGGAATTGACTGGAGCCGTATGAGTCTTGATAACTATGTACTGCTGTTTACCGGCCAGCATGATTACTGGAGATGGTTCTTTAACAGTATCACTCTTACAGTCGTTACAGTAGTGGCAACACTTCTTGTAAGTGCATTTGTAGGATACGGATTTGCAGCCTATGAATTCAAAGGAAAGAGCTTTATGTTCGTAATCGTTCTCCTGATCTTATCTGTTCCACTGGAGGTTATCATGCTTCCGCTGTACAAACAGATGACAACATGGGGACTGATGGATAACTATATCGCAATTGTATTACCATTCGTTGCACATGCATCTACAATCTTCTTCTTCAGACAGTATCTTCTGGGACTTCCGAAGTCACTTCTGGAAGCAGGACGAATCGACGGAGCAACAGAATATGGTATCTTCTTCAAGCTGATCATGCCGATCATGAAACCGGCATTTGCAGCTATGGCGATCTTAAATGGTATGAATGCATGGAATAACTACCTGTGGCCATTACTGGTAATCCGTTCTTCAGAAAAATACACACTGACACTTGGACTGAACACCCTGATCAACCCATACGGAGATAACTATTCACTCCTGGTTGTAGGTTCGTTCTTCTCAATCATTCCTATCTTTATACTGTTTGTATGTTTCCAGCAGTATTTCATCGAAGGTATGACAGCAGGTGCGGTAAAAGAGTAATCATTGTAATAATAGGAGGTTGAAAAATGAGTAAGACAGCAAAGATGATTATTGATAAAGATTTCCAGATTTCCAAAGTAGATGAAAGAATCTATGGTTCTTTCATCGAGCATCTCGGACGTGCTGTGTATGATGGATTATATCAGCCGGGCAATCCTCTGTCAGATGATGATGGATTCCGTAAAGATGTCATTGATCTGGTAAAAGAACTGGATGTACCGATCATCCGTTATCCGGGTGGAAACTTTGTATCCAACTTCTTCTGGGAAGACAGTGTTGGACCTGTAGAAGAGCGTCCGGCACGTCTGGAACTTGCATGGAGAAGTCTGGAAGAGAATAAGATCGGATTAAATGAGTTCGCAAAATGGACAGACAAAGTAAATTCCAACATGATGATGGCAGTCAATCTTGGTACAAGAGGAATTGCAGATGCCTGCAATCTTCTGGAATACTGCAACCATCCGGGCGGAACAAAATATAGTGATCTTCGTATCAAACATGGTGTAAAAGATCCACATAATATCAAAGTATGGTGCCTGGGTAATGAGATGGATGGACCTTGGCAGCTCGGACACAAGACAATGGAAGAGTACGGACGTCTTGCAGAAGAGACAGCAAAAGCAATGAAACTGATCGATCCGTCTATCGAGCTGGTATCCTGCGGAAGTTCTGCTCTTGATATGCCGACATTCCCGAAATGGGAATCTACAACACTGGAAAGTACATATGATTATGTTGATTATGTATCTATGCATCAGTATTATGGAAACCGTGATAATGATACTGCTGATTTCCTTGCATGCTCAGATGATATGGATGAATTCATCCGTACCGTTGTCGCAACATGTGATTATGTAAAAGCGAAAAAACGTGGTAAGAAAGATATCAATATCAGTTTTGATGAGTGGAATGTATGGTTCCATTCGAATGCAGCTGATGATGACATCACACAGAACCATCCATGGCAGGTAGCACCTCCGATGCTGGAAGACATTTACACATTTGAGGATGCACTGGCAGTCGGACTGATGCTGATCACATTGTTAAAACATGCAGACAGAGTAAAGATTGCCTGCCTGGCACAGCTGGTTAATGTTATCGCACCGATCATGACAGATCAGGGCGGCGGAGCAGCATGGAAGCAGACGATCTTCTATCCATTCCTTCACGCTTCCAAGTATGGCCGTGGCGTAGCACTGATGCCTCTGGTACAGACAACAAAGCATGATACAGCAAAACATGAAAATGTTACTGACGTAGAAAGCGTTGCAGTGTATAATGAAGAGAAAGAAGAGCTTACAATCTTCGCTGTTAACCGTACACTGGAAGATGATATTGAACTGACAACAGACTTAAGAGGTATGGAAGGATTCCATCTGGTAGAGCATATCGTCATGGAAGAATCTGATCTGAAGCTGGTAAATAGTTCTTACGAAGAAAAAGTAGTACCAAAGACAGTAAATCGTTCAAAGATGGATGGTGGAATCATGACAACTCTTCTTGGAAAAGCATCTTGGAATGTAATCAGATTAAGTAAGTAGAGGCGGTTAAGATATGAAATTTTGGGCAATTGACAGTCCGGTAATGAGAGTGCTTGGACGACTGGGGGATATTATTATACTGAACATGATCTTTGTGGTCGGATGTATTCCGGTGATCACCATCGGAACTTCCTTAAGTGCTCTGTATGCGGTGGCGATGAAGATGGCAAGAGGTGAAGACCCGTCGGTGTGGAAGGAATTCTGGAAAGCCTATAAGAGGAACTTCAGACCGGCAACCATCTGCTGGCTGGTCATGGCTGTCATTGCCATACTGCTGTTTGTGGATTTCCGGATCATCGGAGTTCTGAAAAGAGGCAGCGAAAGTATGTACAGTATTATGCGTATTGTACTTGCAGTGATCCTTGGAATGTGGATGCTGATGTTCCAGTATCTGTTTCCATATATTGCAAGATTTGAAAATGGAATCTTTGCAACACTGCGCAATGCACTGCTTCTTGCGGCAGCGCATATTCCATCTACGATCGTGATCGTAGGCTTAAGTGTCGGATCGCTCATCTTAACATTGTTCACATCCAGATCCTTTGTGATCGCAAGTATTATATGGGTGTTCTTTGGATTTGCGGTACTGGCATATGTACAGGCGTTTCTCCTGTGCAGGATTTTTGAAAAATATGAAAAGTAAATTGTATTAGTAGTGTTCCAATAAGATTCTCGGAAAGAGGACGGAAAATGGGCAATATTATATACATGCGGCTATATTTGCTTCATTCAAAGCTGCCGCTTGTATGTAATATTGCCCATTTTCTGCAGAGATCAAAGTATGCAGGATAAGTTGCCGCCTGCAGGAACTGTCAGGGGCGGTTCCTTGCGAATCTTCCGGCAGAGCTGTCCGGTTCTGTGGTGTTATACGGCTGGTAATTCGTCAATAATCTGCTGCAGAATTTTTTCTACAGAATCGGTAACATTGGTTGCGTATTTATCGATACCGGGAGCAGCATTCGCCATGGCATAGCTTGTACCGGCGGTCTGCAGCATTTCGACATCGTTATACTGATCTCCGAATACGACACAGTCTTTTGCTTCAATATGTAAATGATCGATCAGATCTTTTAATGCACTTCCCTTGTTGGCGGTCGGGCAGATGAAGTCTACCCAGAGATTGCCGGAAGTAACAACCTTGATGTCAGATGAAAACATTTCTTTTAGATGTTTTTCACACGCATCGGTTCCGCTGTAATCGCAGACTGCAATCTTAAGGATCGGTTCCGGGATCTCAGTTCTTGGGTCATCGATGAATTTCATATTATTCTGGATGACATTTACCATGTGATTATAGAATTTCGGATTTTTCGAGGTGCTGTAGCAGACACGTTCGCCGGAGATGATGCAGTTGTATTGTGGATATTTTGCAACTTCATCCAGGATACGGTAAGCAAGGTCTTGTTCGATGATTCCTTTGGAAATAGACTCTTCGTTGTATATGCAAAGAGAACCGTTTTCGGCTATGTATGCGATATCATCCTGAACCGGAGTGAACAGTCTGCGAAGATTCAGGTACTGGCGTCCGCTGGCAGCGGCGAACATGATCCCGTGTTCTTTCAGTGTACGGATCTGGTCGAACACAATTGGATTGACATCGTGTGCGCCATTTTGAAGTAGTGTGCCATCAAGGTCGCTGGCGATTAATTTAACCATAAATAACTCCTTATATAAAACATTTCTGAAAACATTGATATTTATTTCGCTACTAATTATAATATAAATGAGTAAAATATGAAAGACAAAGGTAGGAACAGGAATATGAAGATTGGAATTGCAAATGATCATTCTGCAGTAGACATGAAAAATGAGATTGTAGAATATCTGGAAAGTCTGGGACATGAAGTCGTGAACTATGGAACAGATTCTTATGAAAGCTGTAATTATCCGGAATTCGGTGAGAAGATCGGGAATGCAGTGGCAAGCGGTGAAGTAGAGCTAGGAATTGCAATCTGCGGAACCGGTGCAGGGATCTCGCTTGCAGCGAATAAAGTAAATGGTATCCGTGCAGTAGTATGCAGCGATCCATATACAGCAAGAATGGCGAAAGAGCACAACGATGCGAACGTGATCGCATTCGGGGCACGTGTGATCGGTATCGAGACTGCGAAATGCATCGTGGATGAGTGGCTGAATGCTAAGTTTGAAGGCGGAAGACATGCCACAAGAGTGGACATGATCATGGACGTGGAAAAGAGAAATCATAATTTATAGAATACATTTTTGAGATATAGACATATTATGGATATGGAGGAAGAGACTGCTGACGGTGGTCTCTTTTTTTAGGATAAAAAACGACATACAGAGGTTGTGTGATCTGCATGCCGCCTTTTATATCATATTATATTGGAGAAATGAAAAAAATGATAATATCTGTTTTAAAATTACCTTTTATAACTTATTTCTGGTGAGCTGCTTCGTACTCTCTGAAAGCATCTACCTTTGGCTGAGAAGAGCATCCCGGAACGAATTCGTTTGTCAGGAAAGCGTCTGTTAATTCTTCTCTTAATTTGTTACCGATTGTGAAAGCTCCCATACATGCGATGTTGGCATCGTTGCTGAGACGGGCTCTTTTCGCTGAGTAGATGTCTGAAAGTAATGCTGCATAAGCGCCTTTTACTTTATTAGCTGCGATAGAAACTCCAAGACCTGTTCCACAGATCAGGATTCCACGGTCATACTCGCCGGAAGCAACAGCTTCTGCAACTGCAACTGCTGTGTTAGCATAGATCGGATCTTCGCTTCCGAAGTCTTTGATCTCTCCATAACCCTTATCTTCCATAAATTTGATCAGTTCCTCTTTTGCCTGCTGTGCGTTTGGATCACATCCGATTGCGATTTTCATAGTGAATATCCTCCTTAGGAGCATTCGTGCTTCAGTATAAAAACGGAAGCAAGGCCCTCTTTCCCTCAAAGCGACCTTGCTTCGTTATCAATATTATAGACCTGTGAGCCAAAATCCGCAATTCACAAACCGTCCATACTTTCAGGGGCATTTTGTGGATTTTGTTGCCAAAATAGCCAAAAACAGTGGGTCTGTTTTGTGCACTATTTCAATTGCTTCATTTTGTTTGTGTGTCAGGTGAACACAATTCACAAGTGGCAAAAGGGTTACAGGGTCTCCATTTCGGCATCTGCGGCGAACTCGGCCTCTGCACGTGCCTCGGCAGCTTTGCCCTCTGCTTCCGCTTTGGCCGGAGACTCTGCAAGGACCTTGCGGATGGCGGTGAAGTAGAACACCAGCGACAGGCCGGTGCCGATGCACCAGCCCACAGGCCATGCCATCCAGAT
>ENA-ORUI01003911-ORUI01003911.1-human-gut-metagenome-genome-assembly--contig:-NODE-3911-length-10145-cov-3.289594_pt1 | contig 10145 bp, 8 predicted proteins | sample MGYA00242078_ERZ509205 | MGnify/ENA primary metagenome ERZ509205 (study PRJEB26280, sample SAMEA2338828) | human gut metagenome | biome: human gut; feature: human-associated habitat; material: faeces... | reverse complement strand
GGTATAGTAGCTGTCAATGGTATTCGGCGCATTGAACAGCACCGCTTTAAGGTACTGTTTGATGTTGCGGATTTTGGTGGTATTCTCTTTCATGCAGTCAAAGACAAATTCAATGTGGCTGCTGTTGAGCTTCATAAACTTTGCCTTGACAAGCTCTGCCGGGTAATCGTCCCCGGCGATACGGATTGCCTTTCTCTTGCTGCATACCGTTTCAAGGATAATCGAAACAATTTCGTCTAAGCGGTCTTTGTCTACCTGCCCGTAGCGTACAAAATGGTCGTACTCGATATTGTCCTTGATGATTTCCTCATACACGCTGTATGCGTCTGTCGCTTCCTTTCGCTTCCGTTCCGGCGGCTGTGCCGCGTCCTCTAAGGGAGAGGGATTTAGGGAATGGAAAGGAATGGAATGGGTACTTGATACATCTGTATTTAATTTTTCTTTTTTGGGTAAGTTAGTTTTTAATAGTTCTTTATTTAATTGCGTTGGATTTTCCGACGTCGGGTTATCCGGTGTCGGATTTTCCAATATCGGCTTATCCGCTGTTGGATTTTCCAATACCGGACAATCCAATGCTGGGGGCTGTGGCTGTTCGTAAATGGTGTACTCGATAGCGGTCATTTTGCCTTTCTCGTCGCGTCCCTGCCGCCTTGTGATATATCCGGCTTTTTCAAGCTCCCATACAGCGGTGCGGATAGCGTCGATACTTTCCCGGTTGATAAGGGACAGCCCTGCAAGGGTGTAGTCCCAATCTTCGGGAAGTGAGAGCATTTGCGACAACAAGCCCTTTGCCTTTAGGGAAAGTTCCTTGTTGCGTAAATGGTGGTTGCTCATAACCGTATAACCTTTGTTCTTTTCCACGCGGAAAACTGCCATAGCTTCATCACTCCTTTGGTTGGATTTGTTACGCAGTAGAAACGCGGTTTTGAGGGAAAAGGTATCAACCCTTGCATTTCTCATTTCCGCGCTCTAAGAGCCGCATAAATCAAGGCTTCATTTGCCCTTACTGCGTAACATGAGGGCATAAAAAAGCAGCGTTCCTGTTCTCCAGTGTAGGAGTGAGAAACGCCGCCTTATAGGTGGTGTTATTTTATTTTTTCTTTTCGACGTGCCGCGTAAGGTGGTGTAGCGGTCTATCCGGCAGCCCGCAGGTGCTTTTTGCATATCAAGGCTCAATCCGTTAAAAGTAGTAAATGAGTAGTAAAATCAATTTGCAAACCTGCGAATATGCCCGTAAATCAAGCATTTTTCAAGACAATCAACTAATTTAATATAAATTCAGTATTAGTTTACAATTTTTCAAATCAAAAGTTGCAATTTATCCGTAAATGGTTTATGATATAAGAATAAACGCCTTCATGCGTTTGCTCGTTATTTTATAATTGGGAGGCCAAAGGTAAATGGGGAAGTATATCCTTAAACGACTGGTATACATCGTCATCGTGTTCTTTATCGTATCACTGCTGATGTATGCCCTTTATAATTTGATTCCCAGTGACCCTGCTCTGCTGGAGATGGAACCGCTGCGTAAGGTTCTGAAGCCGGCAGAGTGGCAGCGTCAGTATCTGGAAAAACGAGCCGAATTGGGATTGGATGATCCGCTTATCGTTCGCTATGCCCGTTGGATGGGCTTGATACCGGATGTGGGTGGGACATTGAACGGCCTTTTGCAGGGCCAGTTTGGTGACTCCACCGTGTATAAGCGTCCGGTCATCGAAGTCATAAAAGCGCCGATGGTCAATACGATCCTGCTAAACCTGTTCAGCACCATTCTTACCCTTGCCATTACCATTCCTTTGGGTATTTATTGCGCTGTTCATCGCCGGAAGGCTTCCGATAGTGCGATCCAGGCGGTAACGGTAGTAGGGTATAGCTTGCCCAGTTATCTGGTCGGTATTGTATTCATCTACCTGTTTGCCGTTAAGCTGAAGATCTTCCCGGTAGGCGGCGCCAAGACCCCCGGCTCCACCTATACCGGTTTTGCCGAATTTGCTGATAGAATGTATTATATGGCACTGCCCATACTGGTACTGGTCTTTATTGGTTTGGCAGGTATGACCCGTACCGTTCGTGCGGCAATGATCGACACCCTGACGCAGGATTATATCCGTACCGCACGGGCAAAAGGTCTGAAGGAAAAGGTGGTTATTTACAGCCATGCATGGCGCAATGCGCTGCTGCCGGTTTCCACCTCCATCATGGGGTGGATTATCTCGGTTTTCACCGGTGGATCGCTGGTTATTGAGACGACCTTCGCTTTGAACGGCACCGGTCGACTGTACTGGCAGGCACTGAACAACACTGACTATGAGCTGGTGCTTGCCATGCAGATGTTCTATACCGTGGTGAGCCTGGTGGGCGTACTGCTTACCGACTTGAGCTACGGTCTGGTCGATCCCCGCGTTCGTGTAAACAAGTAAGGAAGGAGGCTGCTGAATATGAGTAAAGAAAATAAGAAGGCAGGCTCCGGGGAGAAGAAGGGGACACTGGGCCGCTGGTTCTCCCGCCTGTTTTTCCCGAATAAGGAAATGGACATTTACGCAGAGGAAGCGCTGCAAAGCCCCGCCCGTATGGTGGCAAAGAGCTTCTTCTCCAAGCCGCTGGCTGTTCTCTCTCTTGTACTGCTGATTCTCATCATGCTGTTTGTTTTTATCGCTCCCAGCTTTGTTGTGCTGGATTTGGGCGAGCAGGACAGCACGCTGGTTAATGTTTCCCCCGGATATTCCATGATGGACTATCCCAAAGAACTGGAGAATGAGGGCATCGCCGATATTTCGGTCGGCTCCAATTTCTCCGCCGGTGTAGATATGAACGGTAATGTTTATGTTTGGGGTAAAACCAAGGTTTCCCGTGTGATCGACGTTGCTGATGTTCCTAAGGAGGTTCAGAAGGCGAAGATTACGCAGATCGCTGCCGGTTTTGATCACATTGTGGCTGTGGACGATAAAGGAACTGTTTACTGCTGGGGCAACGCCCGTTTGGGCCAGACTAAGCTGCCGCAGGAGCTTTCCGAAAACAATCGTTTCCATAACTTCAAGATCACCAAGGTATTTGCCTCCCACCAGTTCTCCGCAGCTCTTACCGATGACAACCGTCTGCTCCTTTGGGGCAACGCGAACTTTGCCGATATCGGTATGGACAAGGAGCTGTATGACGGCCATGTGGTGGATGCCGCACTGACCGACACCGCCTATGTCATCCTGACGGATGAGGGCGCCGTGGTTTACTCCGGTGATAAGGCGACCTCTCTGCTTTCGACCGGTATCCCCGAGGGCGCCAAGAGCGGCGTGGTTTCCATCGCTGCTACCGCAAACTCCGTTGCTGCGTTGAAGAGTGACGGCACCATTCTTACCTGGGGCGTAACTACCCGCGGCGAGGGCTCCCTGCCTGCGTTCAGCGCCAAGCCCATCAAGATCGAGGGCGGGCGTTACCATTACACCGTTGTAATGGAGGACGGCAACGTTGCCTCCTGGGGCCACAACCGTTATAAGCAGATCAGCGTTCCCGGTGAGCTGACCAATGACTCCGTGGACGTCAAGAACATCTATACCGGGTATTATCAGAACTACGCAGTAGACAACAACGGCGAAATCCACACCTGGGGCCTCAAGGGCTTCCTGCTGGGAACCGATGACCTCGGCCGTGATATCTTTGCCCGTCTGGTAAACGGCGGTAAGATGACCATGACCATCGGTGCACTTTCCGTTGTGATTTCCACCATTATCGGCATTCTGCTGGGCGGTATCGCTGGTTACTTCGGCGGCTTCCTCGATATGGCCATCATGCGTGTGGCAGAGGTCGTTTCCAGTATGCCGTTCATCCCCTTCGCCATGATCCTTTCCGCGGTGCTTGGTTCGCGGGTAAGCGTGGAGCAGCGAATGTATATCATCATGGTCATTCTGGGTCTGCTTTCGTGGCCGGGGCTCTGCCGTCAGGTACGTGCGCAGATGTTTGCCCAGCGTGAGATGGAGTATGTTACCGCTGCAAAGACCATCGGCGTTAAGGAAAACAAGATCATCTTTAAGCACATCATCCCCAATGTTATGTCCGTTGTACTGGTTTCCATCACCCTTTCGTTTGGTACCTCTATGCTGACGGAAAGCACGCTTTCTTACTTGGGATTTGGTATTCCCGCTCCTACACCTACTTGGGGCAATATGCTTTCTAATGCCAATAACAGTGTAATCATTCAGAACTACTGGTGGAACTGGGTATTCGTTGGTCTTATCTTCGGTCTTTCCTGCGTTTGCATCAACTTAATCGGCGACGGTCTGCGTGATGCACTGGATCCGAAGTCGAATGAAAGATAAGGAGGGTGTATCATGGAAAACGAGAAAAAACTGCTTGAAATTATCGACCTGTATACCTTCTTTGACACCAAGCGTGGTACAGTAAAAGCTGTAAACAATGTTTCCTACACCGTTGAGGAAGGGAAGACCCTGGGTGTCGTAGGAGAATCTGGCTCTGGTAAGAGTGTATCTGCTATGAGTATCCTGCGCCTGCTTGACGGCAATGGTTATATTGCTGGCGGTCAGATTCTCTTTAATGGTGTTGATCTCACTAAACTCCCCCTTAGTGAGATGTATAAGATTCGCGGCAATGATATCTCTGTTATCTTCCAGGAGCCAATGACCAGCCTAAACCCCGTTTTCTCTATTGAACAACAGCTTTCTGAGCCATTTATCATCCATCAGGGACTTTCCAAGAAGGAAGCGGCGGAAAAATCTGTTGACCTGCTGCGTGAGGTAAAGATTCCGAATCCTGAGATTGTTGCCAAACAGTATCCGCACCAGCTTTCCGGTGGTATGCGTCAGCGTGTTATGATTGCCATGGCGCTGGCATGCCGTCCCAAGCTGTTGATTGCAGATGAACCGACCACCGCACTGGATGTTACCATTCAGGCGCAGATCCTGCGACTGATGAATGATCTGAAGCGGGAAAACGGCACCAGTATTTTGTTCATCACCCACGATTTGGGCGTTATCAACCAGATGGCAGACTATGTCGCTGTTATGTACTGCGGTCAGGTGGTGGAGCAGGCGCCCGCGCGGGTGATCTTCACCAACTGTGAAAAGTCCCACCCCTACACGGAGGGACTGATGTACTCCATCCCCCGGCTGAACGATGACCGGAAGAAACTGGACCCCATCCCCGGCGCCGTGCCCCATCCGCTGGATCTTCCCAAGGGCTGCAAGTTCGCGCCCCGGTGCAAATACTGCACCCAGAAGTGCATCGACGCGGAGCCTGAGCTGAAGCAGGTGGCAGAGGGACAGTACGTCCGTTGCTTCTACCCCGACAAAGAAGAAAGGAGAAGTGCTGAACATGGAAAAATTGTTGTCCATTACTAATCTGAAAAAGTATTTCCCTGTCGCCAAGTCTTCTTTCTTCGCCAAGCAGATGTATGTCCGGGCAAATGAGGACATCACCCTTGACATCTACAAGGGCGAGACGCTGGGTCTTGTCGGCGAGTCCGGCTGCGGCAAGTCTACTCTGGGCCGTGTGCTCCTGCAGCTGTACGAACAGACTGCCGGCAGCACAATGTACTACGGACGGACGCTGGATACCGTCGCGCCGGAGTATGTGCTGGACACCTTGAAAAATGCCGAAAAGTACGTGTCGAATTACCACAAGGCCGTTGCCCATGCTGAGGAAATGGCCAAGAAGTGCGACGCGCTGGGCGACAAGGCGACTTTCTTTGACATTCAGGATAAGAATCTGGCTGCCTGCGACGCCAAGACCGCACTTGATTACGCTGCCAAGATTCTGGGCGGCTTCATGGTGAAGGATACTGCCAAGGGTGCGGGACTGCTGCTGAACCGGTATCGCCATGCTTTCCGCGCTGCCGCTCTGCAGAGCCAGATCGACGAGCATCATATGGAGATCGAAATGCTGGAGGGCGTCGCCGAGGACGAGCCCAAGAAGGCTGCCTCCTGCGAGAAGAAGATCAAGAACCATCAGGCAAAGATCAACGAGCTGGAAAATCTCCACAAGGCCGCCGTGGCCGCCACCGAGGAAGCGGAGAAGGTACTTGCCGCCGAGCGCGCCAAGTACGCTGCAGACCCGGAGTTCCAGAAGTATGAGGCTATGCTGGACGACGGCGTGGATCTGAAGCGCCTGAAGTATAAGGAAATGCGGCTTCTGCGGAAGGACTTGCAGATCATCTTCCAGGATCCCTATTCCTCCCTGAACCCCCGGATGACCGTGGGTCAGATCATCGAGGAGGGCCTTATCACCCACAAGTTCTTCAAACGCGGCTCCAAGCGGATGAAGCCCTACGTGTTCGAGACGATGAACAAGTGCGGCCTGCAGAACTATATGTACAACCGCTATCCCCACCAGTTCTCCGGCGGTCAGCGGCAGCGTATCTGCATCGCCCGTTCTCTTGCTGTGAAGCCCAAGTTCGTGGTGTGCGACGAGTGCGTGTCCGCTCTGGACGTGTCCATTCAGTCCCAGATCATCAACCTGCTGCAGGAGCTGAAAGAGAAAGACGGCCTGACCTACCTGTTCATTTCCCACAATCTGTCCGTTGTCCGCTACATTTCCGACCGGATCGGCGTTATGTATCTGGGCAACATGGTGGAGATTGCCGCGACCGACGAGCTGTTCGCCGACCCCCGGCATCCCTACACCGTGGCGCTGCTGTCCTCCATCCCCACGACGGACCCCGACAGCCTGACCAAGGAGCGGATCATTCTGGAGGGCAACATCCCCAGCCCCATCAAGCCCCCGTCTGGCTGTAAGTTCCACACCCGGTGCTACATGGCCTGCGACAAGTGCAAGCGTGTGCCGCCGGAGCTGAAGGAAGTGAAACCCGGCCACTTTGTGGCGTGTCACTTCGCCGACCAGCAGAAGATCGATGAGAACGGCAATTATCTGTTCGACATCAAGACCATCACCAACCAGAGATAATGCTGAAAAAGAAAAACCTTGACCCGGAAAAGGAAGCGGAGCTGCAAAAGGAACCCAAGGAGAAGGGCGACGTGCCGGCTATGCTGCTGGCAGCGTTTCTGAACCTGTTCCTTCCCGCCGTCATTGCCCTGCTGATTTTCGCGGGACTGATCTGGCTGGTATTCCGGTAATAAAATCGTGTCGGAGTGAACAGCTCCGACACGATTTTATGTGCAGCGGAAAAATGTTACTCCGTTTGATACGGCTGCGGCCTGTGAATAATAAAATGGCTGGAAGGATATCGTAAAACAGGGGAGAAGGGGCCAATTTATAGTTTCAACCTCGTCTTGATTTTTTGCGGATTCAATGATAGAATTACCAGAGAAGTAACGTGGATTCATAAATGTACCCTATATCCCAACGAAATGAGAGATTTGTGATGAATATTGAATTTGACGCATATAAGCAGAAGCTGAACGACTGCCGCCCCGCGCTGGACGGACTGGCGGATTCCCTGAATCTGGAGGGAATGCGCAATGAGCTGGAGCGTCTGCACGCCATGCAGGAAGCCCCCGGTTTCTGGGACGACCCGGAGAAGAGCCAGAAGATCGTTGTCAAGACCCGCCAGACCGAGAGCAAGATCGAGCATTATGAAAAAATGCTGTCGAACTGGGACGATTTGATGACCATCTGCGAGATGGCGGAGGAAGAAGACGACGATTCCATGCTGGAGGAGCTGAAAACCGGCTTTGCCGCGCTGACAGAGGATATGGAGACCTGCCGTCTGGAAACTCTGCTCACCGGCCATTACGACAAGAACAACGCCATGATGAGCTTTCAGGCAGGCGCTGGCGGTACCGAAGCCCAGGACTGGTGTCAGATGCTCTACCGCATGTACACCCGCTGGGCGGAGCGTCACGGCTTCACCTACAAGATCATGGACTATCAGGAGGGCGACGAGGCCGGCCTGAAATCCGCTTCCATTATGATCGAGGGCGAGAACGCCTACGGCTTCCTGAAGGGGGAGAACGGCGTCCACCGTCTGGTGCGGGTCTCGCCCTTTGACGCCAACGCCCGTCGTCAGACCTCCTTTGCCGCCGTCGAAGTCATCCCGGATATCGAAAACGACAGTCAGGACGTGGAAATTCGCCCTGAGGATTATGAGATGCAGGTCTACCGTTCCTCCGGCGCGGGCGGCCAGCACATCAATAAGACTTCCTCCGCCGTCCGTTTGATCCACAAGGCCACCGGCATTGTGGTTTCCTGCCAGACAGAGCGCAGCCAGTTCCAGAACAAGGAGACCTGCCTTCGGATGCTGCGCAGCAAGCTGGTGGAGATCAAGGAGCGGGAGCATCTGGACAAAATTTCCGACATCAAGGGTGTTCAGCAGAAGATCGAGTGGGGCAGCCAGATCAGAAACTACGTGTTCATGCCCTACACGCTGGTCAAGGACACCCGCACCGGCTGCGAAACCTCCAACGTAAACGCGGTCATGGACGGCGCACTGGATCCCTTCATCGAAAGCTACCTGAACTGCCTCGCCACCGGCAGCTGGGTGCAGAAATAAAAAGTCCGTGAACTTTCCGAGTTTTTCGGGATTTGCCCTTGAAATTTGGAAAAACATATGCTATACTATTCGGGCTATCGGAAGGTTCGCGTTTTTTTGACGAACCGTTTACTATTTGAGTCCGCGAATCTGGCGGAGGGAGGTTTTTGTAATGGGTGTTCTGGAGACGATTCTGATTGTTTTGGAGGCTCTGTGCAGCGTTGCGCTGATCGTGGTCGTGTTGATGCAGTCCGGCAAGGAGGCTGGTCTGTCCGCTGCGATTTCCGGCGCTTCCGAATCTTATCTGAGTAAGAATAAGAAGGGCGGTCTGGACCATACTCTGGCCGTGTCCACCAAGTGGATCGCCATTGTCTGGGTTCTGCTGACCCTGGTGCTGAGCTTCATGTAATGCGAAATGATGAAAGGCCACGGATGATTCCGTGGCCTTTCTGTATAGTATTGGAGGGGAAGGACGATTGTGAAACCATTTGTTGCGGACGTACATATGCATTCGATTCTCAGCGGCCACGCCTTCGGCACCATCCGGGAGCTGGCGGCGGAGGCGTCCCGGCGGGGACTCAGCCTGATCGGCGTTACGGAACACGCCCCCGGCATTCCCGGGACAGTTGACCCGATTTACTTCCGGAACCTCTGCGATGCCCCGAGGGAGCTGTACGGCGTGGAGATGCTCTACGGCAGCGAGGTCAATGTTCTGAACGGCGGTGAGCTGTCGCTGGATCAGCGGCACCTGAACTATCTGGACTACGCCATTGCCGGAATCCATGGGCTGTGCTACGAGGATGCGGGGGCTGTAAAAAATACGGACAACGTGATTCGCTGCATGGAAAATCCAAAGGTGAAGATCATTTCCCACCCGGATACCGACCAGTACCCCATGGACTATCCGGCACTGGTGGAGGGCGCAAAGGAATTCGATGTTGCGCTGGAGCTGAACAACAGCTCCCTGAGAAAGCCCAAATCCCGGCTAAACTGCGTGGAAAACTACCGGAAAATGATTCCGCTGTGCATGGAGCGGGGCGTTTTCGTCGTGGTGGATACGGACGCCCACGACCCCAGCGCGGTGGGCAACTTCGATCTGGCGCGGAAGCTGCTGGAAACAATGGACATTAACGAGGACTTGCTTCTCAATAACGATTTGCAGAAGCTTAAGAAATTCCTTTTGGATGGGTAAAAATGTGCAGGACTACGGATTTTTCCGTAGTCTTTGCTGTTTTCTGGTGAGAGATTGCGATAGACTTTTGATGGCGCCTGTGGTAGAATAAGGGTAAGAAATTCCATCCAATGAAAAGGAGTGTCTGTATGGAAACGAAACGATTGGCGGGGCTGGAGCCTGCCGCGGTTTTTCATTATTTTGAGGAAATCTGCGCCATTCCCCACGGTTCCCGGAATACGAAGAAAATATCCGATTATCTGGTGGATTTTGCCAAAGAGCATGGCTTGCGGTACATTCAGGACGCGGCAAACAACGTGATCCTCTTTGGAAACGGCACCTGCGGCATGGAGGATCATGCCCCGGTGATTTTACAGGGGCACATGGATATGGTGTGCGAAAAGGACATGGACTGCCCGCTGGACATGGAGAAGGATGGGCTGGACGTCACCCATGACGACAAGTTTGTCTATGCCAAGGGTACCACCCTGGGCGGCGACGACGGCATTGCCGTTGCCTACGCTCTGGCGCTGCTGGCGG
>ENA-ORUI01003910-ORUI01003910.1-human-gut-metagenome-genome-assembly--contig:-NODE-3910-length-10148-cov-2.257505_pt1 | contig 10148 bp, 8 predicted proteins | sample MGYA00242078_ERZ509205 | MGnify/ENA primary metagenome ERZ509205 (study PRJEB26280, sample SAMEA2338828) | human gut metagenome | biome: human gut; feature: human-associated habitat; material: faeces... | reverse complement strand
CCCGCTATGAGCTGGAGCGTATGCTGGAAGCAAAGGTAAACCTAAAGCTCTGGGTCAAGGTGACTAAGAACTGGAGAGACAGTGATTTCCTGATCAAGAACTTTGGATATGATAAGAAAGAAATCTGAAAATGAGTGATCTGATTACCGTACAGGGAGTGGTACTTTCTGCCATGCCGGTAGGGGATTATGACAAGCGGATCGTCCTTCTCACAAGAGAGAGGGGGAAGATCTCCGCTTTTGCCAAGGGAGCGAGACGGCAGAACAGTCCGTTCATGGCAGCAGCTAACCCGTTTGTATTCGGAAGCTTTACTCTTTATGAGGGAAGGACAAGCTATAATCTGAACCAGGTCAGCGTGCAACATCATTTTGTGGAGCTGGCCACCCGGCAGCCGGGGGTTTACTATGGATATTATTTTCTGGAGCTGGCAGATTATTTTGGCAAAGAGGGAACGGATGAGAAGGAGATGATGAATCTTCTCTATGTGACCATCAAAGCCATTTTGAATCCTCATATAGAAGACCGGCTGGTGCGCTGTATCTATGAACTGCGGACTATGGTGATCCAGGGCGTGATGCCGCAGCTGTTCCAGTGTGCGGGCTGCGGGAGAGAGCTTATGGAGGAAGAAACCGGAGAACTTTTTTTCTCCCAGGACGAGCATGGGATCCTGTGTGCGGACTGCAGCAGGATGGCCATGGACAGGAAACGGATCTCAGCGGCTGCCCTGTATGCCATGCGCTACATAGCCGTGTCCCCCCTGGCAAAGCTGTATACGTTTACAGTGCGGGATGATGTGCTGCGGGAACTGGAACGCCACATTTACCGGTATACGGAGCTGAATACAGACAAGCGGTTTAAAAGTCTGGAGATCCTGGAATTGATGAGATAGATCACTGCCGGCTGCGGAATAACCGTAACGATTTATTTTTCAAAAGCAGGACAGGATGCAATGCAAATGGAAATATCCTTGAAAAATCATGAGGATACTAGTATAATAAGACCAAAAATGTAAAAAAGCAGCTTTTTCCGGAGCTTTCCGGACGCATTTGGCGGAACAGCTGCAAGTCAAGAGGAGAGAAATCATGGAAAAGACAATGGAAAAGATCGTAGCTCTTGCAAAAGCCAGAGGATTTGTTTACCCGGGTTCCGAGATCTACGGCGGCCTGGCAAACACATGGGATTATGGAAATCTCGGTGTAGAGCTTAAAAATAACGTAAAACGTGCATGGTGGCAGAAATTCATTCAGGAGTCTCCGTACAATGTAGGTGTTGACTGTGCGATCCTTATGAACCCGCAGACATGGATCGCTTCCGGACATCTTGGCGGATTTTCTGATCCTCTTATGGACTGTAAAGAGTGCCACGAGCGTTTCCGTGCAGATAAGCTCATTGAGGACTTTTGTGCAGAGCATGACATTGCCATTGAGGGAAGCGTAGATGCATGGTCCCAGGAGAAGATGATGGACTTCATCAAAGAACACGAGGTAGGATGTCCGAGCTGTGGTAAACACAACTTCACAGATATCCGTCAGTTTAACCTGATGTTCAAGACATTCCAGGGTGTTACCGAAGATGCCAAGAATACTGTATATTTAAGACCGGAGACTGCACAGGGTATTTTTGTAAACTTCAAGAACGTACAGAGAACATCTCGTAAAAAGATTCCGTTTGGTATCGGCCAGATCGGTAAATCCTTCCGTAACGAGATCACATTCCGTACCCGTGAGTTCGAGCAGATGGAGCTTGAGTTCTTCTGCGAGCCGGATACAGATCTTGAGTGGTTTGCATACTGGAAGAAGTTCTGCCTTGACTGGCTGAGTGCTCTCGGACTTAAGGATGATGAGGTTCGTTACCGTGACCATGATAAGGAAGAGCTGAGCTTCTACAGCAAGGCTACCACAGATGTGGAATTCCTTTTCCCATTCGGATGGGGTGAGCTCTGGGGAATCGCTGACAGAACAGATTATGACCTGACACAGCATCAGAATGTATCCGGCCAGGATCTCACATACTTTGATGATGAGAAGAAACAGAAATATATCCCATACGTTATCGAGCCATCACTTGGAGCAGACCGTATGGTACTTGCTTTCCTCTGCAGCGCTTACGATGAGGAAGTTCTGGATGAAGAGAAGAACGATGTCCGTACAGTCCTTCATTTCCATCCGGTACTTGCACCGGTTAAGATCGGTGTGCTTCCGCTTTCCAAGAAGCTTAACGAGGGTGCTGAGAAGATCTACCAGCAGCTTTCCAAGAAGTACAACTGTGAGTACGATGACCGTGGAAATATCGGTAAACGTTACCGCAGACAGGATGAGATCGGTACTCCGTTCTGTATCACATATGACTTTGAGTCTGAGAATGACGGTGCAGTAACAGTACGTGACCGTGATACTATGGAGCAGGTACGTGTGAAGATCGATGAGCTTGATGCATACTTTGCTGATAAATTTACATTTTAAGTAAATACATTTTTTAATAAAAAACCTCCGGCTATTTTCTGGCCGGAGGCTTTTTTTCAATAAGTCTGTTTTTCATCCGCCAGTTTCTTGGCGACAGTCCGTATACATTTTTGAAAGCCCGGGAAAAATGCAGCTGATTGGGATATCCGACTGCATTTCCGATATCTGCGATAGACAGGGCTGTGATCTTAAGAAGTTCTGCAGCTTTGGTCATGCGATAGCTGATCAGGAATTCCTGGGGAGAACGTCCGATGGTGTCGTGGAAGATCTTACCGAAGTAGCTTCGGTTCAGGCCGCAGCAGGCTGCGATATCCTCAATGGAAATATCATTCTGGAAATTCTGTTCAATAAAAGAGAGCGCCTCCTTGATATAAAAATCACGGATACTTCCATCCTGTTTCATGCGGACAGTTTCCGTAGAGCGCATAAAGTAATCCAGAAAAAGCCAGGTATGTCCGATAAGATGAAAGGGTGATTCCTGGGAATTATGGCTGATATAAAGCATTTCCTCCATCATTTTCTGGCGGAGATCTGCAGAGTGGCTGTGATAGACCGGATGGTCCGGACTTAAACCTGCAGTTTCCACGATCTCTTTTGCCCGGAGCCCATCAAATTCCACCCAGGTGTACTCCCATGGAAAGTCGGTATCTGCAATGTAGGTGTTGATCTGACCGGGAAAAAGCATGAACCCCTGGCCGCTTTTTACCTGATAGGTGATGGTCTCTCCTGCGGAATTGTCTGCCATCAGAGTTCCGGTACCGGAGATCACATAATGAAAAATATAATGGTTTCGTGCTGCCGGGCCGAATGAATGTGCCGGAGCGCAGTGCTCCCAGCCGTATTGGTATAATCCGATATCAACAAAGTTTTCATTTGGAAAAACGGAGAAGAGAAGGTCATTCATATTTTTATCCTTTAGGCGTATGATTTTGTCTGGTTTCAGTAACATTATATATTAAAACAGCAGGGAACTTCAACATATGTATAAAAATGCAATTACAAAAACAGCCTGTAAAATATACTAAAAAGAGAAGGATAATCGATAAAACTTTGTGAGAAAATTAAGTTTCTCGAGAAACTTGTTGATTTTCGATAAATTCGGAATATACTAATTTTAGATAAAAGTAGTGATATAGGTGTAAAATATATCAAAATGCTAGATGACTTTAATGAAGACAGAGAAAAATTGCATTTTGGTATAAAACAAGAAAAACACTGCTATTTATGCAAGCATAAAGCTATGTTAAAATAGCTTTCAGAAAAAAGAAACCAGAGAATAAGTATTGGAGAACCCGGATAGCCATATCAGTTAAATGGGTGATATCCGACTTATCAAATAAAAGGAAAAGGAAGGAGCATTACAAGATGCGCAACAGAAGTAAATGGATCCTCTGTATGGGACTTGCCTTTACCATGGCAGCTTCCGTTACATTGAGCGGATGCGGCACAGGTAAAAAGGACAGCGGAAAGACAGAGATCGAACTTGTGCAGTATAAACCGGAAGCGGTTAAGGCATTTGAAAAACTGGAAGAAAAATTCAATGCCACTCATGATGATATCCATCTTACCATCGAATCACCAAACGATGCTATGACTGTATTGAAGACAAGATTTATCCGTGAGGATAATCCGGATATCATTGGAATCGGAGGCGATGTTAACTTTTCCAATTTTATTGATTCTGATATGCTGATGGATATTTCCGATTATCAGGGACTGGATTCGATCAAAGATGCATATAAAGAAATTGATAAAGCGCTGGAATTCGTTCCGGAAGACGGAGTCTATGCGGTTCCTTACGTGGCCAATGCCGCCGGAATCCTTTACAATCGTGAGCTTTTCAAGGAGCATGGCTGGCAGATCCCGACTACATGGGATGAATTTATGAGCCTTTGCCAGGAAATTCAGGATGCAGGTATCCAGCCGCTTTATTTCGGATTTAAAGATACCTGGACCTGTCTTGCACCGTGGAATTCTATTGCGGTAGATCTTGCACCAGCCGATGTATGCCGCCAGGTAAACCAGGGAAACACTACTTTTGCAAAAGAGTATAAGGAAGTAGCAGACCGTATGCTGGAGCTTATCCAGTATGGACCGGATGATCCCTTTGCCTATGATTACAATGGAGCCTGCACCGCTTTTGCAAAAGGGGAGGCTGCCATGTATCCCATCGGAAGCTATGCGATCCCACAGATCCAGAGTGTAAATCCGGATATGGATATTGATTCTTTTGTAACACCGGCAAGCAATGATCCGTCAGAAAACAAACTGAATTCCGGAGTTGACCTTCAGTTCTGTGTGATGGATGACTGTGAGAATAAGGAAGCTGCATATGAAGTGCTGGATTTCCTTCTTGAGGATGAGAATATACAGACATATCTGGATGACCAGAAGGCAGTTCCCTGTAAAGAGGGTGATTTCACACTTCCCTCTACTCTGGATGGTATGAAGGAATACATAGAAGAGGGAAGGATGGCCGATTACCAGGATCATTATTATCCTACAGAGATGGCTGTGGATGCACAGATCCAGACCTTCCTGATGAAAAAGGATAAAGATGCATTCCTGAAAAAATTTGATACAGACTGGACAAGATATAACCGTGACATTATCCGTAAAGTACAGGACTATGAGGAGAAGAACGGGGAAGGAGAGAACTGATCATGGGAAAAAAATCTATGAGTGGAAGAAAGCTGACCTTTCTTCTGATCACCATTCCGATCGTGGCATTATTTTTCTGCTTTAACACACTGCCTCTGATCAAGGGTGTGATCTACAGCTTTACGAACTTTAAAGGCTATGGAAGCTATGACTGGGTAGGACTTCGAAACTATAAGGATCTTTTTACAGACAGCCGTGTTGGCGGTTCCTATCTGTTTACCTTTAAGCTGGCCATCGTGGCAACTATCGTAACGAATGTACTCAGCCTGATCCTGGCACTTGGACTGAACAGCAAGATCCGTTTCAAGAGTGCACTGCGTGGAGCTTATTTTATTCCTAATGTACTTGGCGCACTGGTCGTAGGATATATTTTCAATTATTTCTTTACATATATCCTGCCTGCATTCGGAAAGATGGTCGGAAATAAAACATTGTCTTCCAGCATGCTTTCCAGTACGAGCCTGGCATGGGTTGCCATCGTGATCGTGTGTGCATGGCAGTCCATTGCAATGAATACGATCATCTACATTTCCGGTCTTCAGACAGTGCCGGAGGATGTATACGAGGCAGGCGCTATTGACGGTGCTACCGGATTCAGTAAGTTCCGTTACCTGACATTCCCGCTGATCGTTCCGTTTTTCAGCATCAACATGGTTCTCTGTGTGAAAAACTTCCTGATGGTATTTGATCAGATCATGGCTTTGACAAAGGGTGGTCCTGCACAGAGTACAGAATCCATTTCCTATCTGATCTATAACAATGGTATGAGTGGCGGTCAGTTTGGATTCCAGAGCGCTAATGCGGTTATATTCTTTATTGTGATCGTGATCATTTCTGCAGTGCAGTTGACTATCACAGGGAAAAAGGAGGAGCAGCTGTAATGAAAACGAAAGTAAGAGAAAAAGCGAACTGGCCGGTAACGATCCTTCTGATCCTTGGCCTTATTACAGTGGTATTTCCGCTTTATATGACAATTGTGATCGCATTCAAGCAGCCGACAGAGATGACCAACAGTGTAGCCGGGATCCTGTCTCTGCCAGAGAAATTCAGTCTTGCCAATTTCAGGGAAGCTATGGAGGTAACAGACTTCTGGCATTCTCTTGGAAACAGTGTATTGATCACTGTGATCACAGTGGTTCTTGCTATTGTAATTCATTCACTTTTAGGTTATGCTATAGCCAGAAACAAGAGAAGTAAATTTTATAAATTTATCTATCTCTATGTAGTGAGCGGTATGTTTGTTCCGTTTGCTATCCTGATGATGCCGCTTGTAAAGCAGACTGCTGAGATGGGCCTTGATAACAAAGTCGGTGTGATCATTCTTTATACGGTATTTTATATGCCTATGAACGTGCTTCTTTATTCCGGATATCTGACAAACATTCCAATGGCCCTTGAGGAGGCGGCCTGTGTGGATGGAGCCAGCACCTGGAAAACATATTGGAAGATCATCTTTCCGATCATGAAGCCGATGCATGCCACAGTGGCAGTTCTGACAGCACTTGGAACCTGGAATGACGTTATGACTCCACTGGTTATCATGTCCGGATCTACAGGTGGAACCACATTACCTCTGGCACAGCTGAATTTCCAGACTCAGTTCGGAACAAACTATAACCTTGCGTTTGCCTCTTATCTGCTGGCACTGCTTCCGATCCTTCTGTTTTATCTGATCTGCCAGAAGCACATTTTAAATGGTGTTGTAAACGGTGCCGTAAAATAAAAACACAAGAAAAAGGAGGATTCACATATGGGAATCATCTACTGCGAGAAAGACAGAACGTTTACCCTGCAGACAAAAGAAACTACATATCAGATGCAGGTGGATCAGTACGGATTTCTTCTTCATCTCTATTATGGTAAAAAGGCAGAAGGCTGCATGGATTATCTTCTGACCTACTATGACAGAGGATTTTCCGGAAATCCCTATGATGCGGGAACAGACAGAACCTATTCCATGGACTCTCTTCCACAGGAGCTTTCCTGCTACGGAAACGGAGATTTCCGCAGTGCATCACTGATGCTGGAAAACGGTGACGGAAGCATGAGCTGTGATATGCGTTACAAGAACTATACTATCCGTGACGGTAAATACAGCCTTCCGGGGCTTCCGGCGGTTTATGCGGATAATGATGAGGCACAGACTCTGGAGATCGTACTGGAGGATCCGGCTACCGGCGTGGAGGCCATGCTTCTTTACGGTGTACTTCCGGAACTGGATATCATTACAAGAAGCGTCTATATCCGCAATCAGAGCAGTGAGAAGATCTATGTGAACAAGGTGATGTCCGCAGAACTGGATTTTCTTTACGGAGATTATGACCTGCTTACTTTTTACGGAAGACATGCCATGGAGCGGAATCTGCAGAGAGTACCGGTGGCTCATGGAAGTCAGATGATCGGCAGTGTCCGTGGCACATCCAGCCATCAGTATAATCCGATGATGATCCTGGCAGAGAAGGACACAACAGAGGATCATGGAGGCTGCTATGCTATGTCCTTTGTATATAGTGGAAATTTCCAGGGTGAGGTTCTTAAAGATCAGTACAATCAGACAAGAATGCTCCTTGGTGTACAGGAGGAGTGCTTCCGGTATCCGCTGGAAGCCGGGGAGACCTTCTATGCACCTGAGGTGATCTTAAGCTACACAGATCAGGGAATGAACCGTCTTTCCCAGAATCTGCACAGTTGCATCCGTCATCATATCTGCCGTGGTAAATATAAGACAGAGGTCCGTCCGGTGCTGGTAAACAGCTGGGAGGCAGCATATTTTGATTTTACAGGGGAGACTTTATATAATCTGGCAAAAGAGGCAAGGAGCCTTGGTATCGATATGCTGGTTCTGGATGACGGCTGGTTTGGAAAACGTGACGATGACAACAGTGGTCTTGGGGACTGGTATGTCAATGAGAAGAAGCTTGGAGAGACTCTCGGCGGACTGGTAAAAAGAGTCAATGACCTTGGAGTGAAATTCGGTATCTGGATCGAGCCGGAGATGATCTCTGAGGACAGTGATCTTTACCGTGAGCATCCGGACTGGGCACTTACGATTCCGGGAAGAAAACCAGTGAGATCCAGAAATCAGCTGGTACTTGATTTTTCCAGAAAAGAAGTTGTAGACGGAATCTTCGGACAGATCAGTGCGGTATTGGATAATGCCAATATTGAGTACGTTAAATGGGACATGAATCGAAGCCTGATGGATGTATTTTCCGTAATGACAAAGGAACAGGGACGTGTAATGTATGATTATGTCCTGGGATTGTACGATTTTCTGGATCGTATGGTGAACCGTTATCCGGATCTTCTGATCGAGGGCTGCAGCGGCGGCGGCGGAAGATTTGACGCAGGCATGCTGTATTACACACCGCAGATCTGGTGCAGCGACAACTCCGATGCTATTGACAGGCTTCGGATCCAGTATGGCACTTCCTTCGGATATCCGGTATCGGCCATGGGAGCACATGTGTCTGCAGTGCCGAACCATCAGACAGGAAGGATCACCCCGTTACATACCAGAGGTGTGGTTGCCATGTCCGGAACCTTCGGCTACGAGCTGGATCTTCTGAAGCTGACTGAGGAAGAAAAAGATGAGGTCCGCAGCCAGATCGGGGAATTCCGTAAATATGCGCCACTGATCCAGAACGGACGGTACTATCGCCTGACAGATCCGTTTAAGAGTGAGGTCTGTGCATGGGAGATCGTAGGAAATTCTCAGGAAGAAGTTCTGCTCAATGTTGTCATGGAGGAGATCCATGGAAATATGACTGTGAATTATGTGCAGCTTCGCGGCCTTGATGAGAGTGCACTTTATAAGGAACAGACTACCGGCAGGATCTATTCCGGAGCTGCTCTGATGCATGGTGGAATGCCGCTTCCTGCAGAGTTTGGGGAGTACAGAGCTTATCAGTATCATTTTGTGAGAGAATAAGAGCGTATTGAGACAGTAAGATAAATAAAAGGATCCGTCATACAGACAGCTGAAAAAGCCGATGTATGGCGGATCTTTTTTTATCATAGCTCAGTGTACGGTGATCTGATAGCTCTTGATAAATTCCTCATCCGGTTTCAGCACATTGATATTTGCTTTTTCGGAAAGAGGCTTTTCAAAACCACAGTCATCACAGCGTCCCATCCACGGCTCCAGGCATACGAAGGGAGCACCGGGTACGGACCAGATACCGAAATTCGGGAAGCCCTCACTGGTAAGTGTCAGATATGGAGTTCCGTCCGGGAAGAGGATACCGGCCTTTTGGATCTGGCCGTTATCAAAAACAAGAGCGTCTTTATCAAACATGTGAGGAGCAATGGAACAGGTTCCGTTTTCAAGGGAAAGTGTATGTGGCTCGTCAGCAAGGACTGTTCCTACAGACGTATCGATAAGGAGATAGGTAAGAGTGTCCAGGCCTTCAAAAGCAAGACGGTAATCACTCTGGGATTCGCCTTCACGTACCGGAACACGGAATGCCGGATGGCCGCCGATGGTAAAATACATAGTTTCAGAATCATTATTAACTACTTCCCAGCATACTTCCAGGTCGTGCTTCTTCAGAGTGTAGGTGATCTTCAGAGCGAAAGCAAACGGATAAACATTCAGGGTTTCTTCAGAGGACTTAAGGACAAAGGAAAGGGAAGTATCGGTGATATCCGTGCAGATAAAATCGCTGTCTCTTGCAAAGCCGTGCTGGCTGGAAGGATATTCCTTTCCGTTCAGACGCCAGATATCTTTGTAGTTACGTCCCACGTTGGGAAAAAGTACAGGCGCATGGCGTTTCCAGTAAGCCGGATCTGCCTGCCAGAGGATCTCCCTGTCATTAGTCTTGTCATAGATGCCGGTGAGTTCAGCACCGTGATCGGAAACGGAAATCTTAAGAAAGCTATTTTCAATCGTTCGTGTCATGATAAACCTCCTGTATGACAGCATTCGGGTAATATTACCTCGGAATTGCTGCATGTTTTTTTCTATTTTAGCACATTTTTCAGATGATAACGAGAAAAATACAATCTGTGAAAAATATAACTGGA
>ENA-ORUI01003896-ORUI01003896.1-human-gut-metagenome-genome-assembly--contig:-NODE-3896-length-10175-cov-3.502866_pt1 | contig 10175 bp, 10 predicted proteins | sample MGYA00242078_ERZ509205 | MGnify/ENA primary metagenome ERZ509205 (study PRJEB26280, sample SAMEA2338828) | human gut metagenome | biome: human gut; feature: human-associated habitat; material: faeces... | reverse complement strand
GTAGTAGCTCAGGATGGCTATGCAGTCATAGGTGCCGCCTGCGCCGTTGTGAAAATTCTTTTTCCCGCCCAGGTCGGTGCGCCAGTCGGAGAGAAATGCTGCATACTGCCGCTGCACCTGCTCCCAGACGGGTTCCCGCTGGGCTTCCGGGTAGTGCAGGGCGATTTTTGCCAGGATCTCCTTTTTGCAGGGCTTGGAGTAGAGTACATGGCAGTTCCGGTCAAATTGCAGTTCACGATCCTTCATAAATACCTCATTTCACGGCCCGAAGAAACAGCAGGCATCCCCGCGGCCCACTGGTTGGGTGCGGTGCCGGGACAGCGCACCCGGTCAAAGCGGATCCCCTGAGAAGCATAAAATTAGTCTAAACTAACTTTTGCCGCCGGAAAAAGCTGCCGAACGGGCAGCAGTCTTCCTATTTGATTATAATGGTGCCGGCTCTAAAATGCAAGCGGCAAAGCAGCGGATGTGAATCATCGCAGGATTTTGAAAGCAAAATAAAAACCCATTGACATGATATGGAAATAGGATTATAATATCCCCAACCGAAAGAAGGGAGCACCGGAAAAGGGGCCACCGGTCTGCCTGCACGGGTCTGGGCCATTACGGAATAAAGCGGGGAGGCGGCAAAATGTCGTTTGAAAAAGCAAAAGCAGACCTGGAAGAAAAAGGTCTGGGAGATCATATCATCGTGCTGAACGAGTCCTCGGCGACTGTGGCCGAAGCGGCACACGCGCTGGGCGTGGCGCCTGCCAGCATTGCCAAAACGCTGTCCGTCCTGCAGGGCGAAAAGCCGGTGCTCATTGTTACGGAGGGCACGGCCAAGCTGGACAACCACAAATACAAAAGCCTGTTCCACATCAAGGCCAGGATGATCCCTTACGATGAGGTGGAAGCTTACGTCGGCCATGCGCCGGGCGGCGTATGCCCCTTTGGCGTGAAAGAGGGCGTGGCGATCTATCTGGACGAGAGCCTGCGCAAGTTCGATACGGTGTATCCGGCCGCAGGCAACGGCCATACGGCCGTCAGGATGACGCTGGCAGAGCTGGAGGCGGCTGCCGGTGCCGAGGGCTGGGTGGATGTCTGCAAGGAGCTGGAAGGCGAATAAGGCGTCCGGTTAAAATACAAAAGATCGCAAAGGGAGTTCTTGTGCGGGCAGCAGTCCGTGCCGGAACTCCTTTTTTGTTGACTGCGCCTTGCGGGGACCGGCAGATTCCGCTATGCTGCGCGGCATCACGTTCAGGCGGCGGGGTACGATCGGACGCGGCAATGATCGATGCGGTCCCTGAAAAACAAAAGGAGCACGGCAAAATGTTACAACGGCTTGTTTAAAAACCTCTTGAAAACAGCTGATGGATTTATTATAATAAAATAAAAAGTTGTTTCCGGAACGAACAAAAGGAAAAGCCGCAGCGGAACGCATTGGGAAAAGCGGAAAACACAGAGGAGAAGGAACGATGGCAGAACAGCGCACCTATATTGTAATCGACCTGAAAAGCTTTTACGCATCGGTCGAGTGTGTCGACCGCCGCCTGGATCCGCTTACCACGAATCTTGTGGTGGCGGATGCATCCCGCACGGAAAAAACGATCTGTCTGGCGGTCTCGCCCTCGCTGAAAGCCTGCGGCATCTCCGGACGTGCCCGGCTTTTTGAAGTGGTGCAGCGCGTAAAAGAGGTCAATGCCCAACGGCTGCAGACCGCAGTCCGCCGGCACAGGACGGTGCGCGGCGAGGATGGCCGGGAGCACTTTGCCGATACTTCCTTCGATGCCGCAGTGCTGGGTGCGGATCCGGCGGTGGGGCTGCGCTATATCATTGCGCCGCCCCGGATGCAGCGATATCTGAATGTTTCCATGCAGATCTACAAGACCTATCTCAACTATGTATCGCCGGAAGACATTTATCCTTATTCCATCGATGAGGTGCTGATCGATGCCACCGGGTATCTCCCGCTCTATAAGATGACGGCGCACGAACTGGCGGCAGCGATGATCCGGGATGTTCTGCGCGCCACAGGGATCACGGCAACAGCGGGCATCGGCACGAACCTTTATCTTGCAAAGCTGGCAATGGACATTGTGGCAAAGCACATTCCGCCCGACCGAGACGGCGTGCGCATTGCAGAGCTGGACGAGCAGTCCTACCGATATCTGCTCTGGAACCATCGGCCGCTGACGGATTTCTGGATGACAGGCCCCGCGACCGTAAAAAAGCTGGAAGCACATGGCATCTACACGATGGGGGATCTTGCACGGTTTTCGATCCACGGGGAAGACCGGCTTTATGAGATCTTTGGTGTGGATGCTGAGATCCTCATCGACCATGCATGGGGGTATGAACCCTGCGGCATGGAGCAGATCAAACGCTACAGACCCAGCACGAATTCCATCACCGAGGGGCAGGTGCTGTCCTGCCCTTATCCCAACGACAAGGCGAAGCTCATCGTCCGGGAGATGGCAGAAACGCTGATGTTCCGCCTGACCGAAAAGAATCTGGCAGCGGATTCGGTTACCCTGGAGATCGGCTACGACCGGGAGAACATGGAGAGCGGCGGTTACCGCGGCCCGACCCAGACCGACCGGTACGGCCGGACCATTCCCAAAGCGGCACGCGGAACGGTGCGCTTTGACGCACCGACCAATCTTGGCAGCACCGTCATCACCGAGAGCGTGAAGCTGTTTGTGCGCATTACAGACCCGGCATTGACGGTGCGGCGCGTCACGCTGAGTGCAAACCGTGTTGCACCGGACGAGGGCATCTATCAGGTGGATCTTTTTACCGACACCAGAAAACTGGAAAAGGAAAAGAAACTGCAGCAGGCCATGCTTGATATCAAGAACAAGTTTGGCAAGAACGCAGTTCTGAAAGCCAGCAGCTTTGAAGAAGGCGCGACCATGCGGCAGCGCAATGAGCAGATCGGCGGCCACAGCGCAGGAGGACAGCATGGAAACCGACAAAAATAGAACGATCTGGTTGGAAACAGCCCGGAAGTATGCGGACATCATCGGGATGGAGCGCCCGCAGACCGCAGAGTCTCTGCGCAGGCATCCCCGCATGACCCTCCAGAACCGGGCAAAGATCTTTTCGCCGTTTGCTGCACTGCGCGGCTACGAGGAGCAGCTTGCGGAGGAAAAGCAGCGCACAGAGCGTGTGCCGAAAAAAATGCTGACCGAAGAAGAGATGTCCGCCCTGTCCGACCGACTGATGCAGGTCAGAAAAGGCATGACCATCACGGTGCAGTATTTCGAGGAGGACAGGGTGCAGCCGGAGGTTCCTGCGGTTGGCAGGTACATTATGGTTTCGGGAGCGGTGGAAAGGATCGATCCGGTGTTCCGTAGCCTGCAGATCGGCGGAAAGGTGATCTTGTTTGCAGATCTGCTTATGGTAAAAGGGGACGGCATCGCAGAGAGGGAATGACGATGCGGCAGCAGCACAGAGGTTACCGGCTCCGATACTCCACCCTTGGTCTGCCGCCGGTGGAATAATCCACCTGACTTTCGGCTTCATTCATGCCGATGAGGTAGTTCAGATACCGCCGCACCGTCACCTTGGAAAGGCCGGTATCGGACGCGATCTGCTCTGCGGTCCGGTAGGTGCCTGCATTTTTGCGCAGGTCTGCCCGGATGTGGTCCAGCGTCTGCCGCTGGATGCCCTTTTCCAGTTCGGCAGTACGGCTTTCCGGGTTCGGGCGGCGGGCGCGGATCATCTCGTCAATGTCGGCCTGCGTAAATTCCAAGCCGCTCTCGATGACCTTGCGGCGCACCACGACCTTATCCAGTGCTTCCTCGAACCGCTCATAGCGGAACGGCTTGATGAGGTAATCCACCGCACCCAGCCGCAGTGCATCCTGAATGTGAGGTGCATCGTTGGCGGCGGTGATGAAAATCGCATCCGCATTGCAGCCCTTCCGGCGCAGTTCGGTCAACAGTTCCACGCCGGACATCTCCGGCATATACAGATCCAACAGCAATAGATCCACGCTGGTCTGCTCCAGAAACGCCAGCGCATCCCGCCCGTTGTGAAAGGTGGCCACCACCTGCACACCGGGCGTTTTTTCGGCAAACTGGGCGTTGATGGCCGCCACCATGCGGTCATCTTCCACGATGACAGTTTTCAGCATCCGTCTGCCCCCTCTCTCTTTTCGGTAAAGTTCACGGTAAAGGAACTGCCCTCCCCGGGTTCGGACTCGATGTCCAGATAGCCCTTGCGGTCGGCCACGATCTGCTGGATGAGCCGCAGGCCGAAGCCGTGGCCGTCCCCCTTGGTGGTGTACTGCCTTTCCCGGACCGTGGCGATCTGTTCTTCCGTCATACCGTGGCCGGTGTCGTCCACGGCGATGGTCAGACCGTGAGAATCTTCCCCGATGAACAGCCCCACCTGTTTGAGCGGTTCGGCCTTGACCGCCTCAAAGGCGTTCTCCACGAGGTTTCCCACAATGGTGACAAGCTCCCGGCTGGAAAGGTAGGCACTGTGCAGGGGCATGGTACTGTCCCGCCGGAGCGAGAACTGGATGCCCAGTTCCCGTGCATGGCTGGCCTTGCCCAGCACCAGCGCCGCCACCGTGGGGTTTTGCAGCTGCCGGACGATGCTTTGATAGTTGTCCTCCACATCCTCCGATACGCCGTTGATGAACTCGATGGCCTTCTGCGTTTCCCCGATCTGGAGCAGGCCGGAAATGACGTGCAGCTTGTTCAGGAACTCGTGGGTGTTGGCGCGCAGAGCTTCAATGACATGGTTCGTACCGGTAAGCTGCTGGTCGATGCGGGTATACTCGGTGCGGTCACGCAGGATGAGCAGGACACCAGCTTTATCCAGCGGCACGATCTTTGCAAGGAAGGTGTACTCTGCCCACTCGGTCAGCAGGTCCGAATAGGAAGTGCCTTCTGCAAAAGCATTGTGCACTTCCGGCCAGAGCGGGAACGCCGCCGGGAGCGTTTTTTCTCCCACGAGGTCCTTTGCACGGGCGTTGGTGAACAGCAGGGTTCCGTCCGGCGCAACTGCCAGCAGACACTCGTTCAGGTGGTCGAGCACTTCCTCGCGCTGTAAGTACATCTGTGCAAAGGTACGCGGCTCATGCCCCAGCAGCGCATTGCGCACGCTCCTTGCCAGCAGCCACGAAAGCCCCAGCCCGATGGCCAGCACCAGCGCGAACACCAGCAGGAAGCTGAAGATCAGCTCCTGCTTTTCCTTTTGAATGTTCGCCATGGACGCGCTCACCATCACAAAGCCAATGGGCGTTCCTTCCCCATTGTAAACGGTCTGGAACGCTCTGCGCTGGTCAGCTTCCACACCGTGCCGGGTGGTGATATAAGGCGCGCTGCCGCGTTCGGCCGCCACTTCGTCCCCGCCTGCGAACTGCTGGCCGATGAGGGTATGGTCTGGGTGGTAGACACGTCTGCCGGTGGCATCTGCGACCACAATATAATCCACCCCTTCGGTCTCGGCCACCAGCGCATCCAGATGTTCCACCCATCGTTCTGCGGCCGTGCCCTCCGTCAGGGCGTTTTCGGCATCGCTGCTTTCGGCCACGATGCGGGCGGTCAGAGCAATGCGGTCATCCAGCTCGGTATCAAAGCTGTGGAGCCGCTGGGGAATCAGCGTTGCGCCCAGCAGCACCAGTACCCCCACCAGCAGGGCTGAACACCCCAGCATCAGCTTTTGCTGGAGGGTCAGGTGGTTTGTTCGCTTCATGGCCTGCACTCCTTTCTTCTTTGTTTTTAGTATAGCGTATTTCAGCGCGTGTTTCCACTTTCTTTACTTGCAAAAGGCCGGCAAACGGCCCGTGTTGGACATTTGATTTTTTCTTTACGTTCCAAACGTTTCGTTTAGTTTCCAAAACTTTCCGTTTGCCGGGTGCCGTGGTATCTTAGGGCCACAACAAGGGCGCAGCCCGAACACAAAACACTTGGTCAGGAAAAAGGAGAAACGCACCATGGATTACAACAAGCTCGCACTCGAAATGCACGAATCCCACAAGGGCAAGATCTCTGTCACCTCGAAGGTTGAGGTCAAGACCCGCGATGACCTGTCCACTGCTTACACTCCCGGCGTTGCAGAACCCTGCCGCAAGATTCGGGACGATAAGAAAGAGGTCTACCGCTACACCGCCAAGGGCAATCTGGTGGCGGTCGTGTCGGATGGCACGGCGGTGCTGGGTCTGGGTGACATCGGCCCGGAAGCCGCCATGCCGGTCATGGAGGGCAAGGCCATCCTGTTCAAAACGTTTGCAGACATCGACGCGTTCCCCATCTGCCTGGACACCAAAGACCCGGACGAGATCGTGAAAACCGTCAAGTATCTGGCTCCCACCTTCGGCGGCATCAACCTGGAAGATATCAGCGCACCCCGCTGCTTTGAGATCGAACGCCGCCTGAAGGAAGAACTGGACATCCCCGTGTTCCACGATGACCAGCACGGCACCGCCATTGTGGTCTCCGCCGGTCTGCTGGGCGCCCTGAAGCTGGTGAAGAAGGACATCCACAACGTCAAGGCTGTGATCAACGGCGCAGGCTCCGCCGGCATCTCCATCTGCAAGCTGCTGCTGGAGCTGGGCATCGGCGATGTGGTTCTGGTGGACCGTAAGGGTGCACTGGCCGTGGGCGAGGACTGGATGAACCCCGCACAGGCAGAGATGGCTGGGCGCACCAACGCCGAGCAGATCCACGGCGACCTTGCCACGGTCATGAAAGGCCGCGATGTATTCATCGGCGTGTCGGCGCCCAACGTCGTGACCGCCGAGATGGTTTCCACCATGGCGAAGGATGCCATCGTCTTTGCCATGGCCAACCCCACCCCGGAAATTATGCCGGACGAAGCCAAGAAGGGCGGCGCACGCATCGTGGCTACTGGTCGCAGCGACTTCCCGAACCAGATCAACAATGTGCTGGTGTTCCCCGGTATCTTCCGTGGTGCGCTGGATGCGCAGGCCACCGACATCACCGAGGAGATGAAGATTGCCGCTGTCCACGCCATTGCTGACATCATCCCGGAAGAAGAGCTGAACGAGGACTACATCATCCCCGGCGCGTTCGATGAGCGTGTTGCCAAGGCTGTGGCCGCTGCTGTGGCAGATTGTGCCCGCAAGACCGGCGTTTCCAAGCTGTAAATAAAGGAGGGCAATCCCATGACTGCCGATTCCATGACCCTTTCGGAAAAGAAATATCCCACATGGTTTCAGACGCTTGTGGACATCAAAATCGCAGGTATGAGCCTGCCCGTCTACCTGCTGGTGGCTGCTCTGGTGCTGTTTGCCGCTGTGACCGAGATTCTCCCCGCCAACATGGTCGGTGCGTTGGCTGTGATGATGGTGCTGGGAAGCCTGTTCAACTTGATTGGCTCCAAAACGCCCATCATCCGCTCTTATCTCGGCGGCGGTGCTGTGTTCTGTATCTTCGCTTCCTCCGCACTGGCAACCTTCGGCCTGTTGCCCCAGTCCGTCACCCAGAACTGCACTACCTTTATGAATGAGGTCGGTTTCCTTGATTTCTACATTGCCGCCCTCATCACTGGCAGCATCCTTGGCATGGATCGGGAACTGCTGAAAAAGGCCGCTGTCCGCTTCCTGCCCGTTAGCTTCATCTCCATGGCCTGTGCCGCGCTGATGGCCGGTCTGATGGGTGTTGTCACCGGGCAGGGCTTCCGGGAAACGATTCTCTACATTGCCATGCCCATGATGAGCGGCGGCATGGGTGCCGGTGTGGTGCCCCTGTCCGGCATCTATGCGGATGCCACTGGTCTGGACAAGGCGCAGATCGTTTCGCAGATGATCCCTGCTTCCACCATTGGCAATGTGCTGGCCATCATCTGCGCCGCCCTGATCGCCAAGCTGGGTGACAGTGTTCCCCAGTGGAACGGCCACGGCAAGCTGATGGACTTGGGCGACGAGAAAAAAGCCGCACCCGCACAGCTCGACCTCATCAAAATGGGTGCCGGTCTGCTGATGGCAATGGCCTTTTTTACCCTCGGCTCTCTGGTGAGCAAGCTCTTTCCCAGCATCCACGCCTATGCGTTCATGATCATTCTGGTCGTGCTCTGCAAGATTTTCGGCCTTGTTCCGGAACAGTACGAGCAGTGTGCCGTGCAGTGGAGCCAGTTCGTGATGAAGAATCTGACCAATGCGCTGCTGGCTGGCATCGGCATCGCCATGCTGGACTTGAAGGTGCTTGCCGCGGCCATTACGCCGCGCTACCTGCTCATCTGTGTTTCCATCATCCTGACGGTGGCGGTCTGTGCGGCCCTGCTGGGCAAGCTGGTGGGTTTCTATCCGGTGGAATCCGCCATCACCGCTGGTCTTTGCACCAACTCCATGGGCGGCACCGGCAACATCGCAGTCCTTTCTGCTGCTGACCGGATGGGCCTCATCCCCTTTGCACAGATGGCGACCCGTCTCGGCGGTGCCTGCGTGCTGATCGTGTCCAGCTTCCTCATCCGCATCCTTTGACATTCCCTCCACGCTGACAGCTTGCGTTTCTCCTATTTTAAACCCATGGGACCCGTACCCGACGCCGGACCTTCTTCCCGGTGGGTACGGGTCTTGTGGTCTCTGTTTTTGGGGCAGACGGGCGGCTGCCGGCAAAAATGCGGGGGAGCGGAACGTCTGCGGGGCGGATCACGGCTTGCAAAAAGCGGGATCACTCTTGTCATCCGGCCAGAGCGGTGCTATACTGAACCTGAAACGTGTGGGAGCAGCCAGAAAGGCAAGGGTGCCCACACCAATTTTTACGGCGAAAGGTTAGCTATGATTAACCACAAAAACAGACCCTGGGAACGAAGGAGGCTTTTTCATGACGATGTTGAAAATCATGCTTGCGGCGGGTATGATCGGCCACGCCATCAATCTGTACTGCGACCGGATCCTGAGCATTTTTCCGAATGGCACGCTGAAGCTTGCGAACGTTCGGAAGCTCCGGGAGGATGGCTTTGCGGCAAAGCTGATGGAGGGGGTATCGCCCGACATTCCAATGCGGTCGGGAGTACTCGGCGTGTTTTCCATCGTGCTGGAATTCTGCGGGTATGCAGCGCTGGCGGCGTACGCGTATGAACACGCCAAATGGTTCGGTGCCGTCTCATGTTTGCGGGAACAAGCGTGTCCTGCATTGTCAGTTCCGCGTACCACTTGAAGTGCGCCCTGGCCGAGTATCTGTTCCTGAAATATGGCCGGGACGAAAAAGCAAAGGAAATGATGCTGGATCTCATGGACAGCGGTGCGGCTCTCCGCGGCTGTTACCTGGGAATGCTCACATATTTCGTCACGCTGGCGGCAGCGATCCTTACCGGTGCGATCAGGTTTCCGGTGTGGGCAGTCCTGTTTACGGTTCTGCCGCTCTTCCTTCTGCTGTTTCCGCTCCAGATCATCGGCACCCTGCACATTGCGGCCATCCTTTCCATGCTGGTATGGATTTTTCTGATTTGAGACAGGAATCAAATGAAAACGGGAAGTCCGCACAGAAGGCGGACTTCCCGTTTTTTTGCACGCTTTTCCGGAGAGCCGGAACGTGGTAAAATAAAGAAAAGACAAACCAAAGCAAGGGAGAAAACCGATGAAGATCTGCGAAGTCCATACACGCACCCCGGAACAGATTCAGGCGCTTGTACAGCTGTGGGAAGCGTCTGTCCGGGCGACCCATCATTTTTTGTCCGAAGCCGAGATCCTGCGCATCCGGGAATATGTGCCGCAGGCCATTGGCGGCGTGGCACATCTGATCACAGCGGAAACCGAAGCGGGTGTGCCGGCCGGTTTTCTGGGGATCGAAAACGACCGGCTGGAAATGCTGTTCCTCTCGCCCGGTGAACGCGGAAAGGGACTGGGAAAGCAGCTGGTGGAGTTGGGCATTCAGCAGTATGGTGTGCGGGAAGTGACCGTCAATGAGCAGAACCCGCAGGCGGTCGGTTTTTACGCGCACCTCGGGTTTGAGACCTGGAAGCGCACCGACTGCGACGAGGAGGGCGGGCCGTATCCGCTGCTGTATATGCGGCGGACGCAGTCCTGAAACGGCGCTTTTCTGCACAGACTGCAGTTTTTGGCAGGTTCCCGCGGATTCAGAAGAGAGAGCATTCACGCTCAGAAGAACAGGGAAGGGAATGCCGGATAAGCCGGAATGTGCAGGAGCAAAGCAGAAAAGCCGCGGAAAGCTGCCGATTCGGGACTGAACTGCACCCCATTTGTTAGACAGTAT
>ENA-ORUI01003893-ORUI01003893.1-human-gut-metagenome-genome-assembly--contig:-NODE-3893-length-10194-cov-2.246671_pt1 | contig 10194 bp, 5 predicted proteins | sample MGYA00242078_ERZ509205 | MGnify/ENA primary metagenome ERZ509205 (study PRJEB26280, sample SAMEA2338828) | human gut metagenome | biome: human gut; feature: human-associated habitat; material: faeces... | reverse complement strand
AAGGAAAAAGCGATGGAACAGTCAATGAACAATTATCTGTTGATTGATTCTTCCAAATTATCGGTCAAAGGATTTTACAATTTCTCCAAATTGTCAAACTTTGATGCGATCATTTGCAATGAATTCGAAGGAATGGAGAATGTCGAGTTACCAGACAATTTTATTATTGTTCCAACGGATCAGGCATAGAACAGTGTATAAGAATATAAAAGTGTAAATAAGTAAAAAAGGAGAGAAAAAACTGTTGGAAGGCAGTTTTTCTCTCCTTTTGTGTGTTTTTTGGGGTTGAATTGGGTTGGATTGGTTGAATTGCAAAATATTAGGTATTGAAAATATGAAATAAGTATAGTATATTAAAAACATGAAAAATATACAGTTATATAACAGGATGGGAGGAAATCAGTTCAAATGGCACAGCAAAAGAAAATAAAGAACCATATAAAAGCAGATCATATTTTAAAAAATTTCTGGAAAGATAATAGTAGATTTGCAGATTTATTTAATGCTTGTATATTTGATGGAGAGCAGGTGTTAAAACCTAATGATCTGACAGAAGTAGATACGGATATTTCATCATTGCTTCAATTTAACGGGCATGCAGAAACGATACAGAAAGTCTTAGATGTAGTTAAAAAAACAGCATTTGGTATTGATTTTGTAATTCTAGGAATTGAAAATCAACAGAAAGTTCATTATGCAATGCCATTGCGTCACATGGTAGGAGATGCATTTTCTTATTTAAAAGAATACAATGAATTAGCAGTCCAAAATAAAAAGCAAAAGAATTGGAGAAATTCAGATGAATTTTTATCAGGGCTAACAGCAGAGGATCGTTTACATCCAATGATTACAATCTGCATTTATTATGGCGAAAAAGAATGGGATGGCCCTCGTTCATTGATAGACATGTTGAAAGTACCAGAAAGATTTCAAGCGTTAGTATCAGATTATAAGATGAATCTTATAGAGGTAAGAAACAGCGAATATCTGAAATTTCAGAATTCAGATGTCAGTACAGTTTTTGATATCAGTAGATTCATTTATGATAAAAGATATGATAAAATTAATGATATATACAAAGAGCAATTAATACCTTCAGAACTGGGATTAGTAATTGGTGCGATTACAGAATCACAGAAATTGATTGATGATGCAATAAAGCTAGAGAAAGAAGGAGGGAAGATGAATATGTGCAAGGCGCTAGAGGAATTAGAAGAAAAAGGAAGGATAGAAGGAAGAAGAGAAGGAAGAAGAGAAGGAAGAAGAGAAGGAGAAATCAAAGGAGAAATCAAGAATAAAATTCTACTCATTCAAAAAAAATCCCAAAGAGGAGATTCTATGGAGAAGATAATAGATGATCTTATGGAAAGTATAGAATTTGTTCAGCCGATTTACGAAATGATCAAACAAAATCCAGAGTTATCAGTTGATGAAATCTATGGGATTATCAATAAATAATTTTCAAAATAGAACATCATCAATTTATCAACGGCAAAAAAGAAGCATAGAATGAGAAATAAAATAGGAACCGCAGACCAAATGCAGTTCCTATTTTATTTAATAATTTTAAGATTGAGATGTAATTGATATTATTTAAGAAAAATTATTTTTTCTTAGTTTTTAAAGCTTTCTTAGCAGACCAAGCAGAGTAAACATTCTTAGATTTGTTGTTTACTTTTGTTACTTTGTAGCTTCGAACTCTTACATAATATTTTTTATTCTTTTTCAGCTTCTTTAAGACTTTAGAAGTTGATTTTGCAGAAACTTTGACAGTTTTTGCATTCTTGAAGTTCTTAGAAGTACTATACTGAATCTGATAAGCAGCAACTCCGGAAATCTTCTTCCAAGATACTTTGATAGAAGTCTTCTTAGCTTTGCTTAATTTCACAGTTGTCTTCGCAGGAGCTTTGACAGTTGTTGTGTTTGTTACTGTAGTTGTAGCTGCTGGTTTTGTTGTAGAAGGTGCAGCATCTTTTGTTTTTAAAGCTTTGACTGCATTGATCGCTTCTGTTAAATGAGAGATCTGCTCACTGACTTCTGCAGAAGATAACTCTTTTTTGTTCAGTAATTCTTTAGATTCATCTAGTTCAGTTTGAAGATTAGCAAATGCAGTTTGCTTGTTAGAACTATCAACATAGGAATCTTTCTTCAAAGATTCAGCTTCTGTTACTAATTTCTGAAGAGAAGCTTTTTCTTCGTCGCTTGCAAGAGCCTTTTTGGATACAATATTGTCTTTTGTGGCTTCAAAGTTAACTGTATAATCTTCATAACCAAGAGCATAAACTGTTAAACTCCAATAACCTGTACCATCTGTATTTTTAGGTAACTGGCAACGAATAGAATCTGTTAATCCAAGCTGGATTCCCATAGATTTATGCATCCAGTTGTCAGCAGCAAATTTAGTACCATATGTTGCTAATGGTTTAGAATATGTATCATCATATCCATAGTATGTCCATGTAACAGCCTGCATATTTGAACCAAGATCTCCATAAGCATCACCATTAAGATCGACACGTAAAAACTCACCATAAGAACCTGCACCAGGTTGAACCGTAACAGTAATCTTATCAGAATCCACTTTCTTGATAGCAGTATCTTTTAAACCAGATTCAGAACCAGTTTTGCGGGCACTGAAAGAGAAAGATCCATCAGAGTTTTCTGTAGCTGTTTTTAAACCATTTGTATTTGCTGTTACATTTGCAGTTGCAGTATAAGCAGATAAATTTACTTCGGTGTAACCACCAGTTAAAGTACCACCATTTTCAACAACCTGATATTTGTCTTTTAAATCATTTAATTGAGAAGTTTTAACAGCTACAGGAACATACTTAATACCAGAAACTTCATAATGGGACATTGTATAAGTATTTCCGTTATCAGTAATCTTTCCTTTATTCCAGCTGACAGATGAACCATCTGTTAAATAGATTGTTTTACCATCATCAGACCAGTGGGAAACTTTGTACTCAGGACCAGTTTTACCATCTGCATCTGTAGTAAAGATGGTAGCCATGCACTGATAGCTTCCACGATGTAATCCATGCTTTGCTGTTGCTCGAGTAATAACATCATATCCACCTTTATCTGATTCTTTTTTAGAATCTAAAACATCTGAGCTAGAAGCATTACCAGCATTATAAACATCCTCATGTGCCCAATATTCTGCCCAAGTAAGTCCAACATAACAATATGTCCATTCTTCAGCCTGATCAGCTTCAGCAGCTTTTACAACATGAGCCACATTAAAGATGCTAGCAGTCACAGGAGTAGCTGTGAAAGCCATAGCACCAGTCATGGCAACTGCAAAAGCTTTACCAATTAATCTTTTACGCATATAGTTTTCCTCCGTTTTCTTGTAATAAAATAATAGCGCGTATAATAGTTAGAAGAATCTAACTGCTGGAAAATATGATACCATATGAATGGTTAGTGGACAATAACTACAAATGAGAATAATTATCAATATACTGCCGAGCGAAAGCGGGTCACTAGTCAGTAATATTGATAATTATTCGGGAGGTGCTATGGTACAATTTAACCTTTAGAATGGCAGATATTGGTATAACATTTACTTTGCAGGTACAATTCAATATAATAAAGAAAGTTAAGAATTTTGTAAGAATTACATTAAGGGAAATTAAAGAATTAATTGTTAAGATAAAACCATCAAAGATACGAGGAGGAAAAGTATGAACCAGCCAAAGATCCTGGTCGTTGACGACGACAAAGAGATCGTAGGAGCGATCAAGAAACGTCTGGAAATGGAAGACTATGAAATCATAACGGCATATGATGGTCTGGAAGCCATGGATATCCTGATGGAACAAGAAGTCCAGCTTCTGATCATAGACGTTATGATGCCGAAGATGGACGGACTATCCGCAACGATGAAGATCAGGGAAAGCAAGAACATCCCGATCATCATTCTTTCAGCCAAGACAGAAGAAAGCGATAAGATCCTGGGACTATCTATGGGAGCCGACGACTATATCAGCAAACCATTCCGCCCAGATGAACTAGTAGCGAGAGTGAAATCCCAGCTGCGAAGATACATGCAGTTTGGAGGAATGAACGCCGCAGAAAGTAATAAGGAACAGATCATCAATGGCGGACTGATCCTTGACATGAAAGGAAAAAGGATGATGGTAGACGGAGAGCCGGTGAAACTGACACCGATCGAATACAACATTTTATTGTTACTGGTAAAAAATCAGGGGAAAGTATTTTCTATTGACCAGATATACGAAAGTATCTGGAATGAAGATGCTATCGGAGTAGATAATACGGTAGCTGTACATATCCGTCATATCAGAGAGAAGATCGAGATTAATCCAAAGGAACCAAGGTATCTGAAGGTGGTCTGGGGTGTCGGATATAAGATAGAAAAGCTTTAGGAAGGGGGATATATGAAGAAATGGTACCGAATGCCCAAAGCAAAATTGTTTTTGATAGTGGGGGCACACGTACTGGCCGTTATCGGAGTATTATGTTTACTGTGGGTAACACGTTATCCGATACTGACACAGGAACTGTTCACTGCGGATGCGGCGAAGAGTTATGAAGAAAGCAATGCATTTGCCGATTCCGTGACGAATGCAAATTATAATATACTGGATGAGATCCGGTATCAGACCTTATATGATACAGATGGCAAATATGATCCGGATAAGATCGTAGATGTGGCAAAATACGAAGATACCGGTGAGATAACAGGAAAAGATGAAACAGGCCTGTCGTTCCGTCTGGGAGATCTGTATTCCTGGGGAAAATTAATCTCGGAATCGATGACGGATTATGATGCGGCCAGGAGCAAATTAGATAAACAGGACTGTATTATCGTATGTAAACGTTCAGACGGAATTTATCATTATTTCCATTACAAAGATTTTAAACAGATGATCGATTACGGAGAGCTGTCATTTGTAATTACCGGAGACAGTTCTGCGGATGATATTCTGACAGAACTAAAGCAGGGAGAGTATCAGGAGAGCAACAGTGGGGAATCCAGATTCCGGGGACTTCAGGATATTGATGGAAAGATTGCCTATATCAATTGCTGGAATTATGATGGTGAAAGAGTTGTCGGGGATTATAAGACGGTAAATGGAGAGACGGTACTTCAGCTTGTGAACAATTCAAAAGAATGGAATGGCAAGCTGAATGAAGCGTACAGAATGATAAATAATTCAGCCGAAACGATCTATTCTGACGTTGATAATTATGCGGTAGCTCAGAATCAGTATCAGGAAGGCAATACGAACATAACGTATCTGTATGTTAATCTGGACAACAAGACGGTCATTACGAATAAGAAAAAATATCAGAACTTTGACAATTACAAAGAGAACCTGAAAAAAATGAAAAAATCAGGAAAATATGTAATCGTAAGACCAAAGCTTGCAGATTATGAAAGCAATATTGAAAAAGCCGGTAAAGAGGATTCGATGGCACAGAAGTGGCAGGAGACAGTGGCCGGTTATGTCGATGCGTCGGATTATATATATGTCTCTGTTGTAGATACGGATTATCCTGTAAAAGATAATTTTTATGAACAGGATGAGATCTTTACAAGGTACGGGGCCGGAGCCAAAGTGGCCGGAATACTGGGGATGGCGGCTGTAGCGGCATATCTTGTCATTCTTGTATTTCTTACGATCGGAGCCGGAAAAGTTAAAGAAGACGAAGAAGTGCATCTTATGAAATTTGATCACATTAAGACAGAACTGGCAGCTGCAAGTGTGCTGTTACTCTGGGCGGTGGTTGCGCTGGTAGGAGTAAAGGCCGGGGCATTTACATGGCAGAATGCAAGTGGAGAGACGATCTATATGGAGAATGTGGAATCGTATCTGCCGGGAATAGTGGTTGGAAGTGTGGAGGCATTGTATACCTGCGCAATGTTTCTTTTCGGATATTTGAGTCTGGTGAGAAGAATCAAGGCGGGAACGGTATGGAAGAACAGTGTGCTCAGATGGCTTTTGATCTTCGTAAAAGAAATGTTCCAGAATATCCGTCATCTGTGGAAATCTATTATGGAATTTGCAATCTTCTTCATGATTCACTGGCTTACGTACGTATTTGGATCAGCGGGAAGTAGTATCTGGATCAGCAACCGGTTATGGGCGGTCATTCTGTTGATCATAGATGTTGCAGCATTTATCTGGATGGTACAGAAAGCGAAAGGAACCGGAAAGATCAAGACCGGGATCGAGAAGATCGCCGGCGGGGAAGTGGATTATCAGATCCCGGTAAATGGATTGCTGGCAGAGCATAAAGAAATTGCAGAAAAGGTGAATTCCATCGGCGAAGGTCTGGAAGCGGCGCTCGCAAAGAGCATGAAAAGTGAACGCCTGAAGACAGATCTTATCACGAATGTATCGCATGATATTAAGACGCCGCTTACATCTATCATTAATTATGTGGAATTGTTAAAGCAGGAGGACCTTAAGGATCCGAAGATCCAACGCTACATTGAAGTGCTGGAACAGAAATCACAGCGGCTTAAGACACTGACGGAAGATGTGGTGGAAGCTTCAAAAGTAAGCTCCGGCAATATCACACTGGAGTTCATGAATCTGAATCTGGTAGAAATGATCCAGCAGACGAGCGGAGAGTTTGAAGAAAAATTCAAGGCGCGTGATCTGGAGGAAGTGATGAACCTTCCGAATGAGGAGGTTGTAATCCGCGCAGACGGAAGACGGTTGTGGAGAGTGCTGTCTAATATATACAACAATGCGGCAAAATACGCAATGCAAGGAACAAGAGTCTATGCTGATCTTGAAAAGAAAGATGGTATGGCATATTTCAGCCTTAAGAATGTATCCGAGCAGCCGCTAAATATCTCAGCTGACGAACTGACGGAACGTTTCATACGCGGAGATGTATCAAGAAGTACGGAAGGCAGCGGACTTGGACTGTCTATCGCACAGTCGCTGACAGAAATGCAGGGCGGGACATTTGAATTGTATCTGGATGGAGATTTGTTTAAAGTAACGATAAAATTCCCGATTTCATAGTCTGGGCCGGAGGATTTTTTAAAATCCTCCGGCTCAAACTGTATTTCCCGTTGTCCCTTTTTCGCAAATCCTCCGGAACCATTAATAAAATTGCCATTTACGCTACTTGCGCTCCTGTCTAAAAAACAGTAGAATATAATATTATGAATGAATTAAGCAAATTATTACAGGAAAATTTAAATATAGAATTTATATCAGCAACGCTGAGTAACCCGAAGAATAAAGACGGTGTACAAAAAGTGAAAGTAAGACCGATCCTGAAAAAAGATGTCCTTTATTTTCAGCTCGAGTCATTCCAGAATAATCAGGCGTTTCACGAGAATGGGGAGGAGAAAAAAGCTTGTGAAATACTTCTTAAGTATATGGAAAATATGCGCCAGATGCAGATGGAGACACAAAGAGCAGCTTATACAATTCTTGTAAGCAAAAAGGGAAAAGTAACAATAAAAAGTAAGATGAAAAAAGGCGAAAAGAAGCAGATCAATATGAGCCACGACCGCAAGAAGAAGTATGTACTGGAAGAGGGAGTCCCGGTACCATTTCTTCAGGATCTTGGTGTTATGACACAGGATGGAAAGATCGTGCATGCGAAATTCGACAAATTCCGGCAGATCAACCGGTTCCTGGAATTTATCGAGGATATATTGCCGGAGCTTGATAAGGGAAGAGAACTTACAATCCTGGATTTTGGCTGTGGTAAATCTTATCTCACATTTGCCATGTATTATTATCTGCATGAATTGAAAGAATATGACATAAGAATCATAGGACTGGATCTGAAGAAAGATGTGATCCGTCATTGTAATGAATTAAGTGAAAAATATGGCTATGAAAAGCTGAGATTTCTGGAGGGTGACATTGCGGATTATACCGGTGTCAATAAGGTAGATATGGTGGTAACCCTGCATGCCTGCGATACCGCAACCGATTATGCGTTGGCAAAAGCCGTGGGATGGGATGCGAAAGTGATCTTATCGGTACCATGCTGCCAGCATGAACTGAACCGTCAGATAAAAAATGAGATATTAGAACCAATATTAAAATACGGGCTTCTGAAAGAACGTATGGCAGCACTTATCACAGATGGCTTAAGAGCACAGTATCTGGAGCGTGAGGGGTATGAAGCGCAGATACTGGAATTTATAGATATGGAGCATACACCAAAGAATATCCTGATACGTGCAGTAAAGAAGCGGCATGCCAAAGAAGACAATAATATAGAGGCTTCCATCAAGAGATGTGAAGCAGCACTCCGGGTATCACCGACACTGGGACGTCTGTTGGACGGGTTCGCCACGGAGTCCGCAAATTCAGAGAAAGATCATCCGGAGAAAGAGGATAAAGAGGGAGTATAAATGACATTAACTTTAAAGAAACGTTTGATAAATGTGGGCGTTCTGTCTGCAGTATTTATCGTGGCTGTCATTATATTCAGCTACGTGACGAATAAGGGGAATGACAACATGACGGCTGATATGGGAGCCGCAACATTTCCACAGATCTCATTTTCATATGGAGATTATAAGATCAATACACTTACAGGCTATGCAAAGAGGATGGATGTGTCTTCTATGCATAATACCATCACTCCGGTAGCCGATCAGAGTCTGGATGTAAATATAGAAGCATATGGCAATAAATTTACAGGAGCCAGCTATAAAGTCTACACACTGGACGGGACAAGTGAACTGGAATCTAAGAAAATCAAAAAGGCAGGAAAGAACTTCAGTCTGGATCTGAGTGGAGATAAGGTACTGGATGAAGAAAGAATTCTGGAGGTTCGGCTGAACAGAAATGGTGCGGATCCGGTATATTTTTACACCAGAATTGTCAGTGATGAAGATGCCAATGTTGCACAGTGTCTGAATTATATCAGTGATTATCATGAAAATGCACTTGCAAAGGCAGAGAATGCAGGCGTAGGAGCAGCGCTTGAGCCGACGGATGATGCGGATAATACGACGCTTCAGCATGTAACGATCAATTCGAATTACGAACAGGTTACATGGGGCAGTCTGAAACCACAGGTAGAACAGGAAGAACGCTGGAGTATCAAAGAACTGAACAGTACCTGCATGTCGGTATTGTTACAATACAGGGTAAGCTGTAAAGGAGAGGAAAATGAATCCGACCGGTATGCGGTCAAAGAATTCTTCCGTGTCAGATACATCGCAGATGCACAAAAGGCATACCTCTTAGATTATGACAGAACGATGGATCAGATATTTGATGCGACGAAGAAGGTTCTGAATGAGAAGGGAATTATCCTCGGAATTGCACCAACGAATCTGTCTTATAAGGTGAATAAAGACGGGACGATCGTATCATTTGTCGAGGCAAATGAACTTTGGAATTATAATAAAGATTCGGATGAGGTGTCACTTGTATTCGGATTTTCAGATGCGGAAAATACAGATGTGAGAAATCTGGTTCCGGATCACAAGATTAAGATTTTGAAAGTAGACGCAAAGGGCAACACGACCTTCCTTGTGTCGGGATATATGAATCGTGGTGAGCATGAAGGTGAAGTCGGAGTGGCCGTATATTATTACGATATAGAGAAAAATTCCGTGGAAGAGAAAGTCTTTATCTCTACCAATAAATCTTATGCACAGGCAGTCAGTGAACTGGGAGAAATGTCTTATTATGATGCGAAGACAGACATGCTCTACACCATGGTGGACGGTACACTATATCAGTATAGTATAGAGGATGATGAGAAAACAGTACTGGTCAAAGGTCTGGACGCACAGCAGTATGTCGTATCGGAAGATGGAAGTCTGATCGCATATCAGGCAGACGGAGAACTTGGAACTGCAACGAAAGTATCGATCCTGAATGTAGGGACAGGAAAGAAGCAGAAAATAACCTGCAGCGAAGGAGAATGCATCCGTCCACTGGGCTTCATCAGAAGTGATTTTGTATATGGAATTGCGAAGACGGAAGACATAGGAAATACCGTGTCCGGAGAAGCAACCGTCCCAATGTACAAATTGGAGATCCGGAATCAAAAAGGAAAAGTGATTAAAACCTATCAGACAGATGGCATTTACATTTTAAATGCAGCATTTGATGAAGATATGATCACGCTGGAGCGTGCATCAAAGGATGGGGACACCTATACTGCAACAGCTCCGGATTATATTACGAACAATGAACAGAAGACGAAAAGCAATAT
>ENA-ORUI01003889-ORUI01003889.1-human-gut-metagenome-genome-assembly--contig:-NODE-3889-length-10198-cov-3.062901_pt1 | contig 10198 bp, 7 predicted proteins | sample MGYA00242078_ERZ509205 | MGnify/ENA primary metagenome ERZ509205 (study PRJEB26280, sample SAMEA2338828) | human gut metagenome | biome: human gut; feature: human-associated habitat; material: faeces... | reverse complement strand
AGCACCTTCTCATCGGCTCGGAGGGTACGCTCGCCGTCATCACAAAGTGCCTGCTGCGCCTTGTTCCCAAGCCCGAGGCCTCGCTCAGCGTGCTTGTGCCGTATGCCGACCTGAAAACCGGCATCCAGAGCGTTTTGACCATCCTGCGCGCGAACGCGAACCCCACGGCGGTCGAATTCATGGAGCGCAAAGTCGTCGCGCTTGGCGAACGCTTCTGCGGCGTCTCTTATCCCCGCCCCGACGCCGGCTCTTATATTCTCTTGACCTTTGACGGCAGAAGCGAAGAGGTCACGGCCAATGCCGCGCGCGTGCGCTCTCTGGCGCTGCAAAACGGCGCGCTCGACTTTATCGAGCTCTCCGACGCGCGGCAGTGCGCTGACATCTGGCGCGTGCGCGGCGCGCTTGTCAAGGCCGTGGAGGCCGTTTCCGAGCAGGAGCCGGTCGATATCGTCGTGCCCATCAGCCGCACGGCGGACTTCATCCGCTTCATCAACGACTTGGAAGTCCAGAGCGGCATGCAGATGGTCAGCTTCGGCCACGCGGGCGACGGCAATGTGCACCTGTGCGTCGTGCGCGGCGAGCGGGATGAAGAAACGTGGCAGCGCGAGCTGCACGAAAACATGGACAGGGCCTATGCCGAAGCCTATCGCCTCGGCGGCGTCGCCTCCGGCGAGCACGGCATCGGGCTATCGAAGCGTCCCTACTTCCTGCGCCAGACGGCGAAGGAAAATTTACAGGCCATGAACGCCATCAAAACGGCGCTCGACCCGCAGCATATCTTGAACAACGGAAAATCTTATCTCACAGGAGGAAACAATAATGCAGGCACTTTCTGACCGCACCGCGAGCTTTACCGATTCCGTCATCCGCCGCATGACCCGTATCTCCAACCAGTACGGCGCGGTGAATCTTTCCCAGGGCTTCCCCGACTTCGACCCGCCCAAGCCCATCCTCGACCGCCTCTCTCAGGTCGCCTACGAGGACTATCATCAATACTCCATCACCTGGGGCGCGCAGGACTTCCGCGAGGCGCTGGCGAAGAAGCAGTCCCACTTCATGGGCCGCGACATCGACCCCAACGGCGAGATCGTCGTCACCTGCGGCAGCACCGAGGCCATGATGGCCGCAATGATGACCGTCGCCAATCCCGGCGACAAGGTCGTCATCTTCTCCCCGTTCTACGAAAATTACAGTGCCGACACGATCCTCTCCGGCGCGGTGCCCATCTATGTGCCGCTCACGCCGCCGTCGTTCACGTTTGACCCCGAAGTGCTCGAGGACGCGTTCCGCCAGCACCCCAAGGCGCTCGTGCTGTGCAACCCCTCGAACCCCTGCGGCAAGGTCTTCACGCGCGAGGAGCTTGAGATCATCGCGGGTCTTGCCAAGAAATATGACGTCTACGTCATCACCGACGAGGTCTACGAGCACATCATTTACGCCCCGCACCAGCACACCTATTTTGCGACGCTGCCCGACATGTGGGAGCGCACGCTGTCCTGCTCGTCGCTTTCCAAGACCTATTCCATCACCGGCTGGCGCCTTGGCTACATCATCGCCCCGCCGGAGATCATCGACCGCGCGAAGAAAGTCCACGACTTCCTCACCGTCGGCGCGGCGGCGCCCCTACAGGAGGCCATCATCCCCGGTCTCAACTTCGGTCAGGACTACTACGACGCGCTGCAGGCCGAGTACACGCACAAAAAGGACCTGTTCTTAAAGGGCCTTGACGACCTCAAGATCGTCCACAATGACCCCGAGGGCGCTTACTACGTGATGCTCGACATCTCGGAGTTTGGCTACGAGAGCGATCTTCAATTCTGCGAGGACCTTGCAAGCAAGGTCGGCGTGGGCGCAGTGCCGGGCTCGAGCTTCTTCCGCGAGCCGGTCAACCACCTCATCCGCCTGCACTTCGCCAAGAAGGACGAAACGCTCACCGACGCGCTGAACCGTCTCGAATCCCTGCGCGAAAAGATCCCTGCCAAGGGATAAGAAAGGAAATTCGCCATGAACGCCCTGAGAGAAGAGTGCCAGCAGCTTCGCGACGAGCTCATCGCACTGCGGCGGGAATTTCACCGCGATCCCGAGCTCGGCCTGCACGAATACCACACTGCCGCGCGCATCGAGCGCGAGCTTGACAGGTGCGGCATCCCGCACGAGCGCGTCGGCGAGACCGCCGTTGTCGGCCATTTGACCGGCAACGGCAATGGAAGCGGCCTTGTCGTGCTGCGCGCGGATATCGACGCCTTACCCATTCAGGAGACGAACGACGTGCCCTACCGCTCGCAAACGCCGGGCATGATGCACGCCTGCGGCCACGACGCGCACACGACGTGTCTTCTCGGCGCGGCAAAGGTTTTGAGCGCACACCGCGCGGACTTTGGCGGCGAGGTGCGCTTCCTCTTCCAGCCAGCCGAGGAGATCGGTCAGGGCGCAAGGCCGCTCATCGCCGCGGGCATGCTGGATGGCGCACAGCGCGTCTTCGGGCTGCACACGGCGTCCGACCTTCCCGCGGGGACCGTCGGCGTCAAGCCGGGGGCCAACAACGCAGGCGTCGACCACTTTATCATCCGCATCCACGGCAAAAGCGCGCACGTCTCCACGCCGCAGCTCGGCGTGGACGCGCTCTATATCGCAAGCGAGCTCGTCGTCGCGCTCCAGTCCATCGTCACGCGCATGACCTCGCCGGTCGAGCCGGTGCTCATCGGCGTGGGCAAGCTGAACGCCGGCACGGCCTACAACGCCGTGGCCGAGACCGCCGTGCTCGAGGGCACGACGCGCATGTTCTCGCCCGAGAGCCGCGCGCACCTTCGCGAAACGATCAACGCCGCGGCCGCACACATCTCCGCCCTTTACGGCGGCACGGCAGAGGTCGAATGGGACGACTTCGCCACGCCGCTCACGAACGACGCCGGTGTGTGCGGGGAGGTCGAGCGCGTCGCCGACGCGCTCGGCATCCCCACGACGGCAAACCGCGCGCTGTCGCTCAGCGGGGACGATTTCGCCGAGTATCTGCTGCAAACGAAGGGCGCTTACGCCTACCTCGGCACGGCAAACCCCAAAAAGCCGCACACCTGCATCTCCAACCACCGCGGCGATTTCGACATCGACGAGGAAACGCTCCCCCTCGGCGCGGCGCTCTACGCGGCATACGCGCTGTCCGTCCTTGATCCGCAGTTTGCCAAATAATTGTTTTTTTCGATGAAATCGCCTTAGTCATGTGCAAATTTCGATTTTACTTTTTGCGTTATTCTATCTAAAATATAGTCCTCGCCACTGTCAGCGCAGCGGCGGGGATTTCTTTAGCAAATTTGGAAAAGAGGTTAATTATGAAAAAGCTGTTTTCTCTGCTGCTTTGCGTCGTGATGGTGCTCTCTCTGGTCGCCTGCGGCTCGAAGACTGATGACACGCAGACGCCCGACGAGCCTCAGGACACCTCTCCCAAGCTCTCCGGCACGATGAAGGTCGTCGCCACCGGCGACGTCTACGGTCCCCTGTTCGACGCGTTCACCGCCGACACCGGCGTGGAGGTCGAATGCCTGTCCATGTCCTCCGGCGAGGTGCTCTCCAAGCTCCGCGCCGAGGGCGGCACCCCGTCCGCTGACCTGTGGTTCGGCGGCGGCATCGACGCGTTCATGAGTGCCAAGGACGACGGCCTGCTTGAGCCCGTCACCTTTGACGCGGCCGCCGAGCTCGGCGACGAGTACAAGGATACCGAGGGTTACTGGTATTCCAAGGGCATCACCATTGTCGGCTTCCTGCTCAACAACTCTCTCATGGAGGAGCTGGGTCTGACCGCTCCCGAGAGCTGGGATGACCTGACCGATAGCCAGTATGCCGGCGAGATCGTCATGTCCAACCCTGCCGTTTCCGGCACCAACTACGCCGTGGTCAACGCGCTGCTGCAGGCCAAGGGCGATCAGGGCTGGGACTACTTCGATGCCCTGAACAACAACATTGCCTACTACGGCAAGCGCGGATCTGACCCGAAGAACAAGGTCTCTTCCGGTGAGTTCGCTGTCGGCATCTCCTACATCGACGCCAGCATCGAGCAGGCCGCCGAGGAGAACGACCTGACCATCGTTTACCCCTCTGACGGGATGCCTTGGGTCCCCGAGGGTGTGGCCGTGTTCAAGAACGCTGAAAACGTCGACGCCGCCAAGTACTTCGTCGAGTGGCTCTTCAGCAGCGACGATCATCTCCGTCAGCTCGCCGAGATCGAGCAGAAGAACGGCATCAAGGTCATCAAGCCCTCCATCGAAGGCATTGAGCTGTCCTATGATCCTACGCTCCTCATGACGGAGGACCTGTCCCTGTTCGGTTCCCAGCGCACCGAGATCCTCGATCGCTTTGAGCCCCTGATGGGCGACAAGGCCGCCGCGGAATAAATGAAGTCCGCCGGCGCTATCCAAAAAAACACAGAAAAAAGGGCATCTCACGATGTCCTTTTTTCCCTATGTGAAAACGCGGCCGACAAGCTGATCTTACTTGTCCTGCTCGGGAGCGTGCTGCTGTTCATTCTCTGGCCCATCGCGTGCATCGCGCTGCGGAGCCTGCGCGGCGCGGACGGCGGCGTGAGCTTTGCAATGTTCGGCACTGTTCTGCGCCAATACGGCGAAAGCCTGCGCAACAGCGTATTTGTCGGCGTTTTTACGGCAGTGCTGTCCACTATCCTCTCGCTCTCAGCGGCGCTCGTATGCGCCACGGCGCGCGGGTGGAAGAAGACGCTCTGCATGATCATCATGCTCGTCGCCATGGTGTCGCCGCCGTTCGTCTCGTCGCTCGCCTATATCCAGCTCTACGGGCGGCGCGGGTGGATCACCTACCGCCTGCTGCACCTGAGCCTGAACCCCTACAATCGCTGGGGCGTCATCCTGATGCAGTCGATCTCGTTCGTGCCGCTCAACGCAATGTTTCTCTCCGGCATCCTCGAAAAGCTGGACGAGGGCAGCCTTCGCTCGGCGCGCGACCTCGGCGCATCGGGCGGCGCCATCCTGCGCGATATTGTCCTGCCGCTCATTCGGCCCGCGACGCTCGTGTGCCTGCTGCTCTCGTTCGTCCGCTCGCTCGCGGACTTCGGCACGCCCATCATCATCGGCGGGCGCTTCAGCACGCTGGCCGCGGACATCTATTTGCAAGTCGTTGGATACTCGGACCTTGAAAAGTCCTCGGCAATGAACATGTTCCTGCTCATCCCGTCCATTGTGTTCTTTTTCGTCTACCGCGCGCTGATGCGCCGCTCGGACAGGCTGACCGACGCCAGCCGCACCGCTCAGACAGAGCTTGGCCTTTCGCTGCCGCACTGCGGCGCAATGGGCTGGGGCATGATCGCGCTGAGCACTGTCTTCTTCGTGATGATCGTGCTGCAATACGGCTGCGTGTTCCTCTCGGGCTTTTTGAAGAGCACGAAAGGTGTCTACTCCTTCACGCTGCAATACTGGGACCAGCTCTGGCGCATCGGCTCGTCGACGATGCTGCGAAGCGTTGAATACGCGCTCATCGTCTCCATCGCCGGCACGGTTTTTGCGATGCTCTTCGCCTATTACATGGACCGCCGGCGCATCCTTGGCCGCAGCCTTTTCGACTGCCTGGCGACGCTGCCCTATATGCTGCCGGGCACGTGCTTTGGCATCGGCTACATTCTCGCGTTCAACCACGCGCCGCTCAAGCTGACGGGCACGGCCCTCATCGTGCTGGCCAACATGCTCTTCAAGCAGCTGCCGACCTCCACGAAGATCTGCACCGCGTCGCTCGCGCTCCTACCCGAAGTGCAGGAGCGCTCGGCGCGCGACCTTGGCGCGGGACGGCTCGCCGTGCTGCGCGATGTGGTCTTTCCCGCACTGCGGCCCGCGTTCTTGAGCTGCTTTGTCTATAACTTCACGAGCAGCATGACGACGGCGGGCTCCATCATCTTTCTCATCGACGCCAAGCGTCAGCTGGCCGTTTTCAAGCTCTTTGACGCGGTGTATCAGGGCGATTACGCCCTTGCCTCGCTGATCGCGAGCGTCATCACCGTCATCGTCCTTCTTGTCGAAGGCCTCGCCTTCCTCATCACCCGGAAAGGAGAAAATCGCCGTGTATCTCGAACTTGACCGCCTGAGCAAGCAGTTTGACGGCAAATACGCCGTGCATGACCTCTCCCTCGGCCTGGAAGAGGGCGGACTTTTGTGCATCCTCGGCTCGTCGGGCTGCGGCAAGACGACCACGCTCAACATGATCGGCGGTTTTCTCAAGCCCGACGGCGGCAGAGTGCTCCTCGACCGGCAGGATATCACCGCGCTCCCGCCCGAGCGGCGGCCGGTTTCGACCGTTTTCCAGTCCTACGGCCTGTTTCCGCACATGAGCGTGCTGCAAAACGTGACCTACGGACTCAAATTCCGCGGCTATTCCCGCACGGAGGCAAAGGAAAAGAGCCGCCGGTACCTGAGTCTCGTCGGCCTTGCCGAGCGCGAGAACGCGCGCATCGGCGAGCTTTCGGGCGGCCAGCAGCAGCGCGTGGCGCTCGCCCGCGCGCTCATCGTCGAGCCAAAGCTCTGCCTGCTTGACGAGCCGCTCTCGAACCTCGACGCGGCGCTGCGCGTGCGGATGCGCGGGGAGCTCAAGCGCTTGCAGCGCGAGCTCGGCACCACGATGGTCTTCGTCACGCACGATCAGGAGGAGGCGCTCATTCTGGCTGACTCCATCGCCGTGATGAGCGAGGGCGAGCTCTTGCAGCTCGGCTCGGCAGAGGAGGTCTTCCACCATCCTGCAAACGACTATATCGCGTCATTTCTCGGCCTCAACGACATTGTGTGGAAGGACGACGGCAGCGTGCTGAAGGTCATCCGCCACGGAGAAAAGGAGTAAACTTATCATGCTTGTTGATATGCACCTGCACGAATGCACCTACTCGACCGACAGCTTTCTCCACCTGGAGGAGATCGTCTCTATCGCCAGGCAAAAGGGGCTGGACGCGATCTGCATCACGGACCACGACAGCATGGGCCTGCGCGAGCGCGCGGAGGCCTATTCCCGCGAGATCGGCTATCCCATCTTCGTCGGCGTGGAATTTTTCTCGCTCTGGGGCGATATCACCGCCTGGGGCATCGACGGCATCCCCGACCAGCGCGTCAGCGCACAGGACCTTATCGACCTGGTGCGCGAAAAGGACGGCTTCTGCGTCTCCTGCCACCCTTTTCGCAGCAACAATCGCGGGCTGCGCGAGCACCTGCGCGATGTGCACGGTCTTGACGGCGTGGAGGTCCTCAACGGCAGCACGCCGCTTGAGGAGAACCGGACGGCACTGCGCTTCTGCCGTGAGTTGGGACTCAAGGCCATCGGCGCGAGCGACGCGCACGTGCCGGAGCAGGTGGGAAAATACGTGACATGGCTGCCCGAAACGGTCACAACGCTGCCCGATTTTGTCACCGCGCTGCACACGCTGGAAACGCGTCCCGCCATCTGGACGGGCAGCGGATACGATGTCGTCACCGAGTTTTGAGATGAATTTTCAGCGGGCTGGGGTATCATGCTCCGGCCCCTTTTTTACATTTCGCTGTGTCATATCCGATATTCATGCAGGAAAGCTGTGGTAATATTTCACAAGAACCCATTCTTCCGTGTAAAAAGATTCTCAAAATTTGGAGAAGTGGAAAATTAGGGATTGACATTTTCCCAGCATGGGAGTATGGTAACGCCAACAATTTCAAACGCCCGATCGCGAGGTCGGGAAGATAGAGGCGCGGCTGACAAAAGTAGCGCGTTCGCACCGGCACAGGAAGCCGGAGCGCGCGAAAGGGGATGCCGCCGAAGTGGAAACGGTTCCTGTGCCGTTTGCCGCTGGTTCGTCGGAGAACATCCGCCGGACTGTCACGTATGTGGAGCGCTATCGAGATCGGCAAGCTGTTTATCCCCCCCCCCAAAAAGGTGATGACCGGTTTGCCGGATTGCAGTACAGTTGCAGCCGTAAATGCTTCACAAAGCATTTACGGCTTTGTTTTTTGTCTGCATCGGGAGTGCGAAAACCCGAAAAAAGCAGGACTCCCCTGTTTTTGAAAAATGAAACTCATTACAAGAAAGGAAACCACCACCATGAAGCTCAGAACCTTTACCGCCCTCCTGCTGGCGGCCATCATGCTCTTCGCACTCACCGCCTGCGGCAGTCAGGCCGCCGACGATTCCAGCAGCGATCAGCAGCAGGAACAGCAGGACACCACCACAAACGAAAGCAACGAATTCCGCGTCGGCATGGAGTGCGCTTACGCCCCCAACAACTGGCAGGAAAGCGAAGCGACGGACTCGAACGTCCCCGTTGAAAACGTCGCCGGCACGTATGCCGAGGGTTACGACGTGCAGATCGCCAAGGCCATCGCAGAGGGCCTCGGCAAGGAGCTCGTCATCGTCAAGCTCAGCTGGGACGGCCTGATCGACGCGCTCAATCAGGGCCAGATCGACGCCATCATCGCCGGTATGATGGACACCGCCGAGCGCCGCGAATCCATCAACTTCTCCGAGCCCTACCGTGAGACCACCTACGGCCTGATGGTGCTCGCCGATTCCCCGTACTTAAATGCCACCTCCATTCAGGACTTCTCCGGCGCCGCCGTGCTCGGTCAGCAGGGCACCGCGCTCGACGACGTCATCGACCAGATCGAGGGCGTCGAGCACCTCAGCCCCGTCGGCAGCGTGCCCGACATGATCTCCCGCCTGCAGCAGGGCACCTGCGACGCCATCGTCATCAACGAGGAGAGCGCCCCGGGCTACCTCGCCTCGAATCCCGATTTCCGTCTCATCACCTTCAGCGAGGGCAACGGCTTCACGCTGCCCGCCAAGGGCTCCTGCGTGGGCCTGCGCAAGTCCGACACCGAGCTGCTCGCGCAGATCAACGAGATCCTTGCCACCATCGACAGCGACGCGCGCACCGAGATGTGGAACACCGCCGTCGCCAACCAGCCGAAGTAACCGGCGGCTCCACGCCGCATAAGGAGGAAGCACCATGAGAGGAACCCCCGCGTCCCGCGGTCAGAGCTTCATCGCACGGGACCACCGTTATGTTTATCTGGGCGGCAGCGTCATCGCCCTCGTCGGCCTGAGCCTGTGGTATTCCGCGCCCAGTCCGTACAGCTTTCTGCCCGCCGGCTCCGTGCCCGGTACGGCGCTCGCCGCGGTCTGCTATTTCTTTTTGGTCGTCAGCACGCTGGCGCTGCTCGTGAAATGGACGCACTGGAGCAGCTACGGCGAGACCATTCTCAAGCGCCCGGCCCTCGTGCGGCTGAGCCGCTATCTCTCCTATCTGGACGCCGCGGCTGCCGCGCTGCTCGCGCTTGACCGCTTTGTGCTCAAGCTCGCCTACGTCGTCCACGCCGCCGTCCACGCCGAGAGCAACCCCACCGGCACGCTCTCCTCCATGGTCTACATGGCCTACAACCAGCGCTCGCTCTTCATCACCGGCGCGTGGACGACCGTTCAGCTCGCGCTGGTGCTGGCGCTTCTCATGGTCTTTCTCCGCATTCAGGAACCCGACAAGCGCAACAACGACTTTGTGAATCTTATCAAGATCGTCGCGAACAAATTCGCCCGCTTCTACATCTTCGTCATCCGCGGCACGCCGATGATGGTGCAGTCCCTCATCTTCTACTACGCGATCTTCAATCTCTTCAAGCGCACCGGCATGAGCGTCACGGAGATCAACCGCGTCTGGTCGCTCTTCATCTCCGGTCTTGTCACGGTCTCGCTCAACTCGACCGCGTACCTTGCCGAGGTGCTGCGCGGCGGCATCCTCGCCGTCGACGCGGGGCAGATGGAGGCCGCGCGTTCGCTCGGCATGACGCACTGGCAGGCCATGCGCAGAGTCGTTTTCCCGCAGGCCATCAAAAATTCGCTGCCCGCCATCGGCAATGAGTTCATCATCAACATCAAGGATTCCTCCGTGCTGTGCGTGCTGGGCGTATCCGACCTGATGTTCATGACCCGCTCGGTCGCCGGCATTTATTATAAGGGCACCGAGTGCTACCTCATCGCCGCCACCGTTTACCTGTTCCTGACGTATCTTTCCTCGCTCCTGCTCAAGGCCATCACGGGAAGGATGACCGCGCCGGACAACACGAAGCGGCGTCAGGGCAATCAAACCGTCGATCTGGGACTTCCCAGCTCAAACTGACAGGAGGACGCTATGACGAACGATCCCATCATCAAAATCGAACAGCTCGAAAAGTCCTTCGGC
>ENA-ORUI01003887-ORUI01003887.1-human-gut-metagenome-genome-assembly--contig:-NODE-3887-length-10204-cov-2.977732_pt1 | contig 10204 bp, 19 predicted proteins | sample MGYA00242078_ERZ509205 | MGnify/ENA primary metagenome ERZ509205 (study PRJEB26280, sample SAMEA2338828) | human gut metagenome | biome: human gut; feature: human-associated habitat; material: faeces... | reverse complement strand
CCGTCTATTACATAACGCTCCGCAATAAAACCAGTCGAGGGACTAAAAATGTGCAACTCCGTGTTACCAACCACGGAAAGCTACCGTTCGGACTCGAACCGAAAACCTGTTGATTCGTAATCAACTGCTCTATCCAATTGAGCTATGATAGCAGATAGTAAATGCGGTTTTTATGTAATTTACTACCAGAGAATGCGATGGCTTTTAATAGTTCCTCGTTTTCAAGAACCGCAAAAACTTGAAAAACGCCGTATGAAGGAGTCGAACCTCCAAGTCGTTTCCGACCTAATGCCTAGCAAACATCTCCAATACCATTATTGGAATACGGCTTATTTAGCGGTCTGCCAAACCGCCATAAATATAAAATCAAAAAAGAAGTTACAGCCTGTAACTGTCAGTATCTCCGTAAAGATACTTGGTTGATTTCCACGAAACCCACCAGACCTTGTGACGGTCTTTTATTCAGCTTTCCGCTAGTGGGTAATGAAAGGATAGTGCGCTCATGCCAGCGCACGCATGAAAAAAATCTATCGAAATTTTAACTAATCGGCATAATGTAAATTGGCGTCTTCGCCGTATACGCTTCGTGGATTTCATCAAATACTCCACGTGCTCTATTTTCTGTGTTGTATTGTCCAAGTATCATCTTTGAGACACCAACAGAAATTATATATTTTCCATCGACAGATATGTCGTAATTTTCAAATTCAATTGATTTTGTTTTGTCTTGGTTTATTATTCTCATTTTCTCTCATGATCCATGCCGGTTTGATGGTTTCCGGCATGGTTTTTTGTTTAATTACTATAGGTTTTAGTTTTAAAAGCGATCAAGATATAGATTCTGCATTTATTAGGCGGTGGTCGTCCTCTTCTCATTTTAGTCTCCGTGATATATTATTATTCACACCAGTTGAGCATTTACTGGATGGAATCTCATTGATTTGTTTTCTGCCATTTATCTTTATGCTCCATCTGGCATTCAACCATTTCCCGGATATTTGCTCTCTCTTGCTTTATTCCGTGCCCCTGACGAAATAACTCACATTCAAGTACGTTTCCACATTTGGAGCATTCATCCGTAATTTCTTTACCAAATATCCGCATCTCTATTCTCCTGCAAGAAATAATGTGATTTTTTCAGCCAATGCATACGCTTCCTTTTCGCATCCGCGTCCGTATTCGCAAATTGTCGACCTGATTCCATCAAGCAGCGCATTGTAAAATACATCATGTTTCTGTATCTCATCCGTCACAATCTGGCAAGATGTTTCAAGTACGACTCCGTGCGCTTTTTCTTTTATGATTCTATCTTCAGTCATGTTGTTCTCCTCTTACACCCGATTATCATTAAACAAAAACGAAAACGTTTGTGATTCAGGCACTTTCAAACCACGCAATGCACATGTTAGCCGAATCGCAGTGTTCCTATTTCCGAAAAGATACTGAGTTGAATTTCACATAATGGAATCAGAGGGAATCGAACCCTCGACATTTTGCTTGCAAGGCAAACACTCTCCCAACTGAGCTATGACCCCATAACCGCCATCTGACGGTCAGCAATAATATTTATCGTGCCATGCAATGCACTATGCGGTTATTTAAGGTTCATATCGTTTTACCGCCAATCTACACGCAGCTCTTTTATTCCTCAAGCAGTAGTTGGAGATTTTAGAGTCTTTACTGACACTGCCTTATTCTTTATAGATAATACCAAAGCCAATAAATCCGGCAAATGCAATTAATCCGCCGACCACGCTTGCAAATACGCATTTAATGATTGTTTTACCTACTAAAACCGCTGTTAACGATCCGATATCAAATGCATGGCAAGCAATTAAAATCGCCTTTATAAACATCAGGTATCCACCAACATATAAACCGGCGATAATTCCGGCTAACAAAATCAACCAAGCTAATACTTTTCTCATTTCTTAATCCCCTTTCCACATTTTCTGCATTTCCATTTATGTTCTGTCTTCCAAGAGCCATCGTCCTGTTTTACAAGAATTGTTCCGGCCGGAAGAACTTTTTCATGTTTACAAAATAATCTGTTCAACATCTTAATCATAGCGCACCAACTTCCTGGAAAGCTTTCATGATTTTTGGAAACTGAATTGCTACCCAGTCAACAATTGTCTCTTCGTGGCCGAACTGCTTATAATGCTCAAAGTTTGCTTGTAATCCACTTTCAGCAAGGAAAGCATGTATAATCTCATGCCGTAGCTGCTTTCGCATCAATTCATCGAAATCACCAACTTCATTTACGTTGTCATCTCTGATTCTAATTTCTCTCGATGTGTAATCACAATAACCATCAATATCTTTATCTTTGAATGGTTCCCTAATCACTTTATATTCAGTTCCAAGAATATTTACTGTTGTCATTTTCAAAGCATCTCCTACAGGTATTTGATAATCAAACTAATAACTGCTATAACCGCAATCACAAATGTTATCATGTAAGTGAATCCGATAATCATAAACAGTATTTCCTCACCTGTTTTGTAATTTTTCCTATGAATAATTCTTAATTTATCACTGGCACTCAATGTTTTGAAATACACTCTTGTAATAATACAAAGTGCTGTGCTGATAACTAATAGTATTAAAGTGATTTTGATTAGCATATTGATTCTCCTTTAGTGTGGTCTTTTTGTTTTTTTGGGAATTCGGAGGACTTAGTAGCAGCTTTTTCAAGTTCTCATTTAACCCCCTCCCCCGTTTGATCTGTATTTTTCAATCTATACGACAAACACTTATTTGTCACATACATTAGCATCATTTTCCTACGGGTTCGCTTAATTTCGTAATGTGTTCAATGATTTATTTTATCATTTTGTTTTCCGCTCATTGAAATATTAAAATATATCAATCTTTTTCTTCGATTCCTTCCGGTTCTACCGGTCCGAGCCTTGGAAGCTGTTGCGCTGTGAGCATTGGCTCGCGTTCTTTCTCTCTGCTGACTCCTGGTAGATTCCATGCGTGCCAGTGATTCAGTGATGGGAGTACTTTCATCGGGTTAGTCTTGTGGTCTTGTAACATAGCTTCTAAACTCTGCTCATTATCAGACATTATCAGTTTAGCGATATCTAATCTCTGACTATTTAATATTTTACTGCTATTTGTACCAGCAAGATACTGACTATCACTATTCCAGTTATACAATGTCTGTCTATTTATTCCAGTAAAATCTAAGAACCCTTTAATATTTAATATCTGGTTATGGCTCAAACATATATGTTTATATATATTATATGCATTCATCACCTTATCAGCATCATAAGATACGTCGGTCATATTGATATATAATAATAATCTATTAGGCTTTATGACAGTATCATGTATCGTGTTTATAATATCTAACCATACCACCGGCTGTATATTACTCTCGTCAATACCTGCATCAATGCAATAATTTGTGATCAGGTCTTTAACCACAGTCTTGAGATTATCCGAAGTTATAGCCATGCACAAATCATCGTCAGATTGTAATTCTTGTTCTTTCTTTCTCCTTGCCATGTTCTACACCTCCACACCTAAAAAAATAACGCCCACAAATAGATCTTGGTACTGATCCATCTGTGAGCGTGTTACACTTCTTTCTTGCCGTCCTTGCTCTCTTCTCCTATCCTTTGCAGCTGTTTATTCCCTCACACGGCATCTGGGACAACTTGCCAATAATCACATCGGCGGGATTCGGTTCTGTTGTTTATATATATCATACACAAGAAAAAGGGAAAATGCAAGTGCAATTCCTGAAGTTTTTGAGATATCGCAATGCGTAGCACATCGTGGGAATTTGTGTTTTGATTTTGCGACTTTTTCTGGTTATATTCTGAGAACCTCGAAGAGGTTTGAAGAATATATCTCTTTTTAATTCTAAATCTTAATCTAAATCTATATCTAAACCTAAATCTATATCTGCGGAAACATTTCGGAAACAATTTGTATACATTTTGGAAACATTGTACCCACAAGCGCAAAAAAGACAGCCGTTATTGACTGCCTTTCTTGATTTATTTTATCCAATATGTTATAATCGACTTGCTTGAGAGCGGCGGCAAGTTCCGCCCTCTCTTGTGTTCCTGAGTCATGTTATGTGGCTCTTTTTTATTTATTCTCTTTTGGTTTATACTCTTCTGATCCGCTTTCGATGTAGAGCAAGAAATCATTGATTTTCTTTTCTTCCCATCCGGCTGATCTAAGACCTTCAATCAGTCTTGCTATTTCCGTCATTGTCATGTCTTCCATGTTTTCTCCTTTCTCCGTCTTGCCCCGGCTACTTGTAGGTTTGTTCCTTACAAGTATCATTATACATCTTTGTGTATCACATGTCAACACATTAAATACATTATCGTGTATTTATTTTTCGTATGATAATATATCACATGGCTGACAATCTAATTTGTCACATAAATACATTATCGTGTCTACGCTAACATTTTGGTTTTTTACAAGCTTATTAACTAATGTGGGCGAAAGATTAAACTTGTCTTTATCTTTTAAGTCTACTTTTGTTATGTTTCTACGCTTCATCGTTTCCCATAAGTTACTATATGAAATAGATCCGCTATATGTGTTCTTTCTTTTTTCTTCTGGCATTTCCTACACCTCTTTTCTGTTCTTATCATTATAATACATTTTTATGTATTGCTTTGTCAAGAACTTTTCTTTGTACATCTTTGTGTATTTCAGCCAATTATTCAAGTACATCTTTGTGTATTTTTAGCATTGATAAAAAATACATTATTGTGTATTATATAACCATAGCAAGGAACAAAAGAAACAAACATTCGGACACACCGAAACCACTCAATACAATGAGGACATACGGAAGCGATTCGATTTATTGAAAAAATCTAGTTCCAGAAAAAAAGAAAAGCCGACCGGAGCAGCTGACAACTAAACCCGATCGGCACCAATCAAAAAAATATTTAGAAAGGTAAGCCCATTATATCAGGGCGAAAAGGAAAAGACAATGAGTAAATATTTTAAAGCTATTAAATCATACGAGGACTTAAAGAACCAGTACAAAAATTTATTGAAAGCAAACCACCCGGACAACGGCGGAGATCTTGAGGTTATGAAAGAAATTAATGTCGAGTATGACGCACTTTTCACAGTCTGGAAGAATAAAAAAGAAGTTGAGACAGGCGAAGAAATCAACGAAACCGCAGACAGCACAAGAAGTCAGTTCTACACTATGTTTGGATGGGAAGGAAGCAACCACGATTGGAACAGATCACTAAAAGAAGTCGCTCAGATCGTCCGCACATACGTAAAAGAGAAATACCCGACTTACAAATTTAGCGTCCGTACTTCTTATGCTTCTATGTGTCAGGAGTTGCACGTCACATTAAAAGAAAGCCCGATAGAGATTTACAAACCATTTAATGAGCTTTCATATGATGATTTTTCAGAAATTGCCAAACGTTTATATTATTGGGACGGCAACAAGAGATGCGATTTTTTAAATTCATCAATAGATGAAAAGAAGAAAATTATCGATGAATCCAATAACCGTTATGCATACATTTTGAATGATGTAACAAAAGCAGTTATTGAAGACGTTGATGCATTCGTAAAGTCTTACAACTACGAAGACTGCGACGGCATGATTGACTATTTCGACGTAGATTTTTATTACTTCGGATGCTGCCAGGATAACGGCGCAGGAATTAAGATTGTACCGAAAACGGCAAGAATCAAGAATAAGAAAGCCAGCGTTAAGACATCCAGCAAAAAAGAAGAACAGCCACAGCCGGAGCAGATCGAAGCAAAGACGAACGGCATCAGCTACAAGATTACGCAGGGCGAAGACACGCGCGACGGTTCTGAATTATGGCTTGTAAGAAATAACGAGACACTCACAAGAGAACAATATCTTGCAGAAAATAAAGCAATGAAGGATCGCGGCGGATATTACAGCAAATTTAGACACGCATTTATTTTCCGAATTGATCCAACCGAAATCTTGAAAGGAGAAAAGACAGCATGAAAGAAATTTGTGTAAAGAAAATACCGTGTTGCGGGTGTCCTGAAATGGACACTTGCACGCTTGAAAAATCCGAAAATCTCTTGAAAGAATTATTCACGCGCTACGGGAATTATAACAAGGAAATGAGCGATAAAACAATAAGAATTTACGAGCAGCACCCGGAGAAGCTACACACCGAAAAAGATATATTACACTATTTCGAGCGGGCACGAAAAGATATTGAACAACTTGAAAGGGCGATCTTGCAGCTGAAAGCGTACGAGAACGCATTAACTGAAAGATATAACTTTATCAAGACAGCACCGACGAAGCAAAAAATAAAGCTATACAGGGAAAAGAAATGGCAAGGTAATGTTTATTATTATATTCTTTTCTATTCTGTGAATCTGACAGACGGTCATGAAGAACTAATGCAATCTATCAAATACACCGGAAAAGAACGGAAAAGAGCTATCGAAGACTTTGAACAGCTCCAGAAAGAAAAGAAGAACGTTATTTTTGAAAAAGATATAGAGAAACGATCTTGGGAACGCTAAATAAAGACAAAATAAAAAGCCGGACGCGTTCCGGCTTTTTTTGATGCCATAAAAAGAGACGATCCCGGAACGATATCGGCGCCGGTTTATTGTCTCTTGCTGTGATCTGGCGGACGTGTAGCAGCTCCAGACCGAAGAGAAAGAACCGATCAGACAAAAAAAGAATTGATTTTATATCTATTTTGTAGTATGGTAATGATAATTACAAGCTTGTATTTGACGTTTTAAGGGTTTTGTGCGTGCTAAGTGATAACTTATGCCTTGATGCATTTATACGCCTTGCATCGTCAAATAAGAGCGGAACAGGCACAAAATAACAGTATATGCATATATAAAAAATATGTTCAAGGAGTCGTCTAACTGAACGTCTTCCCGAGCATATTTTTTTGTTTGCAAAAAAATTGCATATTTTGTTTTGGGGTGTGAAATTTTTTCGGAAGAGCAGTAGTGGCTAGAAAAACCCCCTTAAAACGCGCGACTTTTTTCGGATTTTTGAAAAAATGTTTTTTATTTTTCTTCCAAGTCAGCTCTCATATCATCACTTACGGAGCAGATATACATACCTGGCTGTATTTCTTTCAAATCGCATTTCATAATCTCTGCCATAGGCTTTTCTTCTTCCAGAATCACCCTCTGTAAGCTCGTATTCAGTACCGCAAATTCATTTTTTGGTGCTCTTCCTATAAACTTACATTCAGCATTGTAAATCGCGTATCCGTCCGTTTCAGAGCGATAGTATGTTGCATCTTCTGGTAACTTATATCCCATCTGCTACACCTCACTTTCAAAATTAGCTTTGGCAATTGTTTCCCTTCTGAGCGATTCTTTTTCTTCATCAATCAAAACATCTTCACCATCTATCTTTTTCTTGATGTTTTTTACGTACTTTTTGTATTCTTCTTCCTCTGCTTTTTTGCGTGCTTCCTCTTTCTCCTTCTTCTTTCTGGCAGCTTCTTCCTTCATAAGCCTGTTGTTTTCCGATTTCTCGTTAAGCATTTCCTGAAGCTGTTGAATGGTCATTTTCTCTTCTTTCACATTGGTTTCTGGCACTTGTTCAGCAGAGATAATTTCCTGTTCTTCGGACGTTTCGGTGCTATTTTCCAGAGATTTGAGCATCCTTGCTACAGCTTCGTTAACAAAAGCATTATATGTATAGCCGTATGATGTTATTTTTTCCTTTGTTCCCTTTGGCAAAACAATGCGGAATACCTCTCGCTCCTTTTCATACTTACGCACAGCTTTAATTTGAGAATCCAATGTCTTTTTCATAGCATCATTTCCTTTCTGAATATAACTAATGTTATATAACTACCATTATATAACGGAAGTTAGATTATTACAAGCATAACTTCCGTTATAATATGATTGTATGAAAAGCCTTGATTTTACAGTAGTTTTACGTTTTTTTTGCATAATTGTATTTATATAACTCCTGTTATATAACTTCCGTTATATAAATACCGTTATATTATTTATTTATCCATCTTGTAGCTATAAGTAAAGTTAAGAATTTCCTGTGCACGTTCTCCCATATCTGGGAAGAAATCAAGCAAATCAACGTCTTTTTCAAGCTTATTTCCAGTCTGTTCCTCATATATTTCCTTTGCTGTCAAAGTATCAAAGAAATTATTCAAGTATTCAAACAGAAAATCCAGAAATTCTTCCACGGAGCAATACATTTTAACAGCGCATGGTTTTATCTTCCAAAGGTTCTTCCGATACCAGTTTTTCGCCGGTGGTGCTGGACAATTCGCCACATTTGGCACTTTTACCTTGGTTTCAAGGCGTTTTCCGGTTATTTCATGCTCCATTTCGTGAAATCTGTTGATATATCTGGCAGTAAAGACCGTTCCTTTTCTTCCAGTACACTTGTGCGCAATGAACTCGCAGCCTTTCTTGGTGATGTTGTAGTAAGGACGGCTTTCACCTTTTCCATCTAAATAGGTAGAATCAGTCCAAAATTCGGTTGAATCAATAAAACCATCTTCAACGCGCGCATTTTTGCGCTGGTTATTTTTAACCACCTCAATTTTGAGGGCGTTAAATTTTTCTTCTTCGGATGACTCGTCATTTTTAACGAGTCCTAAAGAATTGTTTGATTCTTCAATGTATTTACTGTATTTTTGAATGTCTCTAACTAGATTATCATGTCTCTTTTCCATCATCTTTGCAACTTCCAGAGAAGTCAGAGTGGAATACATAACCTGCATATTGTTTTTCATTATGCAACACTCTCCTTTCCTTTGGAAACAAGTTTATATCCCGGTTGACCATCGTTGTCGTCAATGGTTTTACCGTTCATCCTCGCCAGAAAATCCGCGATATCATGGAGCTTTGTTTCCAGATCAATTTCCGATGCCAATTCGTTGATGATTTTGCGAAGACTTTCTTTCCTACATTCCATTTCTAAGGAAAATGCAACTTTCTCTAAGGTTTCGTATTCTGATATTTGATGTAATTTTTGTCTGTTATCCATAGCTTTGTTCATAATAAAAACTCCTTTTCAAAAAAATGTTATTGAAAGAAGTTTCCTGATGCGTTATAATATTTGCGAGAGAAAACTTCTTTCGGGTAATAGAGATTCACGTAACCGACCAAAGTACGCGTGAATCTCTATTTTTTAATTTCCGAATAAAGCTTTTCAACACCTCTACGAATACTTTCTACCCTTGTTTCGTTGTAGTGTTCCGCAACCTCATCCAATTTTCTAAGCTCTTCATCATCAAAACGAACCCCTAATTGTTTTTTGCGCGGATTTTCGCTTTTCGGTCTTCCCATTTGTGGACTCATTTTATCACCTCACTTATTGATTACCACAAACTTATTATACTTTTTGGTAATCGAAAAGTCAATACCAAATTACTCATTTTCATCATTATATTGAATTTCAATCCCTTTCCTGACGATCTCGGACTTAGATACAAAGTGCTTTTCCGAAAGATACCTTAATTTTTCTTCGATTTCGTCATCATATCTGAATTTAAGAGTATGATTCTTAGGAATATTCGTTGGATTTGCACTTTGTATCTCGTTCCTGCCTGCCAGATATCCAAGCTTAAGCGCATAAATAAGTGCTTTTGTCTTTCCAAGTGTAGCAAAATCAGCCACGGTCAGCAAAGAAAAGAACTCTTTTGAGAACTTCTCACTTATTTCTCTGCTTGACAGCTCTTTTGTTTTGTTATCCAGTTCATTCATTACCTCTGTTAATTCATCTTTTGTTATCGTTTTCATTACATATTCTCCTGTTTATATATTGCTCTTGTAAGAAGCATCAACAAATGATATGATAGTTTTGTCAGAAGTTAATGCTTCTGTAGTTTTTTAGAGTAATCGTTTAGGTCGCCAAACTTTCAACGGTTACTCTTTTTCTTTTATAGTTTCGTACTGCAAATCTATTCCGTCTCTAATGACTTCTGATTTGTTTTTTCCAGTTTTTTCCGAAACGTATTCAAGTTTTTCGATAGTTTCATTGTTTACTCTTAAATGAATCAATTTGTTTATTGGGTCATCTTTGATTTTTTGACCTTTTACTGGCGACATCGTTTTTCACCTCCTTTAATGTAATTACATTATAAACTGTGTAATTACGTTAGTCAAGTATAAAAATAATATATTTAAAAATACTGTGATATATGCTAGCATTATTGAGGATTTCGGAGCACTCCGATTT
>ENA-ORUI01003881-ORUI01003881.1-human-gut-metagenome-genome-assembly--contig:-NODE-3881-length-10219-cov-10.962810_pt1 | contig 10219 bp, 5 predicted proteins | sample MGYA00242078_ERZ509205 | MGnify/ENA primary metagenome ERZ509205 (study PRJEB26280, sample SAMEA2338828) | human gut metagenome | biome: human gut; feature: human-associated habitat; material: faeces... | reverse complement strand
TGATGTGCGGCATCAACCCGGTCATGGGCATGATCAACACCGCCATGACCAACTGCCTCAACGCCATGGGCGGCACCTCCAAAGTCCTGCTGGGTGCCATCGTTGCCGGTATGATGAGCATTGACATGGGCGGCCCCTTCAACAAGGCTGCCTACGTCTTTGGCACTGCCGCACTGGCCTCCGGCAACTACGAGGTCATGGCTGCAGTCATGGTGGGCGGCATGGTTCCTCCCATCGCGATCGCCCTCTCCACCTCCTTCTGCCCCAAGAAGTGGACCCCTGACGAGCGCCGCAACGGCATCGTGAACTACGTCATGGGCCTGTGCTTCGTCACCGAAGGTGCCATCCCCTACGCCGCCGCCGACCCGCTGCGCGTCCTGCCCAGCTGTGTGGCCGGTGCCGCGCTGGCCGGTGCCCTCTCCATGACCTTCGGCTGCGCCCTGCGCGCTCCCCACGGCGGCATCTTCGTGTTCCCCGTGGTCGATCATGCCCTGCTCTACTGCGTGGCTCTGGCCGCTGGCAGCGTGGTGGGTGCCGTGATCCTGAGCCTGCTCAAGAAGGACCGCACCGACGCGGCCTGATCTGCCATTCTCCTTCTTCCTTTACCATATAAAAAGGGCCCGTCTGCGCGCACCAAAATGCGGCAGACGGGCCCTTTTTTGTTTATCCCTTGATGATCCGGAGCAGGGTCTTGTCCAGCTGGATGGTGCGGTTCCAGGGGTTCAGGATGATGCCCTGGATCTCCGGCACCTGCAGTGCGGCATCCAACAGCTTTTCAAACTCCACCAGAAAGGTGGACTGCACCGCTTCCGCGCCCTTCATCTCCTCTTCAAAGCTGGTAAAGGCATACCACCAGCTGGCCCCATCGGCCGTGCGGAGGGCCCGCAGCTGCATCTGCTCACTGGCCGGGTTCGGCTCCACCGCCACCACGACCTGTCCGTTTTCCCGCATCCTCCGACGGATCACGGTCAGGGTATGCGCCAGCTGCTCCTGTGTAGGCTCCTGCTGTAACTGGCAGACTGCCTGTTCGATCTTCTCGTTGCCGTTCAGGCCCTCGTCCTTCTTCTGCGCCATAAGCTCTCCCATTCTTTTTGTTGTATTTTATGCTTGTATTATATCCGGACTTTACGAAAAATGGAAGCGCAGGCCAGAGATTCTTTCTTTTTTCGTCTGCTTTCGGGTGTTTTTTCAAAAATCAGTAGCCCCCGCCCCGAAAAAGTGTTACAATGTCTTCGTCTGGTATCATTTCAGAAACGACAGGACGCGCCGTTTTTTCCGTGAGCCGTTTTGTCGGAATGGGAGAGATAAGGTAATGAAACGAATCCTTCGTTCTGCCGTCAGTCTGCTGCTGTGCGCCGCCGTGGCGCTGGGCGGCACTGCCTGCGGCCGAAGCAAGCTGCCCACCACCATCACGATCTGGACCTACTACAACGGCGATCAGCTGGAATGCTTCAACCAGCTGGTGGAGCAGTTCAACTCCACCGTGGGCAAAGAGAAGAACATCCGGGTCGAAAGCTCCAGTCAGGGCAGCGTGAACGACCTGGAGACCAGCGTGCTGGCCGCCGCCGAGGGCAAGGTGGGTGCCGAGAAGCTCCCCAACATCGTCTCCTCCTACGCAGACACCGCCTTTACGCTGGATCAGATGGGCCTTGCCGTTGACCTGAGCCCCTACCTGACCGAAAAAGAGAAGTCTGCCTATATCGCCGGGTTTCTCGAAGAGGGTGACCTGATGAACAACGGGGAGCTCAAGGTCTTTCCCATAGCAAAGTCCACTGAGCTGCTCTACCTGAACACCACCGATTTTGCCCCCTTTGCCGAGGCCACAGGCGTGACCTATGCGGATTTTTCCACTGTGGAGGGGCTGAACGAGGCCGCACACAAATACTACGACTGGACCGATGCCCAGACGGCTGCGCCCAACGACGGCAAGGCCCTGTATGGCCGCGACGCGCTGACCAATTACCTGCTCTGCGGCGCACAGGAACTGGGTACGACCATTTTTGATGCCGAGAACGGCGTGATGACCCTGCACTTTGACAAGCCGACCCTCCGCAAGCTGTGGGATAACTACTATGTCCCCTACATCAAGGGCTGGTGCAGTGCCAGCGGCAAGTTCCGCAGCGACGATATCAAGATCGGCAGCCTGCTGGCCTATGTCGGTTCCTCCTCCAGCGCTTCCTTCTTCCCCACCCAGGTGCTGACCAGCGACACCGAGAGCCACGGCATCGAGATGGCCGCGCTGCCCTGCCCCAGCTTTGCAGGCTGTGAGCCGGTGGCCGTCCAGCAGGGGGCCGGCATGGTAGTCATCCCGGGCACCGAGGACGAGATCAGTGCCTGCGTTGCCTTCCTGAAATGGTTCACCCAGCCGGAAAACAACCTGCAGTTCTCGGTGCAGTCCGGCTATATGCCCGTGACCTATGCCGCCAACAGCATATCTGCCCTTGAGAACAGCGGCCTGACGGTCTCCGACAGGATCCACAAGGTGCTGAGCCTGTCCATTGATACCATCGATCACAGCAAGCTCTACACCACCCATGCCTTCCCGGATGCCCTGCGCGCCCGCAATACCCTGCAGTACGCGCTGGAGGACCGTGTCACTGCCGACCGTGCCACGGTGCTGGAGCGGCTGGCTGCCGGGCAGACCCCCGAGGAAGCCGAAGCCGAGTTCCTGACCGATGCCTATTTTGATGCCTGGTACGACCAGACTCTGGCCGCTCTCAGCGCCTTTGCGGGCTGAGATGCCCTTGGAACAACCACAAAAGGAGAGACCCTCAGATGCAGAACCACAAGCCGCACAGCCAGAAGGCCCCTCAGACGGGCCATTCTATCTTCGGCACCATCCTTTTCTCCCTGCTGGCTGTGCTGGCGGTGGAGTTCCTGCTGCTGACCTTTGCCGTCCACGTCACCCGGCTTGGCCCCCAGCTGAACCAGAACGCCGAGGATATCCTTGCCATGCAGGTGGACAAACGCAGCCGGTATCTTCAGTCCATCTTCCACGATGCACAGGAGCTGACCAGCCTTTCCGATGCCATCAATGGCCTGACCCAGCAGCTTCTGGACGAGGGAGAGATCAGCTTGAGCACGCTGGACAGCAGCAGCGACGCGGCCTATCCCCTGCTGGAAGCCGCCGCGCCGGAGCTCATCAGCACCCTGCGCATCAAGTCGGTGACCGGCGTGTTCCTTATCCTGAACACCCATGATCTGGACAAGCGGAAGCAGGACAGCCTCATGCCCGCCATCTACCTGCGGGATCTCGACCCGGATGCCGCTCCCTCCCAGCGCAACGCCGACCTGACCTTTGTACGGGCACCGGCCCAGCTGGTGCAGTCCCTCTCCATTGCCACGGACAACAGCTGGTCCCCCACCATCCGCTACCGGGCACTGGGAAATCGCGGCTTCCTTTATCCCCCTTTCCAGGCCGCCTATAAAGACGGAGCCAGCCTTGCCGCCTCCGATTATGGCCACTGGACCTCACAATCCTATCTGGTACCCGGGGACACCCACGAGGCCATTGCCTACAGCCAGCCCCTGATCCTGCCGGACGGCACCGTTTACGGCGTGATCGGCGTGGAATTGCTGGCCGACTACTTGTGGGAGAACCTGCCCTGCTCTGAGCTGCAGAACAACGGCACCTATTTCCTTGCCGTGACCGATACGGAGGAGCTCTCTGCCTCTGAACTGCAGCTGCGTCCGGTGCTCCGTTCCCACTGCGACGGGCAGCCGGGTTCTGCGGACGAAAGCCTTACACTGCGCCTCCACAGTGCCCATACCCGCCGCTACCTCTTCAGCAATGCCCTCTACATTGCTTCGGTCTCCCCCTTGAACCTCTACAGCCGGAACGCCCCTTTCTCGGGCAAGCACTGGCTTCTCGTGGGCTCTGTTCCCGCGGTGCAGCTCTTTGCTTTCGCCCAGCGGCTGCAGCAGCTGTTCTCCTTCATCATGCTGATCACGCTGGCCGTTGGCTTTGTTTGCAGCTGGCTGATCAGCAGGCGGCTGGCACGGCCCGTTGCCAAGCTCTCGGCTGAGGTAGCCGCTGCCGAAGCGGATTCCTCCGCCATCCCGCATCTTTCCACCACCGGCATCCGGGAGCTGGATCAGTTCTCCTCCGCCTTCACCCAGCTGAGCAAAGACGTGCTGGACTCCTCCACCCGCTTTTTGCGCATTATGAAATTGGCCAGTGCGGAGCTGGGCGGCTATGAGCTGCGTGATGACAGCGTTTATGTGACCGACAACTTCTTCTCCATGCTGGGCCTTGCGCAGGAGCAGCCAGATCCGCTCACGCCAAAGGCTTTCCGCGCCCTGATGGGCACACTGGAGCAGCGGTGGTTCTACCGCCTGTCCCCGGCCAACAACAAGGTCTTTGCCATCCCCCAGCCCGACGGCAGCACCCACTACATCACCCTGCGCATCACCCATATCCTGGGCGAAAGCGCCTCCGAGGTGGGTCTTGCTGAGGATATGACCACCACGGTGCTGGAGCAGCAGCGCATTGAGCACGAGCGCGATTACGACACCCTGACCGGCCTGTACCGCCGCCGTGCCTTTGACCGCGCCTGTGACGCGCTGTTCCAGCAGCCCGAAAAGCTGGGCTGTGCCGCCCTGCTGATGATGGATCTGGACAACCTCAAGCAGATCAACGACACCTACGGCCACGACTGGGGCGACCAGTACATCCGCCAGACCGGCCAGTGCTTTGCGGCCAACACGCCCGCCAACACCATCTGCTCCCGCCTTTCGGGCGATGAATTCCTGATCTTCTTCTATGGCTACCAGGATCAGGCACAGCTCCGCGCCCAGCTGGAGCTGCTGAGTGCCGCCCTGCAGCGCAGCGTGTCCATCCTGCCCAACGGCAAGCAGCTGCACATCAGCATCTCGGGCGGCATCGCCTGGTACCCCACGGACGGCCACGACCTGCTCACCCTGAAAAAATATGCCGACTTTGCCATGTATCAGGTCAAGCATTCCCACAAGGGCCGCATGTGTGATTTTGATATCGGCAGCTACCATCAGGAGGCATACGCCGCCCAGACCCAGCAGGACTTTGAGCGCCTGCTGCAGGAGGAGCTGGTGTCCTACCACTTCCAGCCCATCTACTCTGCCCGCAGCGGCCGGGTCGCAGCCTACGAGGCCCTCATGCGGGTCGATCTGCCTACCCTGCACTCCCCCGCTCAGGTCATGCAGCTGGCCCATGAGACAGGCCGCCTGTATGAGATCGAACGGATCACTGTGTTCCATTCCAGCGAGATCTTCCAGCGCATGCAGGCACAGGGCCTGCTCCAGAGCGATGCCCTGCTCTTCATCAACTCCATCGCCAATGTCAGCCTGACGGTTGAGGATGTGGAGGAATATGCTCAGCGCTACCCCGAGCTGCTCAAGCGGCTGGTGGTGGAGATCACCGAACAGGAAGATCTGGACCGCGCATGTCTGGAACGGAAGCGGAACGTTCCGGGCTTCTCCGGCTCCTTTGCGCTGGATGACTACGGCAGCGGCTACAGCAACGAATTGAACCTGCTGGAGCTGTCGCCCCGGTATATCAAGATCGACATTTCCATTGTGCGCGGGATCGACACCGACCGCGATAAGCAGCAGATCGTCTCCAACATTGTGGCTTACGCCCACGCCCGCAGTATGCAGCTCATCGCCGAGGGCATTGAGACCGAGGCCCAGCTGCGCACCGTCATCGGTCTGGGCGTGGATCTGCTGCAGGGCTACTACCTCAGCCGCCCCGCCGCAGTGCCCGCCCCCATTGCACCGGCAGCACAGACGGTGATCGACCAGCTCGAACACCAGCGGTTCAATCCCCTCGGTTTATGATCTTTCCGGCTCCCCTGTGGGGGAGCCTTTTGTGACCTCATTCAGAGAAAGGAGACACGATGAACCACGAATCCAGTTCTGCTCTCCCCGCCGCCATCCGGGTGCGGGGCGCGCGGGTGCACAACCTGAAAAACATCGACGTAGATGTGCCGCTCCACAAGATCGTCGGCATTGCGGGCGTGTCCGGCTCCGGCAAGTCCTCGCTGGCGCTGGGTGTCCTCTACGCCGAGGGCTCCCGCCGCTATCTGGAGGCCCTTTCCACCTACACCCGCCGCCGGATGACCCAGGCCGAAAAAGCACAGGTGGACGAGATCCGCTATGTTCCCGCCGCACTGGCCCTCCACCAGCGGCCCGGCGTGCCCGGAATGCGCTCCACCTTTGGCACCATGACCGAGCTTTTGAACAGCCTGCGGCTGATGTTCTCCCGGCTCTCCCACTACCCCTGCCCCGCCTGCGGCTGCATGGTGCCGCCCAGCCTGAACATTGCGGCTGAGATCCCGCTCTACTGCCCCCGGTGCGGCGCGCAGGTGCCGGTGCTGGGCGCGGAGCAGTTCGCCTTTAACAGCACCGGAGCCTGCCCAGACTGCGAAGGCACCGGCATCGTGCGGGTGGTGGACGAATCCACTCTGGTGCCGGACGAGAGCCTTTCCATCAACGAGGGCGCGGTGCTGCCTTGGCAGACCCTGATGTGGTCGCTGATGAAGGAGATCGCCGAAAAGATGGGCGTGCGCACCAACGTCCCCTTCCGGGAGCTGACCCCGGAAGAGCGTGACATGGTGTTCCACGGCCCCGCCAAAAAGGTGCACCTGCTCTACCAGAACAGCAAGACCGGCGCGGCCGGTGAAATGGATTTCACCTACTTCAACGCCGTTTATACCGTGGAGAACGCTCTTGCCAAGGTGACGGATGAAAAGGGCATGAAGCGGGTGGAACGGTTCCTGAAGCAGGGCCCCTGCCCCGCGTGCGGCGGCTCCCGCCTGAACGCCGCGGCCCGGGCTCCCCGGCTGCGGGGCATCGGGCTGGCCGATGCCTGCCGCATGACGCTGGACACGCTGGTGCAGTGGGTGGAGGGGGTGCCCGCCTCCCTACCCGTGGAGATGCGCCCCATGGCTGAGAGCATCTGCGAGTCCTTTCAGGCCACCGCCGCCCGCCTGCTGGATCTGGGGCTGGGCTACCTCTCCCTTGACCGGGAGGCCGCCACCCTTTCCACAGGGGAGCGCCAGCGGGTGCAGCTGGCCCGCTCGGTGCGCAACCGCACCACCGGCGTGCTCTATGTGCTGGACGAGCCCTCCATCGGCCTGCACCCCTCCAACATCGAGGGCCTGCGGGGCGTGATGCACGATCTGATCGCGGACGGCAACTCCATCGTGCTGGTGGATCACGACACTGAGATCCTGCGGGATGCCGACTGGCTCATTGAGATGGGCCCCGGTGCCGGTGAAAACGGCGGCACCATCCTGACACAGGGCACTGTGGAGCAGGTGGCCCAAAGCCCGGCTTCCCGCATCGGGCCCTTCCTTGCCGACCTGCACACCCTCTCGGCCCGCACCCGCACCCCGGAGGCGGAGCTCTTTGCGCTGGGCACCATCACCCTGCGCACCCGGGCCATCCACACCGTCAAGCCATTGGAAGTCCGGCTGCCCAAGGGGCGGCTCATCGCGGTGACCGGCGTGTCCGGTTCCGGCAAGACCACGCTGGTGTTGGAAAGCCTGATCCCCGCGCTGGAGGCCGCCGCCAAGGGCGAAGCTCTGCCCGCCCATGTGGAAAGCATCACTGCACCGGGCATTGCGCAGGTCAAGCTCATTGACGCAACGCCCATCGGCATCAATGTTCGGTCCACGGTGGCCACCTACGCCAATGTCCACGATGAACTGCGCAAGATCTACGCCCGCTCTCCCCTTGCCAAGGAGAAGGGCTACAAGGCGGGCGATTTTTCCTACAACACGGGCCGCCTGCGCTGCCCCGGCTGCGACGGCACCGGCACCATCAGCCTGGACATCCAGTTCCTGCCGGATGTGGAGATCACCTGCCCGGACTGCGGCGGCTCCCGCTACCAGAAGGATGCCGCCGCCCTCTACCGCACCCGGAAGGACGGCACCCAGGCCGAGAGCCTGCCCCGCCTGATGGAGATGAGCGTGGACGAAGCCCTTGCCGCCTGTGCCGACCTCAAGCTGGTGGCCAGCCGGCTGCAGACCCTTTCCAACCTGGGGCTGGGCTACCTGACTCTGGGCGAGGCCACCCCCAGCCTTTCGGGCGGGGAGGCCCAGCGGCTCAAGCTCGCCAGCGAGATGGGCAAAGGGCAGGCCGACACCGTGTTTGTATTCGACGAGCCCACCATCGGGCTGCACCCGCTGGACGTGCGCACCCTGCTGGGCGTGTTCCAGCGCCTCATTGACAGCGGGGCCACTGTGGTGGTCATTGAGCACGATCTGGATGTGATCCGAAACGCCGACTATCTCGTGGACCTTGGCCCCGGCGGCGGCGAGAGCGGCGGACGCATCGTGGCCTGCGGCACACCGGAGCAGGTGGCCGCCGATCCCGCCAGCATCACCGGAAAATATCTGCACCTGTAACCAAAAGAGGGACCCCGCCCAACGGCGAGGTCCCTCTGACATTTTATGATAAATTTTAGGTATCCTGCAGCTCCCCGCGGCTGGCGGCCTTGAGGTAAGCAAAGATGAAGCCGTCCAGATCACCATCCATCACGGCATCGACATTGCCGGTCTCGTAGTTGGTGCGGTGATCCTTGACCATGGTGTAGGGCATGAACACATAGCTGCGGATCTGGTGACCCCATGCGATCTCGTTCTGCACGCCCTTGATGTCGTCGATTTTATCCATGTGCTGCTGTTTGGCGATCTGGTAGAGCTTGGCTTTCAGCATTTCCATGGCGTAGTCACGGTTCTGGAACTGACTGCGCTGGGTCTGGCAGCTGACCACGACGCCGGTGGGCTTGTGGATCAGACGGACAGCGGAAGAGGTCTTGTTGATGTGCTGGCCGCCGGCACCGGAGGAGCGGAACACCTGCATCTCGATGTCCTCAGGGCGGATGTCCACCTGAATGGTGTTGTCCAGCTCAGGCATCACTTCCAGAGAAGCAAAGCTGGTCTGGCGGCGGGCGTTGGCATCAAAGGGAGACACGCGGACCAGACGGTGCACGCCGTTCTCGCTCTTGAGCAGGCCGTAGGCGTTGGGGCCCTTGACCATCATGGAAGCGCTCTTCATGCCGGCTTCATCACCGTCTAGGTAGTCCAGCAGGGTTACCTTAAAGTGATGCCGTTCTGCCCAGCGGTTGTACATCCGGTAGAGCATTTCTGCCCAGTCCTGTGCTTCCGTGCCGCCGGCACCGGCATGGAAGGTCAGAATGGCATTTGCCTGGTCATATTCGCCGGTAAGCAGAGAGGAAAGACGGAGCGTTTCCAGCTGCTTCACAAATGCATCTGCTTCGCTGTTGATTTCTTCGTTGCTTTCTTCCTCACCGTCTTCAATGGTCAGCTCAATGAGCGTAATCAGATCTTCCAGTGTGGATTCCATTTTGTCATAAGTTGCAATTTTATGTTCCAGGGACTTGGATTCCTGCAAGACTGTCTGAGAATGCTCCAGATCATCCCAGAATCCCTCTTTTGCAATTTCTTTTTGCAGTTCTTCATGGCGTTCCTTTGCCTTTTGAATGCCAAGTACTTCGTAAAGTTCGTGTACATCTTTCCGATAATCGCACATGGTGACACGCAGTTCATCTAATAAAATCATGGTTGAATAGTCCTTTCTGCTTTCGATATGAATTCCGAAGGCATGTGAAATTCGGATGCCATCGTTCTGCTTGCAGCCAGCCGCAAATCGGCAGAATGCTTCCGTGCAAACAGGTCTTTCCTTTTTATTATACTACAAAAAATGGTTTCGTGCAAATATTTTGGGCGGATATTGCAAAATAATTTTTTTTGTGGTATAATATAGAGCATTGAAAAGAAAGAAAATGACGAAATAGCGTTCATTCCCAAGATGAGAAAGGAAAAATGCGCAATGGCAAAATATACCGGTTATACATGCATGGCTTGTCAGCAGAAGTTCCAGGACGGGGACGATGTGGTGGTTTGTCCGGAATGCGGCACGCCGTATCATCGTGCCTGCTGGGTAAAAAACGGGCAGTGCATCAATACAGAATTGCATGCGTCCGGCGGCAGCTGGATGCAGGAACGTCTTGCAGAAGAGAATCGAAAGAAGCAGGAGCAGCAGCATGCACAAAATGTCAATAAGTGTCCACGCTGCGGCACCGAAAATCCCAAGAGCAACATTGTTTGCAGCAATTGCGGATTGCCGCTGTATGTGCAGCAGCCCGGCGCACAGCCGCAGCAGCCGGGAGGAACGGCTTCCAATCCCGGTGCAGAACAGCAGAACAATCAGCAGG
>ENA-ORUI01003875-ORUI01003875.1-human-gut-metagenome-genome-assembly--contig:-NODE-3875-length-10231-cov-2.878833_pt1 | contig 10231 bp, 7 predicted proteins | sample MGYA00242078_ERZ509205 | MGnify/ENA primary metagenome ERZ509205 (study PRJEB26280, sample SAMEA2338828) | human gut metagenome | biome: human gut; feature: human-associated habitat; material: faeces... | reverse complement strand
CAAAGGTATCATACAGCTTGTCCACCTGCTCCACATCGTAGTCCAGCTCCTCCAGTGCGTCGCTGATCTCCTTGGTGGTCAGGCGTCCCTTCTGCTTGCCGCTCTCCAGCAATTCTTTGAGTACCTGCTTCTTATCCTGTGTCGCCATCTGTTGCTCCTCCTTATGGGGCTGCACCCCTTCGTTACTGATCCTGATCGGTCTTGCTGGGCTTAGTGCGCCCCGCAGGGCGTCCCGACTCCGTCGGAACCGGGCGGCTTCGCCGCCTCGCCCGCCTGCGGCGGGCTGCCCTGCGGGCGCCGCTTCCGGCGCAGATTTCCGGTTTTCCCTTTGTTTTGCGCCGTTTGGCGCCCATTTATTCGCCCCGGCGGTTTTTCTCACGGTTCAGGGCGGCTATGTACTGCTTCAGTGCCTCGCCGGAAAGCTGTCCCAGCTCCTCACGGCTTATCTGTGCCGCATGGCTTTGCAGGCAGCGCAAGCAATCCTCCGCCTCCTGTTCGCTCACCGGCGGTTCTCCGGGCAGCTGCCATTTTGCCACTCGGTCTACCACTTGCGGCGGCAGCGTCTCGCCCAGTGCGGTTATTGTCAGCTCCCGTCCGGCAAGCCCCCGCTGTAAAAGCGCCCGATACAGCGTCCGGTCACCCTCACTCAGCAGGTAGTTTTCCGGCAGCCTGTCCCGCAGGCTTTCGGCTTGGTCTGGGTGCCGCAGCAGATACCGCAGCAGCCGCTCGGCGGCTTTCATCTCTCTGGGATGCTGCCGCCACAGCAGCTCGTCCTCACGGTTCATGGTATTCTTCATTGGCGGAGAAATCAGCTCCCGTTCCTCCTTTTTTCGGTCACGGTAGCTGCGCTTCTTCTGCTCCCGCTCAATCTGTCCGGCAACGGCGGCTTTGTCCACCTCCAGCTCCCGACAGATCTTCGAGAGGTAGACCTCCCGCTCGATGGGGTTGGGCAGTCCCGCCATCAGCACCGCAAACTGCTTGAGAAATGAGACCTTCCCCTCGGCAGTGGTCACATCGTTTTCCCCCCGCAGCTTGCTTATGGCAAAGTCGGTAGCGGAGCTGCTGCCCTCGATGAGCTGCTCGAAGCGCTCCGCGCCGAATTTTTTAATGAATTCGTCGGGGTCTTTGGCGTCCGGAATGGAAAGCACCTTGATTTTTACCCCCGCCGCCTCCAGCAAACCGGTGGCACGCTGGGTCGCCGCCTGCCCCGGACCGTCGCTGTCGTAGGAGAGCAGCACCTCGCCGGTGTACTGGGCGATGAGACGGCACTGCTCCTCGGTCAACGCCGTGCCCAGCGTCGCCACGGCGTTGGTAAAGCCCGCCTGATGCAGCGAAACAACGTCCATATAGCCCTCGCACAGGATCAGCCCCTTGCGGGGGCTGCCCTTGGCAAAGTTGAGCGCAAACAGATTGCGGCTTTTCTTGAAAACCGGCGTATCGCTGCTGTTGAGGTACTTGGGGCCCTTTTCCCCCAGATTTCGACCGCCGAAGGCGATTACATTGCCCCGCAGATCAATGATGGGGAAAATGGCGCGGTTGCGGAAGGTATCGTAGATGCCGCCCCGCGCCCCCTCGCTGACCAGATGCGCCGCCAGCAGCTCCTCCTTGGTGTAGCCCTGCTGCCGCATGGCGTTTGCCAACCCGTCCCAGCCCTCGGCGGCGTAGCCGATGCCGAAGTGAACGATGGTATCGCGGGTCAGCCCCCGCCCGATGAGGTAGGCTCTGCCGGGTCTGCCGGCTTCACTCATCAGGCTGCGGTGGAAGTAACGGGCAGCGTCGCGGTTCAGCTCCAGAATCCGCTTTCTCTGGCGGGAGGAGCGGTCGTCGCCCGCCTCCTCCGGCACCTGCATACCGGCTCTCTGCGCCAGCAGCCGCACTGCCTCCATGTAGTCCAGGTTTTCGATGCGGCGGATAAAGTTGATGACATCGCCGGCAGCACCGCAGCCGAAGCAGAAGAAGGACTGGGTATCTGGGTAGACGGTAAAGGAGGGGGATTTTTCGCTGTGGAACGGGCAAAGCCCCGAAAGGGTACGCCCCCGCCGCCGCAGGTTGACATAGCTGCCCACCACCTGCTCAATATCGCTGCGGTATTTCAGCTCCTGCAAAAACTGGTCGGACAGCATACGCTCTCCCCTCCTTTCTCCTCATTTCTCGTCTGATTTCGTATTTTTGATCTCGGTTTCTTCTCGCCTAACGACAAGCCATGATTGCTGTGAACACCTGCGGCAACAATCCCGAAGGTATTTGCTCACTTCCCCCATCGTTCCCCTCCTCAGAGGAGGGGACAGGGGTGGTGGTTCGCCATTCCGCGCTCCAGCGCGGCAGGCGATAAAAATGCGTCGCAGACACCCTATAAGCACCGTTTAGCCCACGCTTCGGGACGGCGCAGCCGTTCCGAGCGGGCGTTCCGGTGCGTCCGGGGTCTTGGGGCTTGCCCCAAGCCGCTTTTGGGCACTTTTGGCGGTGCAAAAGTGCCGCCCCGCCGGATAGGCGTACAAGCTAAGCTATCTAAGAACTTTGCGACGCCGACAGGCGAAAGAAGACCTTAGCCTTGATCTCCGCCGGCAGGCAATTACCGCTTACAGCACCGACCACGAGCGGGGAATAACCATGCTCTCATAAAGGTCGACGCAGTAGCGGTCGCTCATGCCGCTGATAAAGTCGGCAGCGGCGCGGGGTGCACCCTCCTCCTCGGCAATGCCGCGGTAGAAATCCGGCAGGCGGTGCGGATTGGCAACATAGTAGCCGTAAAGATACCGCACAATGTCCTTTGCCTTGCCCTCCTCGCTTTTGGCGACAGGGTTTTTGTATACCGCCTCAAACAAAAAGCGCTTGAGCGTCAGGAAATTCTTTTCGCTTTCCTCGTCCATCTCTACCGTCTCGGCGCTGTGCTCAATAAGCGCCTGCAGCATTCCGCTGATCCGGCGGCTTTTGCCGTTGCCGAAGCGCAGACGCACCTCCCACGGCAGATCCTCCTCGGTAAGAATTCCCGCCCGGATCGCGTCCTCGATGTCGTGGTTCATATAGGCAATTTTATCGGCATAGCGCACCACTCTGCCCTCCTGCGTCCGGCTCCATGCCTGACCGTCGCTGTGCGCCAGAATGCCCTCTCTCACCTCACCGGTAAGGTTAAGACCTCTGCCGTCCCGTTCCAGCTTAGTCACCACCCGTATGCTCTGGGCAGCGTGGTGAAATTCAGGGTCGAAAACGTCCTGCAGGGCGTATTCTCCGGCATGGCCGAAGGGGGTGTGCCCCAGATCATGCCCCAGCGCAATGGCCTCGGTCAAATCCTCATTGAGGCGCAGCGCACGGCTCAGAGTACGGGCGATCTGGCTGACCTCCAGCGTGTGGGTCAGCCGGGTGCGGTAATGATCGCCCTCCGGCGAAAGAAAGACCTGTGTTTTGTGGGTCAGACGGCGGAAGGCATTGCAGTGCAGAATACGGTCTCGATCCCGCTGGAACGGGGTGCGCATGGGGCACTCCTCCTCGGGGCGCTCTCTGCCGCAGCTTTCATCGGCAAAGGCGGCACGGGGCGAAAGGATCTCGTGCTCCAGCGTCTCCTGCTGCTCTCGAATGGTCATGCTGTCTCTCCTTTTTGTGCTGTCCGGCAAAGCGGGACTTTATGGGGGTGCGGCGGCTTTCGGCACAGCCGAAGGGCGCACAATCCCCTCTACTTAGTTAGTACGCAATCCGGTCGGCAAATTCCTGCCTATCCGGACAAATTATTTGAAAAAATTTTGTGGTCGGGGTCGCCGCAGGGGGATTTTTCGATTTTTCCTCGCGCAGGACGCAGGCGCACGCCGGCACACGCAGCACGAGCGCGCCTGCGCGTATATACACGCAAAAACACAAAAATGTTTCACGGAATGTTTCACGGAAACATTTTAGCGGGGGTGGGAGAAGCTGGCGCGTGGGGAAGCCCGCAGGGCAGCCTGCCGCAGGCAGGCTCAGCGGTCCCCGACAGGTCACAAGACCCGTTGGGGAGAGGAGGAGCGAAGCCCGCGACGACGAGCGGATTTATTTCCGGCTTGCAGGTACCTTCCGGGGACAGGCTTTAGCGTCAGCCCAACTCCGATTTATGCTGCTCGCAGAATGCCTCGTACCACTTGAGCTGATCCCGCAGCAAACGGGGGGTATCCAGCGAATAGGGACAGTGGGCGACACAGCGGCGGCAGTTGACGCAGTCCTCGATTTTGTGCATCTTTGCCTGCCACTCGGCGGTGATGTAGGGCTTATAGGGGGAGCGGGTCATCAAGAGCGACATACGGGCGGCATTGGGGATCTCGATGCCCATGGGACAGGGCATACAATAGCCGCAGCTTCGGCAGAAATCCCCGCCGAGAGACGCTTTTTCCTCTGCTGCCAGGTGCTGCATCTCCTCGTCCCAGCGGGGCGGAGCGTTTTCCAGCGAGAGCCACTGCCGCAGCTCCTCCATGCGCTGAATGCCGTAGATGGGCACCACCTGCGGGTACTGCCGCAGGAACGCAAAGGTCACATCGGGGCGGCGGATCAATCCGCCTGCCATTGCTTTCATCGCAATAAAGCCGATATCCAGCGCTGCGGCGCGCTGCACCAGCTTTATTTCCCGCTCATCAGCCAGCACCGAGAACGGGTATTGCAGCGTATCGTAAAGTCCGCTTTCCAGCGCCTCCTCCGCCACGGTGATTCGGTGGGCGGTAATGGCGATGTGGCGTATAACGCCCTCCCTTTTCTTTTGCAGGATCCAGTCATAGATCCCGTCCTCCTCATCGGGTCGGTAAACCTTGGGGGCACAGTGAAGCTGGTAAATATCAATATAATCGGTTTTGAGCATTTTAAGGCTCTGCTCCAGCCGCTGCTGCATCAGCTCCGGTGCGGCGGGAGCCGTCTTGGTGGCGATGATGATGTTTTTTCGGACATCGCCCAGTGCCCTGCCGAGCTTGTACTCGCTGTCGGTGTAGGCATTGGCGGTATCGTAGAAATTGATTCCCGCCTCATAAGCGGCGCGGAGAATAGCGGTGGACTGCTCCTCCGGAATCCGCTGAATGGGCAGCGCGCCGAAGGACGTGCGGCTGACGGAAAGACCGGTTCGACCGAGACGGGTGTACTCCATGGGAAACCTCCTTTTGATTCTTACGGAAACGACGGTGTGCTTTTCGGGGTCATTCTGCGGGAAATGGATAATATTTTTCTTCCAGAACAGTAGGGACAAGGGTGCCGGCGCTTTGCTCCTCCAGTGCCTTGACAAAGGAGGTCATGCGCTCCTGCCGCAGCATGAAGCGCAGGGTAATATCGCCCTCAAAGACAGTATCCAGCAGCACGGCGCCATACTGCGGCAAAAGATTTTGCAGCTTGCCGTAAAAGCCGTAATCGGCAGTAAGGACACATTCTGCAGCAGGGTACATTGACAGCACCTCGGCGGCGGCGACCGCTATTTTGCAGCCCTGCGTATAGGCGCGCGCCAGCCCGCCCGTCCCCAGCAATATCCCGCCGAAATAGCGGGTGACGACCACGCAGACATCGGTCAGCTCCTCCCGCTGGAGCACCTCTAAAATGGGGCGTCCGGCGGTGCCCGACGGCTCGCCGTCATCGGAGAAGCGGGCAAGATTATTCTGCCGCAGACGGTAGGCGTAGCAGTTGTGGCGTGCCTCTCTGTGGCGGGTGCGGATCTCCTCGATAAAGGCGGCTGCCTCCTGCTCGGTGGAGACGGGAGCGATATAGCCGATGAAACGGCTTTTTTTCTCCGTGAACTCATCTTCGGCAGGGGCTGCAACGGTGCGGTAGGGGGACGGAAGCATGGAAAGACCTCCTTTTGGGGGAAATGGCTTGGCTTCGACAACCCCTCAGTCAGCCATGCGGCTGACAGCTCTCCTTAACAGGGGAGCCTTTTGTGGGTTCTGCGCCCTTTGTAGCAAAAATAAGGCGGTACCGCATGGCACCGCCTTATACTTTTGCAGATTATTTGCCCAGATTGAAGCGCTTGTTGAAACGATCAACGCGGCCGCCGGTATCTACCAGCTTCTGCTTGCCGGTAAAGAAGGGATGGCACTTGGAGCAGATTTCTACGCGGATCTCGGGGACGGTGGAGATGGTCTCCAGCGTATTACCGCAGGCGCAGCGAATCACAGCAGGGCCATACTTGGGATGGATGCCTTTTTTCATGCGATTTCACCTCTTTCGAATTCCTGGCGCCAATGTTAGCTTGCATTGGCTGAACCGTACTGAAATAGTTTACCACAACGCCCGGCAAATTGCAAGAAAAAAGTGCAAAAAGTTTTGGGCGGTAAATTGGTGATCATTCCCGGTCGTGGATATCGCTGACGATGCGGTAATACACATTGCCGGTAATGCGGTAGATAAGGGCATACAGCACCCCAAACATCACAAAGCTGATGACAGTGGTGAGAGCGAAAAGCCCCACATTGTTCAGGTTAAAGAGCAGCAGCAGGCGGCGGATCATGGGGAAGGCAAAGGCCAGGTGCAGTCCGGCCATCACCAGCGGCAGATAAAATACCGTAAGCAGCTGGCTGTTGATGCTCCGCCGGATCTCGGTCTTGGTCATCCCCACCTTCTGCATAATGCCAAAGCGGGATTGATCCTCGTACCCCTCCGAGATCTGCTTATAGTAGATAATAAGTACAGCGGCAAAGAGGAACTCCACGCTGAGGATAATACCTAGGCAGAACAGTCCGCCGTAGGTGCCAAAGAAATCCGCCTCATTCATGGTGCGGCACTCAATGGTACGGGTGCGGATGCCATGGGCTTCGGTATAGTCATCATGCATCCCGATGTTGGCATCGTACAGGCTGTTGCTGATCTCCGCCTGCTTTTCGGCGGGCAGCCCCGTATCAAAGCCGTAGTTCCACCGGCACGCGGGATACTGCCCCAGCGCCGCCAGGCCATGCTCGGCTTCGGTCAGGTCCGGAACGACCAGCACCAGTGTGGGGGCAATATCCATGGCGATGCTGCCATCCTCCAGCGGAGTGTCCAAATAGCCTGCCACATCATAACGCAGCCCGTAGCCGAAATCCACTTCCTTGCCGGAAAAGCGGGGCCCGCGGGCGGTATAGACCGCCGCCTCGCCGGGGTCCAGGGTAACATTCTCCCCGGTGAGGGCATTGTAATCCAAGGCGGAGACAAAAACGAAGTTATATATCTCGCCATCAGGCCGATAGATCGTCTGCGATTCCTCATCTGTGCGTTCAAAATCGGCACGGGTACCGTTTAGGTAACCAAAGATACGCAGGCTGCGCCAATCCTGAACATTTTGCGGGGTGCAGTTCTCTTTCTCCAGCACGGAGAGGATCTCCTCCCGCAGCTCCTTCACCGAGCTGTCAGAGAGATATTCCACATCCTCCACGCCGTAGCTGATCGAAAGCTCCCGCGGGTAGCGGGCCATCAAGGAATCCTCCGCGCCAAAGTACAGGCTGGTGGTGGAAGAGAGCATCACCAGTACCATGGTGGCCAGGATGCACACCGAAGCGAGTCCCGCGCCGTTGCGCTTCATGCGGTAAGCCATGGAGGAGACTGAAACAAAATGCCGGGGATTATAGTAGTAGGCGGTGTTCTTCTGCAGCTGGCGGCACAGCAGCACGCTGCCGCTTATCATAATGAGATAAGTGGCCAGAATGACCAGTACCACCGCCACAAAGAACAGTGCCAGCGCCATCAGCGGCTCCTTGATAGTGACTGCCATGTAGTAGGCCACTCCCAGCAGGATAAAGCCCAGCAAGCCCAAAAACCAATTGGCGCGCGGGGGCTTTTCGCCGGCGGCTTCGCTTTGCAGCAGCTGGATAGCCGAGGTGCGTCCCACCGCGACCGCCGCCCGCAGCAAAAGCAGCAGGTGAATGACCCCAAAAATGAGCAGCGTGGCCATAATAGCCGGAGCGCTGATGGAAAAGACATAGCTGATGCTGCCGTGCATGATGTTCATCAGGCCCAGCTCCGCCAGCTTGGAAAAAGCAATGCCGCACAGCAGCCCTGCCGCCGTGGTGCCGATGGCCACAAAAATCGTTTCCCATATCTCGATGCGCACCAGGTGGCGGCGCCCCATGCCCAGGATGTTATAAAGGCCGAATTCCTTTTTGCGGCGGCGCAATAGAAAAGAATGGGTATAAAAGAGGAAAATGCAGACGAAGATGGCCACCACCCAGCCACCCAGCGCCAGAATGGTGGAAGCGGTCGTCCCGCCGCGCATGCCGTCCAGCATTTCATTGTGCTGCAAAAAGATGATGATATAGTACATCATCGCCATACCGGTACAGGTAAGCAGATAGGGGATGTACAGGCGCTTGTTTTTCCGGATACCGGCCAGCGCCAGCCGGGGATACAGCCCGAATTTCATTGCTCCATCCCTCCCGTCGCCAGCAGGGTCAGGGTCCCGCTTATCTCCTGGTAGAACTGTTCTTCGGTACGGCCGCCGCGGTACAGCTGGTGGAATACCTCGCCGTCCTTGATGAACAGCACCCGCCCGGCGGTACTGGCCGCCCGTACCGAGTGGGTGACCATCACGATGGTCTGCCCGCCGCGGTTCAGCTCCCCGAAGAGCCGCAGCAGCTCATCGCTGGAGCGGGAATCCAGGGCGCCGGTCGGCTCATCCGCTAAAAGCAGGCTGGGCCGGGTGATGATGGCGCGGGCCACCGCCGCCCGCTGCTTCTGCCCGCCGGAGACCTCATAGGGATACTTTTTCAGCAGCTCGGCGATCCCCAGCCGCCGGGCAACGGGCATCAGCCTTTCGTTGATCTCCCGATAGCCCTTGCCCGCCAGCACCAGCGGCAGCGCTATGTTGTCCTCCAGTGAGAAGGTATCCAGCAGGTTAAACTCCTGGAACACAAATCCCAGATTATCCCGCCGGAAGGCGGCGGCATCGGCATCGCCCACCTTGGAAAGCTCCCGGCCGTCCAGCACCACACTGCCGGCGGTGGGCTTATCCAGCGCCGCCAGGATATTCAGCAGCGTGGTCTTGCCGCTGCCGCTTTCTCCCATCACGGCCACATATTCGCCCTGCTCCACACTAAAACTGACATTGCGCAGCGCCTCCACCTGGTTCCCGCCAAAGCGGGTGGTGTAGACCTTGCGCAGACCCTTTACTTCCAAGATACTCATAAACTAAGCAGCCTCCTTGCATTGGTGCCCGGTTCCATCGATGAATGGGACCGGGCCTTACTGCTGCTATTGTAACAGGGGCGGGGCCTGCCTTGCCATCGATATGGCTTACATTTCCCGCCCCAAATCTTACATTTTTGTAAGGCTTTCGGCACCCCACACTTTCCTCGGCCAGCTCCCTGCAGAGGGCAGGCTTCGGCCCGCAGGGCAACCCGCCCCTCCGGGGCGGGTTTGGGCGGCTTCGCCGCCCTACGGCCGCCTGCGGCGGCCGGCCCTGCGGGCCGCTCTCCCCTCCCCGGGGCTTGTCCCTCTCATTCCACCCGCAGGGGGTACTGCGTAAAATCCAGCAGCAGGGTGGTCCCCACGCCGGAGGTGCTTTTCACCGTCAGCCCTACCCCCAGGTTGCGGCAGATGCGGCTGCACAGGTACAGCCCCAGCCCGCTGGCCCGCTTGTCCGCCCGGCCGTTCTGCCCGGTATACCCCTTTTCAAAAATTCGCGGCAGGTCCTCCGGCGCAATGCCGATGCCGGTATCCCGGATCGCCAGAACCCGCTCCCCGGCCAGTTCCACCGTGATACTCCCCTCCCGGGTGTATTTCAGCGCATTGGAAAGCAGCTGCTCCAGCACAAAGCGCATATCCTTGGCCCGCACGCTGGGCTTGTCCGACAGATAGGTGATGTTGTGTACATGGGCGCTGTAAATGCCCGCCAGAAAATACGGCACCGAATAGCCCCAGGTGCAGCGGCTGCGCATACTGCCCATGTAGTTGTCCACTGCGTCCAGCAGCACATCCAGGTCGTAATGGGCGCCCCAATGGCTGTTCAGGTAGCTGGCCACCAGTTCCGTGTTGGTGTTTCCCGCACCGCGGCCCATGCCGCACAGGGTGGCGTCAATGGTGATGTCTCGCACACCGTCGGCCAGGCGCGCAAACTCCTGGCTGAGCGCAAAGCTCATCTGCAGGTTGTTGTGGCTGTGGAAGCCCATGCGCACGCCTGGGGCCAGGTGCTCGTTGATGAGCCGGAACACCCGGGGCAGATCCTCAGGGTACATACTGCCGAAGGTATCCACGATGGAGAACTGCCAGGGGTGGATCTCGTTGACCTGCTCAAAGATCCAGAGCAGGTCCTTGTCGCTGTAGCCCATGATGT
>ENA-ORUI01003871-ORUI01003871.1-human-gut-metagenome-genome-assembly--contig:-NODE-3871-length-10238-cov-7.097123_pt1 | contig 10238 bp, 10 predicted proteins | sample MGYA00242078_ERZ509205 | MGnify/ENA primary metagenome ERZ509205 (study PRJEB26280, sample SAMEA2338828) | human gut metagenome | biome: human gut; feature: human-associated habitat; material: faeces... | reverse complement strand
GCTGTTTTATTAAATATCATGCTGAAATTACTTTTTGTGCAGTGTACCGTGGATGAGCACAGTATATCACAGCGGTTTTCAACTTTCCAGATATAAAGCATGAAAAAACGGCTTTTGGACATACTGAAAGCGTATTGCAAAACAGAAAGGATGAAAACGATGAAAATACAAAAGGTTCTGGCGACGGAAATTCTCGATTCCCGCGGCACGCCGACCGTCGGCGCAACGGTCATCTTGAGCGACGGCTCCGTCGGCACGGCGAACGCGCCCTCCGGCGCATCGACGGGCAAATTTGAAGCGCACGAAAAGCGCGATAATGACCGCAAGCGCTATCTCGGGCGCGGCGTAAAAAAAGCCGTGGAGGGCATTGAGGAAACCGTTGCCCCGGTGCTCGAAAATATGCAGCGCGTGACGGTGCAGAACGTCGACAGAATGCTCATTGAGCTTGACAACACCAAAAACAAAGAAAAGCTCGGCGCAAACGCCACATTGGCGGTGTCGCTCGCTGCTGCAAAGGCGCTTGCCGCGCACTATAAACAACCGTTTTTCCGCTACCTCGGCGGCACGAACGCACAGAAGCTTCCCGTGCCGATGATGAACATTTTAAACGGCGGCGCGCATGCGGCAAACACCATCGATGTACAGGAGTTCATGATAATGCCGGTTGGAGCAGAGAGCTTTTGCGAGGGACTCCGCTGGTGTACCGAGGTGTTCCATGCACTGGCAGCATTGCTTAAAGAGCGCGGACTGGCAACCTCTGTCGGTGATGAGGGCGGTTTTGCACCGGATCTGGGAAGTGACGAAGAAGCAATCCAGTGCATCTTAGAGGCAGTGGAGAGAGCCGGATATAAGCCGGGCGAGAATTTTGTCCTGGCGATGGATGCGGCATCCAGTGAGTGGAAGAGCGGCAGGAAGGGCGAATATCTGCTTCCGAAGAGTGGCAAACACTTCACCTCCGAGGAGCTGATCGCACACTGGAAAGACCTGTGTGAGAAATACCCCATCTACTCCATTGAGGATGGTCTGGACGAAGAGGACTGGGAGGGCTGGCAGGAGATGACCCGCGAGCTGGGCGGCAAGGTCCAGCTGGTGGGCGATGACCTGTTCGTCACCAACACCGAGCGTCTGGCCAAGGGCATCCAGCTGGGTGCCGGCAACGCCATCCTGATCAAGCTGAACCAGATCGGCTCCGTGTCCGAGACGCTGGAGGCTATCAAGATGGCCCACAAGGCCGGTTACACCGCCATCAGCTCTCACCGCTCCGGCGAGACCGAGGACACCACCATTGCCGACCTGGCCGTTGCCCTGAACACCTGCCAGATCAAGACCGGTGCCCCCAGCCGCACCGAGCGCGTGGCCAAGTACAACCAGCTGCTGCGCATCGAGGAGCAGCTGGGCGGCAGCGCCGTGTACCCCGGCATGGCATCCTTCAACGTGAAGCGCTGAGCCATTTTTCCAGAACTCACACTGCAAGCGGCGGCATCCACAGCGGGTGCCGCCGCTTTTTTGCGTTGTGGGAAAAAATTCCAGCATCCTGTTTGCAATTTTTGGCACCGCCGGTTCGTATCTTCTATGAGGCGGGCGGAGGCACTCTTCTGCCCCCACCCCATGGAAAGGAGCAAACAACGCATGCTGTCTACTCTTGTCTCGCTGTATAAGCTGCTCGGCACCGGGAATTTCTTCAAAGTGCTGCTGCTTCTGCTGAAGGCCATTTTTGCCTGATCATCTTTGGAAAGGAGGTCTGTTTCATGTTCACTGCCCTGCGCGATCTGTTCTACAACCTGTTCCCCATCAACCTGCCGGGGATCTGGTGGATCCTCTCGGAGCGCTGGTTCCTGTGACCCGGCGTCCGTGATCCATTTTCAGCCTGCAAAAAAGGGAGCGTTTCCTGCACGGAAACGCTCCCTTTTTGTTTATAAGATAAGCCTTACAGCTTGCTCAGCTGCGGGCCCTGGGCGGTGTCCTTGACGGCCCAGCCCATGGCGGTCAGCTCGGCGCGGATGGCGTCGGCGGTGGCCCAGTCCTTAGCCTTCTTGGCGGCGGCGCGCTTTTCCACCAGCGCGGTCACCTCGGCGGGCACCTCGTCCTTCTTACGGTTGTACAGCAGGCCCAGCACACCGGTGATCTCGTCAAAGGCGGCGGCAGCGGTCTCCAGTGCTTCCTTGCTGGAAGAGGCGGACAGGGTGTTGATGTCCTTCACCAGGTCAAACACGGCAGCCAGTGCGTCCGGAGTGTTCAGGTCGTCGTCCATGGCGGTGCAGAACTTCTGCTTTGCCTCGGCGGCCTTCTCCTTCAGGCTCTCGTCGGTGCCGAAATTGCCCTTGCTCAGGGTAAAGTCCAGATTCTCGCGGCAGGTGTACAGGCGCTCCAGGCTGTTCTTGCAGCTCTCGATCAGGTCCACCGTGTAGTTCAGCGGCATCCGGTAACCGGCAGTCAGCATGAAGTAGCGGATGGGCTCATAGCCGTAAACATTGGCCACGTCCCGCACGGTAAAGAAATTGTGCAGGCTCTTGGACATCTTCTGATTGTCCACGTTGATGAAGCCGTTGTGCATCCAGTAGCGGGCAAACTCACAGCCGTTGGCGCACTCGCTCTGGGCGATCTCGTTCTCGTGGTGGGGGAAGATCAGATCCTGACCGCCGCAGTGCAGGTCGATGGTCTTGCCCAGATGGGTGCGGCTCATGGCGCTGCACTCGATGTGCCAGCCGGGGCGGCCCATGCCATAGGGGCTTTCCCAGGCGGGCTCGCCGGGCTTGGCAGCCTTCCAGACGGCGAAGTCGGCGGGGTCTTCCTTCAGGTCATCCTCCATCTGGCTGCGCAGCTCGCGGTTGCCGCTCTCCAGATCGTCCAGCTTGAGGTGGCTCAGCTTGCCGTATTCCGGGTCGCTCTTGACGCGGAAGTAGACATCCCCGTTCTTGGCAACGTAGGCGTGGCCGGAATCGATCAGGTCCTTGACGATGTCCAGGATCTGCTGGATGTGCTCCGTTGCACGGGGCTGGACGGTGGGCTTTTTGCAGTTCAGACCGGCGGCATCCTTGAGGTACTCGGCCTCAAAGCGCTGGGCCACTTCCTTCATGGAGGTGCCCTCCTCCTGGCCCTTCTTGATGAGCTTGTCATCAATATCGGTGATGTTGGAGACATAGATGACCTTGTTGCCGCGGTATTCCAGATAGCGGCGCAGGGTATCGAACACGATCAGCGGGCGGGCATTGCCGATGTGGATATAGTTGTAAACGGTGGGGCCGCAGACATAGATGCGGTATTCGCCGGGCACCTGCGGCACAAACTCTTCCTTCTGACGGGTCAGGGTGTTGAAAATCTGCATAAGAACTCTCCTTCTTGTAGGGCAAACAAAAGCCGCAGCAGAACCTCTCAGTCTCGCTTCACTCGCCAGCTCCCCTAATGGGGGAGCCCTTGGCAAAGAGGGCAGCTCCTGCGAATCTGCCTGAAAAAACAAAAGCCCTCAAAGCAATATGATATCGCATATCACTTCGAAGGCGGTTTTCAAAATCGCGGTTCCACTTCTGTTTGTCGCTCAAAGCCGATAACGGCGGCTGCCGCGCCGCGATACTCCCCAACAGGTTTCCCGCGGCGTGCTGTCCGGGCGCACTTCACACACGCTGCTGCAAACAGGCTCCCAGCCAACGGCCCGTTCTCTCTGTCCAGCTCACCTTTGCGCTACTCTGCCCGGGTAAACGCATTTTTCCTGATACATCTGTATTATAGCCGGGCCGGGGGGAGAAGTCAAGCAGAACGCAGGCGCTGGCATTTCAGCGGCAGCTCTGCGCCGATTCAATCGATCTCGTGCTTTTTACAGAAGTGCTTGCTGGCAAAGTACATTCCCGCCCAGATGGCGATGGCAAGCACGAGGTAGAACGGGTTCTTCATGGCAGACACCAGCGACTGCCCGAAAAGGGCCATCATGGCCACCATCACGCCCTTGCCCAGCAGCATGGTAACAAGGTAGCGCTTCTCGTCAAAATCAGAGATGCCAAAGGCAAAGTGCATAAAGGACGAGGGCGTAAAGGGCAGGAGCGACAGCATGAACAGGGACGCGGTGTCGAACCGGCTGACCCATTGCTCCGCCTTTTGCAGCTTGGCGGAGCGGCGGGCAAATTTCCAGAAAAAACGCTTGACGACACGCCGCCAGAGCAGGAACATCACAGTGCCGCCCAGCATCACCCCGGCCCAGCTGTACACAAAGCCCAGAAGCCCGCCGTGGGCCGCAACATTCAGCGCCACAATGGCAATGAGCGGCAGCGGCGGAAAAAAGGATTCCACCATTGCCAGCCCGATGGGGGCCAGCGGCCCCAGGTCGCCAAAGCTGTCAAACAGCGTCTGCCAATAATCCAGCGTGCCCAGCTGATGCAGCCAGGCCATGATCGTACCTTCCATTGCGTTTTCCCAGTCCCTTCCGTCTGCGGCAGCACACCGCAGTGTCTGCCGTTAGTATATCCCGTTTGTGTGACAGAGGCATGAACAAATCCGGAACGATTCCGCCCGGCTGTCCGCCGCCTCTTTCTATCAAACGAAACAGAACGCTGGTTTCCTGCAAAAGTTGGAAGATCAATCCGCCGACTTTTCCGCACGGGCTTTTGCGCGTTCCAGCTGGGCGGTGCGCTGCTTGTTCCAGCGGGCCAGCGATTCTTCGTCCGGCATTTGCAGGCAGCGGGCAAAGCTCCAGTGCAGGCCGTCCCGGCGGGCCAGCTTGTAGCGCTGGAACACGCCCTTGTCGGCAGCGTTTCCGCTGCCGGCACAGTGGGGGCACTGGCTCAGGGTGTACCAGCTGTTGCTGCCCTTTTTCAGCCAGACCTCATCCGGGGTCAGCGGAGCGCCGCACGCCGGACAGTTCATTTGGTAGATCTTGGGGTCGGCACGCCAGGCGTACTGCTCCACATAGCCGTGGAACACCTCAAAATCCCGGTAGTCGCCGGGGGCAGCACACAGACTCTGCCGCAGGGACTCTTCCTCGGAGGGGTATGCGGCCAGCCCGGCCCGCAGGTCCAGCAGACGGCAGACATCGGCGGTGTACAGGGTGTCGGACAGAGCATCGTGGAAGGGCCGTTCCATGGGGATGCCCATGCGGGTCACGACACTTTCCAGCGTCATGCCCTCGCCCTCCCTGCGGGGATGCTCCCGCAGAAACACCTGCTGCAGGTCGTACCAGACGGTGGGCTTGCTCTCATCAATGTTGCAGAGGAAAAGATTCTGCTTGAGCACCGGCACGTCATCCATGCCCCACTCGGCAAACTCGGCGTCCGGGCCGCACCACTGCATGAAGCGGCGCAGACCCTGCACGATGGGTTCGCCCCGGTCCAGGTCGGCCTGGGTCAGGCCGGTGACTTTGGCGATGTGGTGCTGCAGCTTGCGGAAGATGCGGGGCTTCAGATGGATGGAAAAGGTGTCCAGGACGTTGGCGTCCTCGTCGATCTTCACGGCACCGATCTCTACGATCTCGCCCCGGAAGGTCTGCTGGACGCCGTGATAATTGAAGGTATACGGCTGATAGCCGATGTTCCATTCCAGATCAAATAAAACCAGATTGCGCGGCATTTTGTTTGTGTTCCTCTCGATTGCTTGAACCCTCTCAGTCACGGCTTACGCCGTGCCAGCTCCCCCGAAAGGGGGAGCTTTTTGTGCGTTTCCGTGAGATGCATAAAACCTCGCCCTTCGACAGACTCCCCCGGCCGGGGGAGGTGGCGCGACAGCGCCAGAAGGAGAACGGAGGCGGCATCGCGCAGCGATGACGGAGAGGGTTATTTCAAAATAAACTTCTCCACGGCCTCGGCCACGCCGTCGTGGTTGTTATCGGCGGCGGTCACATAGTCGGCCACATCCTTCACGGGCTGCTCGGCGTTCTGCATCGCCACACCCATACCGGCAAAGGCGATCATGGAACGGTCGTTCAGACCGTCGCCGCAGGCCATCAGGTTGTCCCGGGTCAGGCCCATGTGTTCCAGCAGAGCAGCCAGACTGCCGTCCTTGGCCACGCCCAGCGGCACCGCTTCGATGAAGAAGGGGCTGGAGGGGTACAGGTCTACCCGACCCTGGAACTGCTGCTGTCCGGCGGCGCACACAGCATCCCTGCGGGCAGGGTCCAGCGTGACCAGCATCTTGCAGATGGGGTAGTCCACATACGAAGCCAGATCGTCCACATGGATCATGGGCAGCTTGGTGGTAAAGCACTCCTTGTTGGCCCACTCGTCCTTGTCCCGCTCGCAGACGATGCCCTCGCTGTTGTAGGTCAGCACGGCCACGTCCTGTGCGGCGGCAAAGGCGCACAGCTCCGGCACCACGGCGGGGTCCAGCGTTTTTTCGTACAGGGTCTCGCCGGTGGCGCAGTCCACGATCTTGCCGCCGTTGTAGGACAGGATGCAGCCGCCTTTTTTGTCCAGACCCAGATCCTTGGCCAGCGGCAGGATGCCGGCAGTGGGACGGCCGGAAGCCAGCACTACGGTCACGCCCTGGGCAATGGCGGCGTCCAGCGCAGCGCGGGTGCGAGGCGTTACGATTTTCTGGTCGTTGGTCAAGGTGCCGTCCAAGTCCAGCGCCAGTACTTTGATCTTGCTCATTTTGTTGTTCCTCTCTCCGGAAAAAAGCCGCGGAAGGGCTTTTACAGGGTTTCTCATACTTCTTTATTGTACAATGAATCCACCTGCATTTTCAACCATTGCAGGCGGGTTTGTGGAAAAAGTGGCTCCAAGGAAATTTTACATTTCTTTCGCAGGCTTTACAACGGGGGAAAAGTGCCCGCACCGGTTTTACCAAAGCTTTGCATGGAGCTGGTTTCGGCCCGGCGGGCAGTGCGCTAGAATAAAGGCGTTCCCGGAGAGCATGAAAATCAGGGCCTGAGGAAAGGCCGGATCAAAGAGAGGATATTGCATTATGAAAGACAACAAGATCTCCCGCCGCAGTTTTCTGAAAGCCGGAGCCGTAGCATCTGCGCTGGGCATGATGGCCGCCGCCCCTGTGGCAGCACACGCTGCAGACGCTTCTGAGGCTCAGACCGAGGAGGAGAACTGCCTCATCAAGAAGCCCAAATACATCTTCCTGTTCATCGGCGACGGCATGGGCACGGCACAGATCCAGTCCGCCCGCTTCTACAAGGGTACCGTGGACAACAACGGCGCCATCACCGAAGCCGACCTGAGCTTCACAAGCTTCCCGCAGGTGGGCAGCGTGACCACCTACGACAGCACTTCCTTCTGCCCGGACTCCGCTTCCACCGCGACCTCCATCGCCACCGGCCACAAGACCGAGAGCGGTGTCATCAATATGTGCCCCTGGACCCGCGATGTGCCCTATGAGACCATCGCTGAGAAGCTGCACAGCCAGAAGGGCTATAAGGTGGGCGTGATCTCCTCCGTCAACATCGACCACGCCACCCCGGCTGCGTTCTATGCCCACCAGAACAGCCGCAAGAACTACTATCAGATCGGCGTGGAGCTGGCAAACTCCGGTTTTGAGTACTTTGCCGGCGGCGAGTTCCAGAAGGTGAACGGTGACGGCACCGGCCCCAACAACCACGAAGTTGCCGCACAGGCCGGCTATAACGTGGTCACCACCCAGGCCGACGCCGCTGCCTTGACTGCCGGTGCAGGCAAGACCCTCATCATCGCCGAGAACCTGGCGGACGGCAAGGCCATGAACTACGCCCTGGATGCCGCCAACGGCGAGTGGCAGCTGACCGACTATGTGAAGAAGGGCATCGAGTTGCTGGACAACCCCAAGGGCTTCTTCCTGATGACCGAGAGCGGCAAGATCGACTGGGCCTGCCACGCCAATGATGCCGCCGCGTCCATCCACGACGTGCTGGAACTGAGCAACGCCGTGCAGGCCGCGGTGGATTTTGCCGGCAAGCACCCCAATGAGACCCTGATCCTGGTCACTGCCGACCACGAGACCGGCGGTCTGGCCATCGGCTACAAGACCACCAACTACGACACCTTCCTGACCAACCTGACCCACCAGAAGATGTCCTACGCCAAGTTCGATTCCACCTATGTGCAGGGCTATGTCGCCAACCAGACCCCGTTCGAAACGGCCATGCAGGATGTGAAGGCCAACTTCGGCCTGACCCTGCCCACTGACCCGGATGCCGCCAACGCCGGCAAGCTGCTGCTGACCGACTACGAGGTGCAGAACCTGCGCACGGCCTACGAGCGCACCCTGAAGGAGGGCGCATCCAGCCAGAGCAAGATGAGCCAGCAGGACTATGAGCTGTACGGCACCTACATCCCGTTCAGCATGGCCATCTGCCACACCATCAACCACAAGTCCGGCATGGACCACACCACCTACGCCCACACCGGCGCCATGGTCAACCTTTATGCCAAGGGCGTGGGTGCCGAGAACTTCGGCGGAGTCTTTGACAACACCGAGATCTACCACAAGCTGGCGGACCTGACCAAGGTGCAGTAAGCTCCTTTTCCGAAAAGCAGAACGCAGAAAAAAGCCCCGCTTCCATTGGAAGCGGGGCTTTTGACATACCGGTTATGCGTTGATCTCAGGGAAACCTTCCAGCTTGCTGGTGCAGTGGGGGCAGCGCACGGCCTTGATGGAAATTTCGCTCTGGCAGTAGGGGCACACCTTGGTGGTAGGCTCTGCCGGGGCGGCCGGCTCAGCGGGCTTCTTGTGCAGAGAGTTGATGGCTTTGATGACCACGAACAGCACAAAGGCCACGATCAGGAAGTTGATGATCGAGTTGACGAATTCGCCGATCTTGATGCTGGAACCGCCCAGATCGATGACCACGCTGGAAAAGTCTGCCTTGAAAAACAGACCGATCACCGGGTTGATGACGTCTTCCACCAGTGCGGTCACGATGGCAGTGAATGCACCGCCGACGACCACGCCGACTGCCATATCCAGCACATTGCCGCGCATGGCAAAGGCCTTGAACTCTTCCAGAAACTTTTTGATGCCCTTGATCTCTTTTTCAGCCATAAGAAAATACCGCTCCTTTTTCCTCCCGCAGGGGATGATCTGTTTGCTTCTATGATAGCGAATTTCGACAGCATTTGCAAGGTACGGAGCCGTTTTTTCGATGCAAAACCGCCCGCATCCCCTTGCGGGAACGCGGGCGGACGTGCGTTTTATGCAGCAGCTGCTCAGTTCTGCGGAGCAGAGAAAGCGATGGGGGTAGCGCCGGCAGCGGCGTCCACGCTCAGCAGGCAGATGGGAGTGGTCTCGTAGTGCAGAGTCTCAAAGCTCTGGGTGCTGCCGTCCTCGGTGGTGAACTCCAGAACGTAGTTCACATCGCCCTGCTTGTCGGCATCCTCGTCACGGGTGATGACAACGCTCTCGCCGTCTGCCAGGCCCTCACCGGCCAGGTTCTCGCCCTTGTCCTCAGAGCCGGCATCGTACAGGTACAGCTCGGTCACGTTGGAACCGGTGGTGTTGTACACGGTGTACTCGGCGGAAGCAGCCTCAGCCTCGCTGGAAGCGGCCTCAGAAGAAGCAGCAGAGGAAGCAGCCACGGAAGATGCTGCAGAAGAAGCAGCGGTGGAAGATGCGGAAGAACCGCAGGCGGTCATGCCAACGACCAGTGCCAGAGCGGCAGCGGCAACAGCAATATTCTTCAGTTTCATGGAAAATGTACTCCTTTTGGAAAAATCTCTTTCTTCTCGCAACCAACCAGATGGGTTGGCTGACAGATGTTAAGTATACGCATTTTGACGAAAAAATCAAGACTTGACAGGGCAATTTTCACGATGAAACAGGAATTGTTACCGTTTTGACATGAGATGGACACATTTTAAGAGAAGAACAAATGAATTTGATGCAACAAACCGGAACAAAAAAAGCCCGGCTCTGCAAGGCAGCAGAACCGGGCACGGTGCATGGAAAAACTTACTTGGGCTGGCGGCCGATGTAGGCCAGGATGCCGCCGTCGGCATACAGGATCTGACCGTTCACGAAGTCGGAAGCATGGCTTGCCAGGAACACGCAGGGACCCACCATGTCCTCCGGATCGCCCCAGCGGCCGGCGGGAGTCTTGGCGGTGATGAACTGATCGAAGGGATGGCGGCTGCCGTCCGGCTGACGCTCACGCAGGGGAGCGGTCTGGGCGGTGGCGATATAGCCGGGCCCCATGCCGTTGCACTGGATGTTGTACTCGCCGTACTCGGAAGCGATGTTCTTGGTCAGCATCTTCAGCGCGCCCTTGGCGGCGGCATAGGCGGACACGGTCTCGCGGCCCAGCTCGCTCATCATGGAGCAGATGTTGATGATCTTGC
>ENA-ORUI01003870-ORUI01003870.1-human-gut-metagenome-genome-assembly--contig:-NODE-3870-length-10241-cov-4.742686_pt1 | contig 10241 bp, 7 predicted proteins | sample MGYA00242078_ERZ509205 | MGnify/ENA primary metagenome ERZ509205 (study PRJEB26280, sample SAMEA2338828) | human gut metagenome | biome: human gut; feature: human-associated habitat; material: faeces... | reverse complement strand
TACGCGAGGGTCAAAAGCTTCCGGAAGAATATTATTTTCATTTAATTCTTCATCTGGAACCAGACCTGCGATAGCCTTTGCAGTGGCAAGTTTCATTTCTTCCGTGATTGCAGTTGCACGTCCTTCCAGAGCACCTTTGAAGATTCCAGGGAAAGCAACGACATTGTTGACCTGGTTCGGGAAGTCGCTGCGGCCCGTGCCGATGACGCGGACGCCCGCCTGCTTAGCGAGATCGGGCATGATCTCGGGCGTGGGGTTCGCCATAGCAAAGACGATGGCGTCCTTCGCCATCGTGGCGGCCAGTTCGGGGGTCAGTGCGCCCGCAATCGACGTACCAATGAAGACGTCCGCGTCCCGTATGGCCTCGGCCAGACCGCCGGTCAGCTTGTCGGGGTTCGTCTCCTCGGCCAGTCTGCCCTTGTGGCCTTCAAGGCCCGCGGGGCGGTTCGGGTAGAGGATGCCGTGCTCATCAACGGCGACGATGTTCTTAGCGCCCGCGACCTGCAGCATGTGGATGATGGCCGTGCCCGCCGCGCCGGGGCCGTTCTGGACGATCTTGACGTCCTCAATGCGCTTGCCGACGACCTTCAGGGCGTTGAGCACACCCGCCAGCACGATGATGGCTGTGCCGTGCTGGTCGTCGTGGAACACAGGGATGTCGAGGTCACGCTCGAGTTCGGCTTCGATTTCAAAGCACTCGGGGCTGCGGATGTCCTCCAGGTTGATACCGCCGAAGGTCGGGGCAATGGCCTTGACCGCAGCGATGACCTCCTCCTTCGTCTTGGCGTTCAGGCAGATGGGGAACGCATCAACGCCGCCGAACTCCTTGAACAGGACGCACTTGCCCTCCATGACCGGCAGACCGGCCTCAGGACCGATGTTGCCCAGACCCAGCACGGCAGTGCCGTTCGTGACGACGGCGACGGTACGGCCCTTCATCGTGTAGGTGTAGACGTCATCGGGGTTTGCCTTGATCTTGCGGCACGGCTCGGCCACGCCGGGGGTATAGGCGGTGGACAGCGCGTCGCGGTCCTTGCATTCGCAAAGGCTCTGCACGGCGATCTTGCCGGGGAACTTGCTGTGGAGCTCCAGAGCAGCTTTGTTGTAGTCCATGGGGATACCTCTCCTTTATATAGTTTTACTTTCCGTAATGGTGCCCGGTAGGGGCCGGACATGTCCGGCCCGCAGGCTTGCCGCCACATCGCTATGCATTTTACGTTGAGGGCAGGGCATGCCCTGCCCCTACCGAGTTGCTTCTTTTATTCGTGGTGCACCGGTGCATAGTCCGGTTCCAGCTTTATGACACAGAAATGGTCGGGCCACTTGGCCTGTACGGCATTGCGCAGGGCATTGACGAGCTTGACGCCCCGGTGCTGTTTGTCGGTCATGTACTCGGCAGGGACGGCACAGTCAAAAATCACGTTTGTATGTGTCGGGCCGGGCACAATGCGCAGGTCGTGGATGTTGGCCATCGGCGCGAGCTCCTCGACCTCACGCTGCAGAAACGCCTTCAGCTCGTCCGCGTGGGGGTCACCGGTCACGACGGGGTCAAAGTGGATCGTCGCGATCAGCCCGTCCTCCACAAGCAGGTCCCGCTCAATGCGGTCAATGACATCGTGGCTGTGCATGACGTCGTCCTTAGCGTCCATTTCCAGATGGAAGCTGACCAGGCGGCTGCCGGGGCCGTAGTCGTGGATCATCAGATCGTGCACGCCCAGCACGCCGGGATAGCTCAGGGCCTTTTTCTCGATATGCTCGACCAGATCCGAGTCAGGCGCTGCACCCAGCAGCGGATTGATGGTGTCTCTGACGAGCATTGCACCGCTGTACAAAATGAACGCCGCCACACCGATACCCATCAGTCCGTCAATGCGGGCAAATCCGGTGAGCTTTGTCAGAATCGTGGCTACCAGAACCGCTGCCGTCGTGATGACATCGTTGCGGGCATCGGCGGCGGTGGCCAGCAGCGTTTCCGAGTCGATGGCCGTGCCGATCTGCCGGTTCAGCCTGCTCATCCAGAGCTTAACGAGGATGGACGCAATCAGTACTGCAACCATGAGCCAGCTGAAAGCGACCTCCGTCGGGTGCAGAACCTTGGCAAAGCTCTCCTTCAAAAGCTCCACGCCGATGACCAGGATCATGACAGAGACCGCCAGCCCGGCCAGATACTCATACCGGGCATGGCCGTAGGGATGCTCCGAGTCCGCCGGGCGCGCACCGAGTTTGAAGCCGACGAGGCTGACGATATTGGAGCTGGCATCGGACAGGTTGTTCATGCCGTCGGCGGTGATGGCAACGCTGCCGGTCAGTACACCGACGGCGATCTTGCCGCCCGCCAGCAGTAGGTTGCACACCACGCTGACGATGCAGGCCAGATTTCCGTAGGCCGTGCGGACGGCGCGATCCGCGGTGCTTTTATAATTTTTGACGAAAGCCCGTATTAAAAGCTGAATCAGTGGGAATACCCCCTCTTTTAGAAAAAGACAGACCTTGTAAGGGTCTGCCTTTTGGTTGGCTATAAGTTCTTGCCTCCTCTGGGAGGGGGCCAAGGAGAAAAATTACTTCCGCACGATGCAGGCATCGCGCTCGGGGCCGACGGAGATGTACTTGATCTTGCAGCCGACCAGCTCCTCCAGACGCTTTACATAGTCCTGAGCAGCCTTGGGCAGGTCCTCAAACTTGCGCACGCCGGTAATGTCGCAGTGCCAGCCGGGCACGGTCTCGACAACGGGCTGGGCGTCGTCCAGCGTCTTGCCCATGGGGAAGCGGGTGGTCGTGCTGCCGTCGGTCAGCTTGTAGGCAGTGACGATGGGCACTTCCTCCATGTAGTCGAGGACGTCCAGCAGGGTCAGGGCCAGTTCATCGCAGCCCTGGCACTGCACGCCGTAGCGGCTTGCCACAGCGTCGAACGGACCGACGCGGCGGGGACGGCCCGTGGCGGCGCCGTACTCATGGCCGTGCTCACGCAGCACGTCCTTTTCCGCCTCGGTCATAGCCAGCTCCGTGGTGAAGGGGCCCTCACCGACGCAGGAGGAATAAGCCTTCATAATGCCGATGGAGAGGTTCAGCTTGTGGCCCGGGATGCCCGCACCGATGGGTGCATAGGCGGACACAGTGTTGGAGGAAGACGTGTAAGGATAGATGCCGAAGTCGATGTCACGCAGAGCGCCCAGCTGGGCCTCGAACATGATCTTCTTGCCCTCGCGGTCAGCCTTGTCCAGATAGCCGCCCACATCGCAGATGTAGGGGGCAAACAGCTTGGAATATTTCTCGCACCAGGCCCACATCTCGTCAACGCTGACGGGCTTCTGGCCGTAGATCTTCTCCATGGTCAGGTTCTTGGACTCGACGATGGTCTCCAGACGTTTCCTGACACTGGCGTCCATGTGGACGAGGTCGCCCATGCGCAGGGTCTTTTTCATGTACTTGTCGCCGTAGCTGTAGGCGATGCCGCGCTTGGTGGAGCCGAACTGAGCGCCGGTCTTGGACAGGCGCTCTTCCTCAAGGCCATCCTGTGCGACATGGAACGGCATGGTGATGGTCGCACGGTCAGAGATTTTCAGGTTTTTGGGGCTGATCTCAACACCCTTCTCGGTCAGGGAGGCGATTTCCTTCTCGAGGTGCTCGGGGTCGATGACCATGCCGCCGCCCATAACGCAGACAACGTCGGGGCGCAGAATGCCGGAGGGAATCAGGTTCAGGACGAATTTGCCGCGCTCGGTCTTGACGGTGTGGCCTGCATTGTCGCCGCCCTGATAGCGCGCAACAATGTCATAGTCCTGGCTGAGCAGGTCGACCATGCGGCCCTTGCCCTCGTCGCCCCAGTTAATGCCGGTAATGGAAGTAAGCATACGTTTCTACCTCTTTTGTAAGTAAATAGGCATTTCAGCCTTTTCCGGAATCTCCGGGATCCGCTGCCGTTCTGTATTATATCATATTTGTCAAGAGAATACTATAGCTGTTTTGTACAAGATTCAAATGTTTCCGTTGGCGCAGTTGCAGGGGCAGATCAATGCTTAGAGAGCTTCGCATACTCGGCATAGGGGATCTTTGCGCCGTCCGCAGTCTGGACATAGGTGCTGTCGAGCTGCTGTTTGAAGGCCGCGCGCATATCGGCCAGATACTCCTTGCGCAAAGCGTCGCGCTCGGCGGTCTCGCGCTTGGTCAGACCGATGGCCTTGGCCTTTTTTGCCAGCGCGTTGATGCGGTCAATTTTGGATTTTTCCATGGTGTATGTCTCCTTGTTGTTTGTCTATTTTCCATTATACCACATTTTCACAGCAATTTCATTTTACTTTTCCGAAAAAGCGTGTATAATAAGAAAGTATGCAATTTTGAAAAAGACAGGAGAATTCCATGAAACTGAAGAATTTCCGCCGTGTGGCAGCCCTTGGCATGGCTGTCGGCATGACCGCTGTGCTTGCGGCCTGCGGCAATACCGCTGACACCGCCTCCTCCGAGGCCGCTGAATCTACCGCCGAGACGGCTGACACCGCCGAGAAGGCCAGCGCTGAGACCGCGGACGCTGAGTACGCCTATCTGGCTGATTTCAGCTTTTCCGATGCGTTTGACGAGAACGGTTATCTCAAGGGCGTGACCGCCGCCGATTATGTCACCCTGCCCGACGACTACGCGGACATCACGATCAGCGCCGACCTGGGCCAGGTCAGCGACGACGACATCAATGATTACATTGATTCCAACGTGCTGTCCAACTTTGCGACCACGAATGAGGTCAAGGACCGCGCAGCCGCGGACGGCGATACGGTCAACATTGACTATGTGGGCCGCATCGACGGCGTTGCTTTCGACGGCGGCGACACCAAGGGCAGCGGTGCCGACCTGACTTTGGGCAGCGGCACCTACATTGACAACTTTGAAGATCAGATCGTCGGCCATACCCCCGGCGAGACCTTTGACGTCACGGTTACCTTCCCCGAGGATTACGGCAATGAGGACCTGAACGGCAAGGAAGCCGTCTTTGAGACGACCCTGAACTACATCAAGGAGTCCGTCACCCCCGAGCTGACCGACGACTGGGTCAAGGAAAATCTCGGCGAGAGCATGAGCCTGAACAATGTGGACGAGCTGAAAGCCTTCGTCAAGAGCACGATGCTCTACGACAACCAGGCCAGCGATGTTTACACCGCCCTGCACGACAAAGTCAGCTACGCCGACGAGCTGCCCCAGACCGCACTGGACTACTACCGCGATGTGCTGCTGTACCGCATTTACACCAACGCCCAGAAATACGGCACCGACATGAACGCCCTGCTTTCCTCCGGCATGATGGGCAGCAGCTATGACAGCGTGGATGCCTATCTGGCAGATGCCAACGACAGCATCAAGTCCATCACCCAGCAGGCCCTGCTGATGCAGGCCGTGGCCGAGAAAACGGGCTTCAAGTGCGACACCGCCACCATGAACGCTGACTTTGGCCGCTACTACGGCACCACCGACCCGAGCCAGTATGTCTCCGCCTACGGTGAGAACTACATCAAGATGAATGTTCTGCAGAGCGACGTCATGCAGAACCTGATCGACAACGTCAAGTACGAATAAGCGGTAAGCGCCGCCGCACTCCCGGTTTTGCACCGGGAGTGCTTTTTTGTTGCTTTTTGCGGGGGAAACCTTTATAATAAAGGTATTCTGAATAAGGAGTCCTTCCCTATGCCTCTTATCATCCCGAAAGACCTGCCCGCTTACGAGGAATTGCAGCAGGAAAATGTATTTGTCATGCACCAGGAGCGCGCGATGAGCCAGCATATCCGCCCGCTGCGCATCCTGATTTTAAACCTGATGCCGACCAAGATCGTGACCGAGACCCAGCTGGCCCGCCTGCTGGCAAACAGCCCTTTGCAGGTGCAGGTCACCTTTTTGCAGACGGCGACCCACAGCACGACCCACACCGCGCCCGAGCACATGAAGGCGTTCTACAAGACGTTTGACGAGATCAAAAACGAGCGCTTTGACGGCATGATCATCACCGGTGCTCCGGTGGAGACCATGGACTTTGAGCAGGTGGACTACTGGCCGGAACTGTGCGAGATCATGGATTTCAGCGAGACGAACGTCTACTCCACCCTGCACGTCTGCTGGGGTGCCCAGGCGGGCCTGTACTACCACTACGGTGTGCACAAGGAGCTGCTGCCGGAAAAGATGTTCGGCGTGTTTGAGCACCGGGTCACCCGCCCGGCGAACCCTCTGGTGCGCGGCTTTGACGAGGTGTTCTATGCACCCCACAGCCGCCACACCGGCATCCGCCGGGCCGATGTGGATGCCTGCGACGCGCTGCGCATCCTGGCCGAGAGCGATGTGGCCGGGCCCTTCCTCATGAGCACCGAGAACGGACGGCAAATCTTTGTCACCGGCCACCCGGAGTACGACAAGTACACGCTGGATGCCGAGTACAAGCGGGACGTGGCCAAGGGCCTGCCCATCCATGTGCCCGTCAACTACTATCCGGACGATGACCCGGAGCAGCCTCCGCTGTTCCGCTGGCGCGCCCATGCTCACCTGCTGTACGAGAACTGGCTGAACTACTACGTCTACCAGAACACGCCTTACGATCTGGGCGAGATCCAGCGCGTGAAGCACGGCAAATAAGATTTCATCCATGCAAAGCGGCTGCTCCGGTTTTCCACACCGGGCAGCCGTTTTTGTGTAAAGAGAGCCACTGAAACGACACAAGGCCCCCGGATTCCCGGGGGCCTTGTGCTGTATGAAGAAGTCTCCAATGGAGGGAGTAAATGGCGGATCAGGCGTCGGTGCGGTCCTTCTTGAGCAGGCTCAAGATCACAGCACCCACCACGCTGCCCACAGCCAGTGCCACGCAGTACAGAGCGGCGTGGTCCACCACGGGGAACACGAAGATGCCGCCGTGGGGTGCCCGCAGGCCGCAGCCAAAGACCATGGACAGGGAACCGGCCAGGGCCGAACCGATGATGCAGCTGGGCAGAACGCGCAGCGGGTCGGCTGCTGCGTAGGGGATGGCACCCTCGGTGACGAAGCACAGGCCCATGACGTAGTTCACGATGCCGTTGCGGCGTTCGTCGGGGGTCCACTTCTTGGGGCAGAAGGTGGTGGACAGGGCGATGGCAATGGGAGGCACCATGCCGCCCACCATGACGGCGGCCATGACCTCATAGTTGCCGGAAGCAAGGGCTGCGGTGCCGAACACATACGCTGCCTTGTTGAAAGGGCCGCCCATGTCAATGCTCATCATACCGGCCACGATGGCACCCAGCAGCACCTTGGAGCTGCCGCCCAGTGCGTTCAGCCAGTTGGTCATGGCGGTGTTGATCATGCCCATGACCGGGTTGATGCCGCACATCACGGCACCAATGATCAGCATGCCGCCCAGCGGGTAGATCAGCATGGGGCGAAGGCCGTTCAGGCTGGCAGGGAGCTTTTCGGTGATCTTTTTCAGGAACTGGACGATGTAGCCCGCCAGGAAACCAGCCAGCATGGCAGCCAGGAAACCGCCGGAGATGCCGGTGGTCTCACCATTGGCGATACCCGCAAAGTTGGTGCCGTTCATGGCCAGCACACCGCCGGCAAAGCCCACAGCCAAGCCCGGACGGTCGGCGATGGACATGGCGATGAAGCCTGCCAGAATGGGCAGCATATAGCCAAAGGCTGCATTGCCCACCGTCTTGAAGAAAGCGGCCACCGGAGTGTTCATGCCAAAGTTGGAAGGATCAATGGTGTAGTCGTCCAGCAAAAAGGCCAGGGCGATCATGATGCCGCCGCCCACCACAAAGGGCAGCATGTGGGAGACGCCGTTCATCAGGTTCTTGTACAGGCTGCGGCCAAAGCTGTCGGAGGCAGAAGCGTCCTCCGAGGCCTGTGCGCCGCCCTTAGCGTGGAACTCCGGCACCTCGCCGGAGGTTATCTTATGGATGAGCTCTTCAGGCTTGTGGATGCCGTCGTCCACGCGGGTGAAGAGGACCGGCTTGCCGTCGAAGCGGGCCGTCTCGATCTTCTTCTCCGCTGCCACGATGATGCCGTCGCAGTTTGCAATTTCATCTTTCGTCAGGAGATTCTTTGCGCCGTCGGAGCCGTTGGTCTCGACTTTGATGGTCACGCCCATCTTGGCACCGGCCTTGTTCAGGGCTTCAGCGGCCATGTAGGTGTGGGCGATGCCGTTGACACAGGCGGTGACGGCCAGCACACGGTAGCCCGCCTGCTCGATCTCCTGGTCGGTGAAGCTCTCGTCGCCGAACTGGGCTTCTTCCTGCGCGTCGATGGCGGCGAGGAAGTCTTCCGGGGTCTTGGCGGTGCGTAGCTTCTCCACGAAGTCCTCGTTCATGAGCATCTGCATCATGCGGGCCAGCATATCCACGTGGAGGCTGCCGTTCTTGGGGGCTGCGATGGCAAACAGCAGGTCGGTCTTGCCGTCGTCCTCGGCATTGTACTGCACCGGGGTCTTGAGGCGGAGGGCCGCCAGACTGGGCCGGGTCACGCAGTCGCACTTGGCATGGGGGACGGTGATGCCGTTATCAACATAGGTCGAGCCCTCGTCCTCGCGCTCATACAGACCCTTTTTGTAGGCTTCCTTGTCTCTGATGTTGCCGTGGGTCGCCTGCAGCTCCACCAGACGGTCGATGATCTGGCTGCGGTCCTGCTGGGCTTCGTCCAGCGCAATGGACTGTGCCGTGAACAATTCCGTGATTCGCATAGTGTGTCTCCTCTCCCTGTTTCCTTCTATCGCTCAAATCGTCGCCAGCAGGGCGTCGATTTTTTCCTTCTTTGCCAGCCCGAGGCTGAACGCAGTGGCACTGCCGCAGGCAGTCCCCAGACGCAGGGCTTCCAGATAGCTGCCGCTGCGCAGGTAGCCTGCCACGAAACCGGCCACCATGCTGTCGCCTGCGCCCACACTGTTGACCACCTTGCCTTTGGGCGTGCCGATTCGGTGGACCTCGCCCTTCTCGTCCAGCAGGAGCGCACCGTCACCGGCCATGCTCACCAGTACGTTCCGGGCGCCCTTTTCCTGCAGGGTGCGGGCGGCAGCGGTGATGTCGGTGTCGGTGGTGAGGGTGCGGCCCACGATCTCACCCAGCTCATGATTATTGGGCTTGATGAGGAAGGGGTGATACTGCAGCACATTCACCAGCAGGTCGCGGGTCGCGTCCACCACCGTATGCACACCGTGGCCTTCCAGACGGGCCAGCAGACGCTCGTAGGTGGTCTGGGGCAGGCTGGACGGGATGCTCCCCGCCAGAATGAGGATGTCGCCCTCGGCCAGCTTATCGAGCTGTGCTTCCAGCTGCTCCATGGCGCTCTCGGGGATGTCCGGGCCTGCGCCGTTCAGCTCAGTCTCCTGCCCCGCCTTTATCTTGACGTTGATGCGGGTCATGCCCTGCTCGAGGTGGATAAAGTCGGTGGTGATGCCCTGCGCGGCCAGACCCCGCTCGAGCCACGCACCCGTCTCACCAGCCACAAAGCCCAGCGCCGTGTTCCGGCAGCCCAGCTGGGCCAGCACACCGGACACGTTGATGCCTTTGCCGCCCAGCACGCAGTCCTCGCCGCAGGCACGGTTCACCTGCCCGACTTCCAGCGGGGCGTCCAGCCGCACCACATAGTCGATGGCCGGGTTGAATGTGACAGTGTAGATCATAGTTCCGTCTCCTTTACCAGCGTGTATTGTTTGTATTTGGGGTTGGGGCAGCGGTTGGTGAGAATGGCACCGCCCTGCAGGTCGGCAATGACTGCCGGGTAGATGCGGGAAAACTTGGCATCATCCACAAGGAACCAGGCTTCCCGTGCACGGTGCACTGCCGCTGCTTTCACGGCAGCTTCCTCGGGGTCCGGCGTGGTAAAACCGGCATCCAGCGCCACACCGTTGGCACCCATGAACGCCTTGGTAAAATTGTAGCGCTGCAGGCTGGTGGCTGTGGGTGCACCCACAATGGCTTCGGTCTCAGGCCGCAGCAGTCCTCCGGGCAGATACACTCGGCAGCCCTTTCGGGCCAGTGCCCGGGCATGGGCCACGCCGTTGGTCACATAGCTGGCTTTGAGGGCATCCCCCGCCAGTGCACGCACCAGCTCCAGCGTGGTGGAGCCTGCATCGATGAACACAAAATCATCGGCGTTGATGAGCTTTGCCGCCGCCTGCGCGATGCTGCGCTTCTGCTCCACAGCCTGCGACTCCTTGGCCTCCATGGTGGGTTCATCCGCCAGAAAACGGCTGTCCGGCAGGGTGGCACCGCCGTGCACCTTGGTCAGCCGTCCCAGCCGGT
>ENA-ORUI01003867-ORUI01003867.1-human-gut-metagenome-genome-assembly--contig:-NODE-3867-length-10243-cov-2.138496_pt1 | contig 10243 bp, 9 predicted proteins | sample MGYA00242078_ERZ509205 | MGnify/ENA primary metagenome ERZ509205 (study PRJEB26280, sample SAMEA2338828) | human gut metagenome | biome: human gut; feature: human-associated habitat; material: faeces... | reverse complement strand
ATCTTTTTTGGATAATTCTGTCTGTTCAGCGATAGCTGCTACTAATTCTGTCTTATTCATGGACCTTTCCTCCTGTAATTGCTGTTTTGATTCCTGAGAACAAGGCTGCGGCATCCCGTCCGCTCATCGCTTCCGGAACACAACAGCCTTGTTGGCTATGTTTATTTATAATCGTTATCCCCATATTTGTCAAGGGATTTCTGTAAATGTTCTATGATCTGCTGTGTTGCCAGATAAACTGCTCTTTCCTGAGCTTTTTTCTGATCTTCTGCCATACCTGCCTTCTCGATCTGCTTGATCTCCTTCCAGCTGTCAGCATGTCCGCCTAAAAGCTCATAGCTCTCCTCTCCGAAAACATGCGGATGACGGCGGATCATTTTTTCGCTGATGCTCTGCACGACATCATTGATCGTAAAAAGACCTTCTTCTGCTGCGATCTGGCTCTGTATCACAACCTGAAAGAGCATATCTCCAAGCTCTTCGCAGAGATTGGACGCATCTTTTGTCTGCTCATAAAGATCGATCGCCGCCACTGCCTCAGCTGTCTCTGATAGCATATAGGGCTTCAGGCTTTGATGCGTCTGGGAAAGATCCCACGGGCAGCCGCCCTCTTTCTTTCGCAGCATTTCCGTGATCTGACAGAAATCATCAAAATCATATGTTTTTGCCATTTTACAGCATTTCCTGGATCATAGCTACAACCTGTTTACCAAGAGCTGCGGATTTTGCATCTGCATCTTCCAGGGATGTGCCCTTTACGCCATAGTAGAATTTTACTTTCGGCTCAGTTCCGGACGGTCTCACGCACAACCATGCTTCATCACTCAGATCATAATACAGAACATTTGAGGACGGAAGACCGGTCTTTGTCATTTCGCCGCTTTCCATGTTTTTGATGGTATCTTTCTTGTAATCCCTTGCAGAAAGCACTTTGTAGCCTGCGATCTCGGACGGTGTCTCATTTCTGAGGGTCTCCATGATCTCCTGGATCTTCTGAAGTCCTTCGATACCTTTCAGTGTGATCGCCTGGATGTCATCTTTGTAGTAGCCGTATTTCTCGTACATATCGATCATGGCATCCCACAGTGTCTTACCCTGTGTCTTATAGTAAGCTGCTGCTTCACACAGAGCCATCGTTGCAACGATCGCATCTTTGTCTCTTGCATGTGTTCCGATCAGGCAGCCATAGCTCTCCTCCATGCCAAACAGATAGGTTCCTTTGCCTTCCTGCTCATTTTTGAGAACCTGTTTGCCGATCCACTTAAATCCGGTCAGAACCTCGATGAGCTCTGCGCCGTAATTCTTCGCAACTGCATCTACCAGATTCGTCGTAACGATGGATTTAACAACCTGTCCATCTGCCGGAATCTTGCCGCTCGCCTGTTTCTGGCTGAGCACATACTCGCAGAGCAGGGAGCCGGACATATTGCCGGTCAGCGGAATGTATTCGCCGGACTTGGTATCTTTGACATACACGCCCAGACGATCGGCATCCGGATCGGTTGCCAGAACGATATCCGCATCTACTTCTTTTGCCAGTTTCAGCGCAAGCTCAAATGCCTTTGGCGACTCTGGATTCGGATAGGAAACGGTCGGGAAATTTCCATCCGGAAGTTCCTGCTCTTTTACTACATAGACATTTTCAAATCCCAGTTCTTTTAATACACGGCGTACCGGGAGATTTCCTGTTCCATGTAACGGAGTGTAAACGATCTTGATATCTTTTGCCATCGCTTTGATGATTTCCGGGTGGATCGACTGTTTTTTGAGTTCTTCCATATAGCGGTCATCCATTTCTTTTCCGATGGTATGATAAAGTCCTGCAGCTTCGGCCTCAGATTTCATCATAGTCTTCACCTGTGAAAAATCAGTGACTTTTGCCACTTCTGCAAGAATATTTTTATCGTGTGGCGGAGTAATCTGTGCGCCATCCTCCCAGTATACTTTGTATCCGTTGTACTCACGCGGATTATGGCTTGCCGTAATTACAATACCTGCAATACATCCAAGTTCCCGAACAGAAAAGGACAGCTCCGGTGTCGGACGCAGGGATTCAAAACGGTAGGTTTTGATACCATTTGCATTCAGGCAGAGCGCTGCCTCATCGGAAAACTCCGGGGACATGATACGGGAATCATAAGCAATCGCAACTCCCTTGTCCTGTCCGTTCTGCGAAATGATATAGTTTGCCAGTCCCTGGGTTGCCTGACGAACCGTATAAATATTCATACGGTTTGTTCCTGCGCCGATTACCCCGCGCAGACCACCAGTACCAAACTCCAGCTGACGGTAAAAACGATCCTCGATCTCTGCATCATTTCCTTGTAGTGCCAGCAGTTCTTTTTTGGTATCCTCATCAAAATAATTGTCTGTGCACCATTTCTTGTATGTATCCATATAACTCATTTCAGGTCCCCCTTCTATTCGGCTTTTTTATTTTAGTATACCATAATTTAAGTTTGTGTAAATATGTTTTTAGTCGAAATTTAAGCTAAATTTTCATTCTGAAACTTGTGAAAATTTCCGATAGATGATGTCTGCTGCCGCTTTCCCGTAGACTTCATAATCCCCTCTTTTGACAGGATTTCTGCCATCTCCATGCCATGCAGCCCATTCCCAGATGCCAAATCCGCCTACCCAGTCTCTCTTTTCGCAGGCATCAAACATCGCCTGAAACCAGTCTGCCTGTCCTTTTTCATCATAGTCCCCACGCACGCCCCAGTCATTCGGCACCTGATTGGAACCTTTCACAGACATACAGCCGGCTTCCGCAAAGAAAAACGGCTTATCAAACTTCTTTACCACCTGTTCAATACGATCCAGCTGATTGTCCCAATCGTCAATCGGATAATACCCGCTGGATGAAATCACATCTACCGCATCCCACCATTTCACATTGTGTTCCTGATACTTATCGGTATTGTAGGAAACCGGTCCGTCATACTTCCGGCGGATCGCCGCAATCACTTCCCGCCATTCCGCTTCGCGTCGCTCGGTCTGCACCATCTCGCAGCCTGCAATAAACAGATCCACTCCGCACTGCTGCGCAAGTCCGGCATAGTGTTCCTGAAATGCCCGGTAAGAGGCAAACCAATTGCCCCACTTCGGTTCACACACCACATCTTCATCAAAAAAATTGATATGTGCCCGCCAGGTTCCGTCCGCGCAGTTTGCGGTCGGTTTCAAGGCAACGTTAAGCCCCAGTTCTTTGGCATAGCCGATCATGGCGATCAGTTCTTCATCGGTCACATTCCGGTCTGTCCGATAATCAATCTCCTCGGAAAATGCGGTCTTTTGCATACCGTTCGGTGCAAAAATGACATAATTTGCCCCCGTCTTTTCTTTCATGAGCTTTAAGCTCTGTCTGGTTTCTTCTTTTTCAAATGTACCTCTTGCGCAAAATGGTGCAAAGGTGACTGCATTGATTCTCTCCATGTTTTCCTCCATTGTGTTTTCCAGAAATTTACTTCAATATAGCATATTTTTTTCGGGAGGGGAATTGGTTTAAATATAAGTTTTTTTCAAAACGACGGAAGAAGGGAGTCATTCTCTTTTTCCAGAAAAATTTGCAAGTCAGCTCCGGTCCTGATTTCACGTACGTATTTACGGGTTTGCAGGATTACGCTATTTGCGTTATTTGATGGAACTCCGGAGCAGTTGCAAATTTGTTCTTTCAAAAGAAATGATTCCCTTCTTCCTGTGTGTTGGAAAAAAGATAAGTACCAGGATAAGGATCACAAATCCATTTGCTTCTGTTTTGGCACGTGGTATAATAAATTTGCTTACACATAACAGAAAGTTACGGAGAATATAGGATGATGAATATAGATGAAAAAAAGAAACTGGCACTGGAAGTGATTGCGCGACTGAAGCAGGCATACCCGGATGCGGCCTGCAGCTTAGATTACAATGAGGCTTGGAAGTTGCTCGTCAGTGTGCGGCTGGCGGCACAGTGTACGGATGCCCGCGTGAATATGATCGTACCCAAACTATATGAAAAATTCCCGGATGTCAATGCTTTAGCAGATGCTCCTGTGGAAGAAATCGAAGAAATTGTGCGTCCCTGTGGACTGGGAAAAAGCAAGGCAAGGGATATCAGTGCCTGCATGCGGATGCTGCGGGATGTGTATGGTGGAAATGTTCCAAACGATTTTAATGCCCTGTTAAAGCTGCCGGGTGTCGGGCGTAAAAGTGCCAACCTGATTATGGGAGATGTCTTTGGAAAACCGGCCATCGTGACGGACACGCACTGCATCCGTCTGTGTAACCGGATTGGTCTGGTCGACCATATCAAAGAGCCAAAAAAGGTGGAAATGGAATTGTGGAAAATCATTCCGCCGGAAGAAGGGAATGATTTATGTCACCGCTTTGTGCTGCACGGACGTGACATCTGCAGCGCACGCACGACTCCGCACTGTGAGCACTGCTGCCTGCAGGATATCTGTGCACAACGCATATAATCCACATCTGTGCATGTTACCCTGTTATGATTACACAGAAGGTAATGCTTCTTCTGGTATCAGCCTTTGCATATCCGGTGGCAGCGGAGCCGTAAACTCCATCGGCTCCCCTGTCATAGGATGGAAAAATGAAAGTTTCCAGGCATGCAGTGCCTGACGGCCAATATCATATTGCCCTCTCTCACAGGAAAAAGTCTTTCCGCAGGAAAAATGTCTCTCCCCGGAATTTTCATCGTCCCGACGGTCAATCTGATTTTCCCCGTATGCCGGATTATAAAGAAAATCTCCCACCAGCGGATGTCCCAGATATGCCATATGCACGCGGATCTGGTGGGTTCTCCCGGTCTCCAGCTGAAGTTTCACCAGACTTCGGAACTTCTGTGCATTTCCGGTGTGCCATCCGGTCAGAACCCGGTAATGCGTCACCGCCCGGTCTCCCCGCTTAAAATCCACCACGCGTCGCAGACAGCGATCCTCTTTTCTTGCAATCGGGGCATCCATGACACCAGAAACCGGCATAACCTTTCCCTCCACAAGCGCAAGATACGTCCGGTGAATCCCGGGTGCTTTTAGTCCCTGCTCGGCTTTTGCCCGCACCATCTGCCCGAGGATCGCCGCAGAAACCGCATGTTTTGCCACAATGGTAAGCCCGGAGGTATCCCGGTCCAGCCGGTTGATACAGCGGAACACAAAGGGAACGCCCTGCTCTTTAAAATACCATGCCAGTGCATTACCGAGAGAATTCTCCGGATTTCCACGGGATGGATGAACCGGCATTCCTGCCGGTTTGTTGATCACAAGCAGATCCTCATCCTCATAAACGATGACAAACGGCAGTTTTACCGGACGGATCTGTCCGGAATTATCCGTTTCCCGAATCCATACCGTCAGAACATCCCCTTCTGCAAGCATGTGGTTCATATGTACATACGTTCCGTTCAGGCAGATTGCCTGTTCGTTTTTACGCAGATCTACAAGATTCTGCCGGGAATACCCTTTTTCTTTTAAGAATCCACTGATTTTCTGTGGTTTCTCCAGACTGTTAATCTGATATAATACGCTTCTGTCCATAATGGTCATCATTGATCTCTTTGCCAGGTAAATGTCCCCCTGTATGTAAGATTCTCCGGTCTGGAATCTTTGATACGTTCTGACGGATACACTGTCTCCGCTACTACAAACCAGCCAATCACCGCAATCATCAGAAGATAAAATAAAAGTACTTCCTTTTTATTCCCCATATACTTTTTCATCTTTCAGTTTCTCACCCTGTCCTTTATACTTTATATTTTGCATTCATATGTTTTCTTTTAATTATTCCATAACTATACCGGAAATGCAAGCACCACGTTCCTGTTCACTCAGCACTGCGCCATGTCACGCAAAAAAGGGATTACCACCCATTTCGTGGTAATCCCCTGGAAAGAAAACTCAGATTGTTCCGGTTACGGTAAGTGTGCCTGCGCCCGGTGTCACTGTCCACTCGCCGGTTGCTGCATCCTGCGTGAAGGTTGCTGCCGGCACGGTAATCTGCCCTTCCTGCGTTGCAAACGTACCGGTCGTGGCATTGTAGGAATAATTTGCAGGATCCGACCATGCCGTTCCATTATACGATACCGCAAGATTCGAAAGTACCGGATCGAATGTATCTGTCACCACTGCGCCAGTTGCCGCCAGTGCCGCAGTATTTCCGGTATTCTGGATAAGGAACGTATAGGTCAGTGTTCCATTTTCCGTAACCGGAACCGGACTGACGGATTTGGTGATTGTCAGCTTCGGACCGCTTTCCGCGATGACGGTTTCCTTTGCGGTAACCGGTGTAATTCCCCCTCCGGAAATGGTCACCGTGTTGGTAATCTCCGATTCCGCCAAAAGAGGGGCAAACGCATTGGTTTCTGCCTCATATACAATGGTCACGTTTCCCCCCGCCGGTACGCTGATCCCGGAAACGGAAAGGGGTGGTCCTGCCGTGACTGCCGGTGTGGTCTGTAAGATTCCATTGCTGTAATAACGCACGGTATCTGCCACATACGTCAGTGGCACCAGTGTGTCTGTGCCAAATGCATATGCCCCCAGATCATCTGCAACCGTCAGTCCTGTCATGGCTGTATTTCCGGAATTCACTATGCTCACAACATAGGTGACACGGTCATTCTGCCCGTATGTTTTGCGTACCGCAGTTTTGGTTGCGGCAAGTACCTCAAGGATTTCTCCCACTGCAACGTTGGAATTGGCTACAGCGTTTCCATAGCGGAGCTGTGCCTGATTGGTAAATATTGCCATTTTTTTGCATCCTTTCATTTTATTCAGGTATGCTTTATCATATGACAAAAATTTTCCATATGTGCAGCCGCGCCGTCATTATTCTTTCAAATATATTTCCGGTCTTCTGTCCCGGAACAGCCCCCAGCTTCTTCTTTCTTCTTCTATTTCATCCAGATCAAACGTATGCAGGATAAAGCCTTCTGATACCCTGTCCATCTCTTCTTTCACTTCCCCTGTTGCGTCTGTGATAAAAGAGGAACCGTAAAACGTGAGGGCTGAGCTCTGCTGTCCATTTTCCGCGCACGGTTCCACGGTTTCTGTCCCGATCCTGTTTGCAGCAATGACCGGCATAAGATTACATGCCGCATGCCCCATCATGCACCGTCTCCAGTGCGGCATACTGTCGCAGCCAAGTATCGGCTCGCTTCCGATTGCAGTTGGATAAAAAAGGAGTTCCGCCCCTTTTAGTGCCATGCCTCTTGCCGTCTCCGGAAACCACTGATCCCAGCAGATTCCAACCCCAATCGTCCCATATCTGGTTTTAAATGCCCGAAACCCTGTATCACCAGGCGTAAAATAAAATTTTTCCTGATAATAATGGTCGTCCGGAATATGTGTTTTCCTGTAAATGCCGCGCACACTTCCATCGGCATCAATGACTGCCACGGAATTGAACATCTGTCTGTGATCCCCGGCTTCATAAAAGCTCACCGGAATCACCGTTTCCAGCTCTTTGGCCAGTTTTTTCATATGGATGACAGCATCATCTTCCTCTGGCGTTCTTGCATATCCATAATATTCATACCTTCTCTCCTGACAGAAATACGGTCTTTCGAAAAGTTCAGGAGGAAGAATGACCTGCGCCCCCTGTGCAGCGGCCTCCCTGATCAGTTCCGATGCTTTTTCTATATTTTCTTTTACATCGCTGCCGCAGCCCATCTGTATGGCAGCCACTGTGGTTTTTCTCATATCATGCTCCTCCCATCCTCCCGGAATCAGCCGGTATCTGCTGTGTAATACAATGAATGTTCCCACCACCGACAATAATATCACGTGCGTAAACCGGGTATACTTTCCTTCCGGGAAAAAGCCCCCCTATGATGTTCACAGCCTCTGCATCCATTTCATCCTCAAACTGGGGAATCAGGACTCCTCCATTTGTAATATAAAAATTAACATAGCTTGCGGCAAGCCGCTCCCCTGCTTTTCGCTGCTCCTCCCCCTCTTCAAAGGAAAAACCGGCAAGTTCATATTCCGTTATACAAACCGGCTTCCCCGGAACCGGGACTTTGTGGACTATGAGCTTCCGCCCCCTGGCATCTGTCTCTTTTTCCAATATTGCAAGATCTGCAGATGACAAGGGATACTGCGGATCTTTGGGATCCTCCGTCCACGCAAGCACCACATGTCCGGGAGCGGTAAATGCACAGACATTGTCTATGTGTCCGTTTGTCTCATCGTTGTAGATTCCATATGGAATCCAGATGATTTTTTCTGCCCCAAGATAATCCTTTAACTTCTGTCCGATCTTTTCTTTTGAAAGTTCCGGATTCCTGCCTTTGCTGAGCAGACAGCTTTCTGTCACAAGGATGGTTCCCTCTCCATCGGTATGGATTGCCCCGCCTTCTAACACAAACGGATGCGCATCATACAGATCATATCCTGTCTTCCGGCAAAAAGAGGACGCTACTTTATCATCCTTTTCCCAGTCTGCATACAATCCGTCACAGATTCCACCCCATGCATTAAAACACCAGTCAATTCCCCGTACCTGCCCCTGCCCATTGACAACAAAGGTCGGTCCGACATCCCTCGCCCATGCATCATCCGATGCAATTTCCATATAATGGACCGGATAATTTTTCTGATAGTTTTTTTCTTTCCGGACAGCTTCAATGATCATTTGTGCATGATCCAGCTCCCCTGCTTCCACCAGCAGATATACCGTCTCGGATTCCGCAGTGGCACATATGACATCCGCAAAAGCCTCTCTTGCCTTTTTTGCACCATATATCCAGGAACCCGGCCGTTTCGGCCATATAAGTATTGTCCCTTTATGCGGTTCATACTCCGCTGGCATATGAAATCCATCCTGGCTAGGACAGCCTTCCTTTAAAATCTTCATATCCAAATCTCCTGATTACCCTGCATTCTTTATCCGCCCCCATAACTGCGATGTCCGGAAGCGGCATACCGTTAAACGTATTATTTTTGACCATGGAATAAATTGCCATGTCACAGAATGTAAGCCTGTTGCCCACTTTTATCTCTTTATCAAATGAGTAATCACCGATCACATCACCTGCCAGACAGGTACAGGAAGAAAGCCGGTACGTATATGCTTTCTCCCCTGCTTTTCCACTGTCCTTAAGCGGCGGACGATACGGCATTTCGAGTACATCCGGCATATGGCATGCCGCTGAAGTGTCCAGAACCAGTATCTTTATCCCATTGTTTTCGACAATATCGAGCACGGTTGTCTCAAGATAGCCTGCATTCAGGGCTACTGCCTCCCCCGGCTCAAGATAAATTTCAAGGTCATATGTTTCCTGCATGCGCCGGATACAGTTCTCCAGTTTTTCCATGTCGTAACCGGCTTTTGTGATATGATGTCCGCCACCCATATTAAGCCATTTCCGTCCGTACAGCAGATCTCCAAACTTTTTTTCCACAGCAACAAGTGTCGTTTCCAGGGCATCCGAATTCTGTTCACAGAGCGTATGGAAGTGAAACCCATCTATCTGCGACAGGTCAAAACCGTTTTGTATGGCTTTGTCAAGCTCTGCCCTCGTTAGACCAAGCCTTGAACCTGTACCGCACGGATCATAAATCTCATGCCCTTCCTGTGTAGAACACTCCGGGTTAATTCTAAGTCCTGTACTTACCCCTGCGGCTGCTTCTTTGATTTTTTCCTTATGAACCAGAAACTGGGAAACGGAATTAAAAACAATATGGTCACATATTTTTACCAGTTCGTCCATTTCTTCCGGCAGATATGCCGGACAGAAGACATGGTTTTCTTTCCCCATCTCTTCCTGTGCCAGACGTGCTTCATACAGCCCGCTTGCCGTCGTCCCACTTAAATATTTTCCAATCAGGGGATATTCACAAAATGCGCTGAATGCTTTCTGTGCAAGAAGGATCTTTGCGCCCGTTCTCTGCATTACATGATGCAAAATCTTCAGGTTTTCTGTCAGTTTTCCCTCATCTATCACATAGCAGGGAGTTTTCAGTTCATTAATCTTCATCCTTCCCTCCGGCTCAATCCATATGAACAGAAGGGTCTGCTGTCTTGTAACAATCCACGGATACCGGATTTTCAACTACCTTCCATGGAAGACCAAATTTATTCAGTGCTTCCATATATGGATCCGGATCAAACTCCTCTACGTTAAAGACTCCCGGTTTTTTCCAGAGACCTTCCACAACCATCATTGTTCCGATCATTGCAGGAACTCCTGTTGTGTAGGAGATTGCCTGAGAACCAACCTCTTTGTAGCACTCCTGATGATCGCATA
>ENA-ORUI01003863-ORUI01003863.1-human-gut-metagenome-genome-assembly--contig:-NODE-3863-length-10248-cov-5.794761_pt1 | contig 10248 bp, 5 predicted proteins | sample MGYA00242078_ERZ509205 | MGnify/ENA primary metagenome ERZ509205 (study PRJEB26280, sample SAMEA2338828) | human gut metagenome | biome: human gut; feature: human-associated habitat; material: faeces... | reverse complement strand
GGGATCTGGTGGATGCCCTGCCGCAGGTCACCCGGGTGTATGCCTGCATCACCTATGGCTCCAAGAGCATCCCGGTGGTCACGCTGACGGCATTGACTTGTGCCGAAGCTACCCATACGGAGCTGGAAGTGGGCGGTGTGTATTATGGTGAGGTCAAGCGGGAAAACGGACAGGTGCTCAGTGCACGGCTTTACGATATGGCAGCACTGTATCAGCTTGCCGGGCTGGTAGGTACCATGCGTGACAGCAAGACCGCCGAACAGGTGTTCCATCAGCTGATCTGGATGAACGAGCGCCGGGAGGACTGAGCAGCGATGAATGATGTGAAAACATGGGCGGACATTGATGCTTCGCCGCTGCTGCAGCTGCCGCCGGAACAGCGCAAAAAGCTGCACGATGCCAATGATGAACGGTTCCGCACGTTCTGGGCGGAATGCTTTCTGACCGCACAGGCTCCCGGAAGGGGCGAGGAAGCATGGAACAGCGCGGATTTCTGCAAGGCGTTTCTGGATGCGTTTGATCTTTGGGAACCGAAACCCGGGCAGACCTTCAGTATGTATCTGCGCACCGCTGTCCGTCATGCACAGTCACACGACCAGCAGCAGGAAGAAATGGCTGTGATGGGTTTCGGACGCGAAACGAACCGCAAGATCAAAAAAGCGCTGGAGTACATGGAAAAGAACGGAATTACAGAGAGTATGCTCTGTCGTGACCCGGAAAAAGAACAGGTGATCGCCGATATTGTCGGGGTGGGTGTAAAGACCCTGCGGGAAGCACTGCGCAATAAGCAGTCGGTACTCAGTCTGGACGACACTGGCGGAGAGGATTCGGCGCTGGGTGACCGGGTGGCCTCCCAAGAAAAAAGCGTGGAAGAGCAGGTGGAGCAGAGCAGTGAAATGCTGGCATGGCTGCACCGCGGCATAGGGCTGATGAACCTGCAGCAGAAGGAAAAATACGGTAAGACATCTGGCCCGTTGTGGAGCAGCGTGCTGATGGGCTTTCTGCGCAACAACGACGCGCTGGACCCGGCAGAGGATGCGCCCGCGCGGCTGGCAAACTGCGATGATCTGCGTCCGCTGGAACAGGACAACTGTCTGTGGGACATCCTGCTGCTGCACCGGTATGTGGAGTTTACCGTTCAGCCGCCCTATGCACCCAAGGCACTGGAATGCGCCGCCGTCCATGCGCTGCTGGAGCCGGGGCGCAACCCGGCGCAGGATAAGACCGTGGCGGAGTTTCTCGGCGTGAGCAAAGCGGCTGTATCGCAGCGGCGCAAAACATGGCAGCAAAAACTGATGCAGATGAAAGCGGAACAGGAGGAGGTATAAGATGGAACGCAGTGTATTGCTTTTATATATGAGCCCCTTCGGCAAAAATCCGAACATTCATACCCAGACCAACGAAGCGGCGGTTTTGGAGCTGAAAAAGCACAAGGAAGGTCCGGACTGTATTCTGGCACTGTGCAGTGAGCTGGTGCGCACCAGCCCTACCGTGCATCTGCCGGACGGGAAAACCTGCACCACCGTGGAATATTTCCGGGATGTATTCCTGCCTTCGGCGGGCATTCCGGCAGAGCGGCTTGTGGTGATCCCGGTACCGGACAGCATGGACGACAAGGCACAGTTCCGGGCGATCTCTCTGTTACTGGGAAAAATTGAAGCGGAAGATACCCTTTCCATCGACCTTTCCGGCGGCATGCGGGACACGGCGATGCTTCTGGTAACAGCAGCTCGCTGTATGCGTGACCTGCGCGGTGTGGAGACCCGCAGGGTGATCTACTCCGAACTGCTTCCGGATGGCACTTCCCGCATCCATGACAGCAGTCAGCTGTACAGCCTGTTCGACCTCATCACGGCGATGGACGAGTTCTTTTCCACCGGCACTGCACAGAAGCTGAAAGGCTATCTATGGAGCGAGGGCGAGAGCGACCCGGCTCTGCACACCCTGCTGGCCCGCATCAACCAGTTCTCGGATGATCTGGCGCTGTGCCGGGTGCAGGCGCTGAATGAAGACCTGAGCCAGATCGCACAGGCACTGCAGGCGCCGCCCAAGGAGAGCAAAAACCTGACCAGCCTGTTCTTCCACCTGCTGAATGACCGCTTCCGCACAGAATTTGAAGGTCTGCTGGCTGCCCCCAAAAACAATCTTCCTTCGCTGGTAAGCTGGTGTGCAGAACACAGGATGTATCAGCAGGCACTGACATTGCTGTGCGAGCAGATGCCGGCCTATGTCTGCCGTCATCTTTTTGTGCAGCCCACGGAAACCGGCTGGGCATATCTGGCGGCACAGAATCAGAATAAGGGCAAGGCGTGGGTATATCCGCTGTTCCACTTCCATTTCTGCCGCCTGACTTTGATGCAAAAGGAGTATCCCTATACAACGGATCTGCGCCTGACCCACAGCAAGGATGATGCAGATGGCAATATGCTGTTTGGCGTGGCAAATTCCAAAGAAATGCATGCCTATATGGATACGATCCTCGCTTCCGGTCAGCTGGTGATCGACCCGGATGTCCGGTGGCAGATCGAGGATGCGGCACTGTTCTACCAGCGTGTGATGCAGTACCGCAACCAGATCAACCATGCCAGTGATACGGCTTCTGGTCTGCAGAGCGACCGTATTCTTCCGCTAGACACAGCCCATATTGAGCAGACTCTGCAGGATGTGGTCGATTATCTGCAGGAGATCCGCCCCATGAAGCCGGATGCTCCGCAAGGCGTCAAGGCGCTGCCTGTTACAAAGACGATTCCGGCTGGCACAGCTTCCAACCTGTAAAATAGAATTGTAAGAAAAAGCAAAGCACCTCCGCTGCTGGCAAACGCCAGTGGCAGAGGTGCTTTTTTGTCCCCTTGCGGGGATAAATTGCAATGGTATCATGTCAACATCAACCAAATTATCCAGACGAGCGGGTTTCCGTCCCCTTGCGGGGATAAATTGCAATTTTCCCGCATGGCTATGGATTGCAATTACTTCTGTTTTCGTCCCCTCGCGGGGATAAATTGCAATGCGGGCTGATTATGATGGCAACGCGCAACTATCCGTTTTCGTCCCCTCGCGGGGATAAATTGCAATGTCAAGCTGAACGATTTTGAGATGAACTTTATCTGTTTTCGTCCCCTCGCGGGGATAAATTGCAATAAGACGCAACGCCTAAGCTTCTCCGCGATACGCGGATGTTTTCGTCCCCTTGCGGGGATAAATTGCAATAATAACGATTTGGCAATTGTCAAAATAGTTGTTGTTTTCGTCCCCTCGCGGGGATAAATTGCAATCCCAGAGTAAAAGCCATGGACATTGCCACAGATGAGTTTTCGTCCCCTCGCGGGGATAAATTGCAATGATAGCGTGTACACCACGCCGTTCAACATTTCTGGTGTTTTCGTCCCCTCGCGGGGATAAATTGCAATGGCAAACTTTTCTGACAAATCACGAAAATCTCCCACAAAAAGCAGAAAGCTGCACATTCCAACAACATTATACATCTTTTTACTGCAAAAGAAAAGAACTTTTTGGGCAAAGAGGTGGTTTTCGGTGGTGCGAACCTGTGACAGAAGTGCGGAAAAAGGTATGCCGTACAGGATGGCTCGCACCGCATTTGCGCAGGAGAAGCGCGAATGGAGTAGAAAAGATAAGTCATAAAGATCACCTCAATTCGGCAGAAGGGGCGTCAAAGCCCTGAATGGGCAGGCCGAGAAAGTATTCCTCGATGCGGTCCCAGAGCTGTTCGCTGGAAAAGCCGCTGGTAAACAGCCAGCTCATCAGCCGCACAGCATCGGTGTGGCGCTGGGCAATGCGCTCCAGCAAATGGTTGCGGTAGAACCCGCGGTCAGCCAGTTCCAGAGTCTGGGTCTGGTTGATGTAGAGGTACAGGCGGCTGTTGGAACCGCCCAGAAGGGCAAAGTGGAGCAGGTCCAGCTCCTCCAGCACGCCCAGAGCCGGGGTCAGACGCTCGCTGCTCTGTGCAGAATCGTTCACCGGCAGATAGTGGCAGGGCTCGCCGCTGTGCAGAACAGAAAAGCTCTGCTCCAGCCAGTGGAAAAACTCGCTAATGAACGGGTCCACGATGCTGTACTCTGCGCCTTCCTGCGTGGTGCCGCGGCGCAGCACACGGGTGCGCTGCAGGCGGGGCGAATGCTGCTGCCAGGACTGCACGGCCGCCAGCACTACGCGCACCGCACTGGTGGCACGGGTGCTGCTCAGACCGGTGGCCTGCGTCAGCCGGGCGGCGGCATCCCGGTCGTAGAGATACTGGCCGCTGCGGGCAGCCTCGAAGAAGATCTCCTTCAGGGCGCGCAGCAGTACGGAAAAACGGGCATCCGCATTGGCGTGCCACTCCAACGTCAGCTGCATGGCGGGGGTCAGGTGCAGCTGGGCATTCAGCGGCAGCTTGTCGCTGTGGGTGTACAGCAGGTACTTGAACTGCGGGAAGGAAAAATCGTTCTGCCAGCGGCTGCTCCACAGACGGGCAAGGTCTACGTCGTAGACCCCGGCGGCCTCATCCTGCAGGGTGGCAGCACCGGTACAGATGCGGTTGACTGCGGCGGCATCGGCGCTGCTGAGCAGGAAATACCCGTGGGTGAACAGAGGAGAGGGCCGCATGACGAAGGGTGCGTAGCCGCGTGCTTCGCTGTCCTTCTGGATCAGCAGCATGGCGGTCTTGACCTTGGCCAGCGGGTCCTGCTGGTGCTCGCCGTTAGGGCTGGCAAAGATGTAGGCGAAGCTCTCGGCATCCACCAGAAGCTCGTTGCGGTGCTTGGTGGCAGTGGCCGGCTGGCTGGCGCGGTGCTGGCGGTACAGCTGCAGCACCTTGCGCATTACCTGCACCAGCTGCCAGGGCTGAATGCTGGAAAGGCCGTGCAGGCGGTTGATGTGCTTGAAGTCGTTGGCCATGTGCTCGTACACGGCACGGCCCTGAATCTCCGGGTCACGGGCGGCGCGGCCGATCTCCTGCGTGTAATCACACAGGTTGCCGGTGGGGGCAAAGTGCAGCACAAGGGCAATGTCCGGGATGTCGATGCCCATGCCAAAGGCCTTGGTGGCCAGCATGACCCGGCGCTTGCCGCTGCGGAAATCCTCCAGATTCTCCGCTTTGGCCTCGCCGGAAAGCTGCGCGTGGTAGCGGGTCACGGCATTACCCAGCCGCTGCGCCAGGCAATGGGTGTAGAAGCGCTCCAGCAGACTGACGGTGGGAAAGTAGATCAGGGTCTTCTGCCCCTGCTCCAGTGCGGTGGTGATCTGCCCGGTCAGAGCCTGGAACTTGTCCAGCTCGTATTCCCGGCGGCCGGTCACACGGGGCACCTCCCGGATGCACAGCTCGATGTTGCGGCGGCGCACGCAGCCCAGATAAACGATGGGGTCCGGCGACATGTGCAGGCTGCGCAGGGTCTCGCGGTACATGTCCTCTTCACCGCCGTAGGTGGCTGTGGCCGTAAAGGTGGCGGTGACGAAGGCATGCTGGTGCGGACCGTTCAGCTGCTGTTTGCGCAGCTTGTTCACGTAGTCACCCAGAAACCAGTAGTCCGGGCGGAACTGCTTGCCCCAGGTGGTCACAATATGGGCCTCGTCCACGATCAGCAGGCCGATGGCACGGTCACCGATCAGGTCGGAGATATCGCTGCGGCTCAGCAGAGACTCCGGCGAAAGATACAGGATGTCGCAGCGGCCTTCCTGCACCTCCTGCGCAATGGTCTTTTTGACCATGGGCGGGATGTCGGAGTTGATGGTGCGGGCCTTGGCGTAGCGGTGCTTCTCCATGCCCTGTACCTGATCGTTCATCAGGCCAATCAGCGGCGAGATCACCAGCGTGACCATCCCGTACTTCTCGGCCAGATCAATAGCCGGGATCTGGAACATCACGCTCTTGCCCGCACCGGTAGATGCGGTAACGAACAGGTCGCGGTAAGTCTGCCCCGCGCGGCAAAGCTCTGCCTGCTGGATGAGGTCGTCGATGATGTCCTCCTGAGTGATGGTGCGCAGCTTCTTCTCGCCGCGATGCAGAGCGTCCAGGTCGTAGACATCCAGCGGGAGAAAGTCCGGGTAACCCCAGTGCTGCTGCAGAAGGGTGCGCGCCTCCGGGCAGACGGGGCGCTCCGGCTGCATCGTCTGTGCATGCGCTCTGGAAAGCTGACCTGGAAAAGCGCCAGCCAACGCCGCAAGGCTGTCGGCAAGATCAGCCTCATCGCCGATGAAGCTGTCGGCTGAAACGCAGAGCGTTTTGCCGCGACGCAGCTGCTGCACAAGGCAGAAATAATCGGCTTCCCCGGTAAGCGCAAAGGCAGAGCTGCTGGCGGTAGTTTCGGGAACCATATGCGGTGCTGCACCAAGCGATACGCGCTCGACCTGTGGGTACTGACGCAGCAAAGCGTCCAAAGGAATGCAGCAGGCAATGCCTTCCTCCGTATGCAGCAGGTTGGAGTAGACCCGCAGGCAGGGCTCAATGCCAGGCAGCGGAGCATCCTGCGGCGTTTCCGGGTCAAAGTGGCTCAGAAGGCCGGACTGCATCTCCGGCGTAAGCGTCACAGACACGGGCAGCAGCGTGCGGTAGCAGGTGTTCTGCACCAGAATGATGTGCGGGAACTCCTGCGCAAGGGTATCGGCATGCAGGGCAAACTCCTCTGCGGTGATCACACAGGGGTTCTGCTGCAGCAGACTGCTCAGGTAGCGGGACAGGCGCTGCTGCAGCAAAGCATCCAGAGAAGGACGCGGAAGACCGGCATCCTCCGAAGAAAACCCCCACAAGACAAACAGAGTATCCTCAGCAGCATGGGCGGAAAGATAAGAACAAAGCAATGTATTCATGGCAAAATCCTCCATCAAGTCAAAAAATCAGGCAGCAAAAAGGGTGGATGAGGAGCGGCGCTTCAGCATCTCCCGCAGATGGCGCTCGGCACGCACCTGAATCTGGCGGATACGTTCCCGCGTGACGCCCAGCTGCGCACCGATCTCGTCCAGCGTGCGGCAGCGGTCATCCGGGATACCGTAGCGCAGCCGGAGAACAGTGGACTCGCGTTCGGGAAGTTGAGAAAGAAGCAACCGGACTTCCTGAACGGTCTCGTTCTCGCTCACAGTGTCCACAGGATCGGGGGTGACGTCATCCGCCAGAAGTTCCGCAAGCTCGGTGTCGTGGCTCTCGCCGACCATAAGGTTCAGGCTGGTAACGTTGAGGTAAACGAGCATGTCGCTCAGGTAGCGGCGCGCCTGCTCCACTGTGCAGGAGTGACCGCTGCTGGCTTCAGCCTCGGCAATGGCATGCCAGAGATTCGGACCATCCAGCTGCATACAGGTAGTGCAGACGACACGCACCCGGCAGAGCGTGTCAAAATAGTGTACCGGGATGCGTACCGTAAGGCCGGTGTTAATGGCTTCGCGCAGGATGGACTGGCGGATCCAGTAGGCGGCATAGGTCAGGAAGCTGTAGCCCTGAAGCGCATCGAACCGCTGGATCGCAGTAAACAGTCCCAGAATGCCGTTCTGGAAGTTATCCTCCTCGGTCAGGCAGCTATGGGCGAGCAGCTGCGGAACTCTGCGGGCCATCAGGTGGACAAAACCGGCGGTCTTGCGCACGAGGATCTCCTTGGCGCTTTCATCGCCCTGCTGTGCCAATACACAGAGCTGCTCGTTGGTCATAGACCAAAGCTGCTTGGAGGTAAAGTCGCTGCGGCAGAAAGAAGCGGCCTTTCTGCTGCTGGGCATAGCGCCGCTGGTATCCACTAGGATGCCAATCCCCGCCAGCTCGGCCAGAAGATGTTCTTGTTCCTGCTGAGAACAGGAGCCAAACAGCGCCTCAAAGCCTTGCGCAGACAGGCGATTGCCGTTCGTCAGCATCGGGCGTACACGATTCAAAACTGCATTATATTCCATGGTAAAACCCCGCTTTCACTTCCAACTGTAAGTGTTTTCGCTTAGTAGAAGCCCATGGATGCAGTAGAGTTAAGTCTTTTGAGAAAAAATTATGGTTATCTTTTTGGAAACGTCAGTCAAATAAAAAATCAATGAGTTCTCTTATAAAGGTATAGAATTAAGAAACAAGGACAGAAAACCTTGCCAAAGAAACAAACTATACAGAGCTTTTTGCGTATGATATAATAAAATTATAAATAAGAATATGTCGATTCCTGTTTGTTATCGACGAAGGAGAGAGAACATGGACCAGCGGCTTGAGACCTTTTTGACCGTGTGCGCCACGATGAACTACCGCAAGGCGGCGGAGCAGCTGCATTTGACGCAGCCCGCCGTGACGAAACAGATCCAGGCGCTCGAAGCGCTGTACGGCGTGCGCCTTTTCACGTATGACAGCAGAAAGCTCAGAAAAACGGCGCAGGGCGAAACGCTTGAGATCTACGCCATCAGCCAGCGCTATCAGGACGAGGAGCTGCGCCGTGCGCTCAAACGGCAGGAGAAGACGAGCCTTCGCATCGGCGCGACGAAGTCCATCGGCGACTATATCCTGCTGCCGCAGATTATCCGCTTTTTGAAAGAACCGGACAACGAGCTCTTTTTTACCGTCGACAATACGGCACACCTGCTCGCCCAGCTCGAGGGCGGTGAGCTTGACTTCGTCGTGCTCGAGGGCATTTTCGACAAGAGCCGGTACGAGAGCTTTCTGCTGCGCAACGAGCCCTACATCGGCATCTGCGCGAAAGATCACCCGTTTTCGGGTTGTGAGGTGCCGATGGATGAGCTCTTTTCCGAGCGGCTCATCCTGCGCGAGCCTGGCTCCGGTACGCGAAAGATTTTAGAGCGAGAGCTCATGCAGTGCGGCTACACGGTCGAGGCGTTTCGCGCGAATGTCTGCATCAGCAGCTTCAAGCTCATCCGGCATCTGGTGAGCGAGGGCTGCGGCGTGAGCCTCCTCTACGAGGCTGTCGTCAAGAATGATGCGCAGTTCGGGCATTTTTCCTGCCCGCCGCTCACGGGCGTGCACGAGCTGAACGTCGTGTGCCTCAAAAACACCAATGTGCCCGCGCTTGCGCGGCGGTTCCTTGATCTGTAAATTTGGGCAATTCTGCCGATCTGCGCAAAAATGCGGGGAATTGAGCGATATGACTGCGGTTTATGGAATCAGTCAATGGAAAAATCCAACATTTTCCTGTAAAATAGAGCTTGGATAAGATAGGTGATGATCGCCGCGCGATATTTTTGCTGCGCGGCGGCAAGCACGCGGTACGCCGCGAAAAGGGAGAGCAGGAACATGAGCGATATCAACGGCAGCAAGCCCACGAATTTCCCTCTCGACGAGAGTAAACTGGATTTCAAAATTCCCCGCACGGACGCCCCGCGCGAAAACGTCCTCAAGCTCGGCAGTATGATCACGAACCGCATCGGCCTCAAGGCCACGGCGGACGACCCCGAGTACTGGGGCCTTGCCGGCGTGATGACCGACGAGATGGTCGACGTCGCGCTCAAAATGGGCGTGCGCAAGCCCAAGACGACCGAGCAGTTGATGAAGCTCACCAAAATGGAGCGCGAGCCGCTCGAAAAGCTCCTGACGGAGATGGCGTGGACAGGCATCATCGAGTACAACTGGGAGAACCTGGACGGCAAGAACCCCAAGCATGAAAAGCGTTGGGTGCTGCCGCTGTTCGTCCCCGGCAGCGCGGAATTTCTGAACATGCGCAAAAGCCAGATCGACGAGCATCCCGAGGTCGCGGCGTTCTTTGAGCGCATGACGATGCTCCCGCTCGAAAAGATCACGCCCATGGTGCCGCCGGGAGGCGCAGGCATCGGCATGCACGTTATCCCTGTGGAAAAGGCCATCGAGACGGAGAACGAGTCCGTTGACTTAGAGCACATCTCCTACTGGCTCAGCAAGTACGAGGGCAAGTACGCCAAGAGCATGTGCTCCTGCCGCGCTAGCCGCGCCAAGCTCGGCGAGGGCTGCGGCGATGACGCCGAGAGCTGGTGCATCGGTGTGGGCGACATGGCCGACTACATCGTCGAAACACAGCGCGGCGAATACATCACGAAGGACGAAGCGCTCGAAATTTTCAAAAAGGCCGAGGACAACGGCTTTGTCCACCAGATCACGAATATCGACGGTGAGCAGAAAATTTTCGGCATCTGCAACTGCAACGTCAACGTCTGCAACGCGCTGCGCACATCGCAGCTGTTCAACACGCCGAACCTGTCGCGCAGCGCCTATGTCGCGAGCGTCGAGAGCGAGAGCTGTGTCGCCTGCGGCCGCTGCGTCGAAAACTGCCCCGCGGGCGCGGTCAAGCTGGGCCAGAAGCTCTGCACGAAGGACGGCCC
>ENA-ORUI01003858-ORUI01003858.1-human-gut-metagenome-genome-assembly--contig:-NODE-3858-length-10266-cov-3.112036_pt1 | contig 10266 bp, 9 predicted proteins | sample MGYA00242078_ERZ509205 | MGnify/ENA primary metagenome ERZ509205 (study PRJEB26280, sample SAMEA2338828) | human gut metagenome | biome: human gut; feature: human-associated habitat; material: faeces... | reverse complement strand
GGAGGGTCAGGATCCGGAAAAGGATATTCACCTGTATATCAACAGCCCAGGTGGTTCCATTTCCGCAGGCATGGCAATCTACGATACCATGCAGTATATCAAGTGCGATGTTTCCACTATTTGCATTGGTATGGCGGCTTCCATGGGGGCGTTCCTGCTGTGCGCAGGTGCGCCCGGTAAGCGGCTGGCTCTGCCCAACAGTGAAATCATGATTCATCAGCCGCTGCTCAGCGGACTGCAGGGTCAGGCGACGGATATTAAGATCCATGCCGACCGGATCATTAAAATTAAGGAAAACCTGAACCGTATTATGGCAGAGCGCTGCCATAAGCCGCTGGAGCAGGTAATGCAGGATACCGAGCGGGATAACTTTATGTCTGCCGAGGAAGCCTGCGCCTACGGATTGATCGACCGCGTGATCGCCCACAGAGAATAAAAGGAGTCCATGAAACATGGCAAACGATGAGAATAAAAGAATGATGCGCTGCTCCTTCTGCGGAAAACCGCAGGATAGAGTAGCGCGCCTCATCGCCGGTCCCGGTGTGTGCATCTGCAACGAGTGCGTGGAGATCTGCCGCGCCGTACTGGAAGATGAAGGTGTTCCTGCTCCCAAAGCAGTGAAGAACGATCCGCAGGGCGAAGAGATAAATGTTCCTCGTCCAAAGGAGATTAAGGCATTTCTTGATGAGTATGTCATCGGACAGGACGCAGCAAAACGTGCGCTTTCTGTGGCGGTGTATAACCACTATAAGCGCATTTGCTGCGGAGACAGCGATGATGTGGAGTTGGGCAAGAGCAATATTCTGCTGCTGGGGCCCACCGGAGTGGGTAAGACCATGCTGGCACAGACCCTTGCTAAAGTATTGGGCGTTCCCTTTGCGATAGCTGATGCGACCACACTGACCGAAGCCGGTTATGTAGGTGAGGATGTGGAAAATATCCTGCTGCGGCTGTTACAGGCAGCGGATTTTGATGTGGCAAAGGCAGAACGAGGCATCATCTATATTGATGAGATTGACAAGATTGCCCGCAAGAGTGAAAACCCCTCTATCACCCGAGATGTCAGTGGCGAGGGGGTGCAGCAGGCTTTGCTGAAAATCCTGGAGGGTACTGTTTCCAATGTCCCCCCACAGGGCGGGCGTAAGCACCCCCAACAGGAGTTCATTGCGGTGGATACCACCAATATCCTGTTCATCTGCGGCGGCGCATTCGATGGTCTGGATAAGATTATCAGCCACCGTACCGACAAATCCTCTCTGGGCTTTGGCGGAACGGTAAAATCCAAAGCCGAGGTGGAGGAGCAGGGGATCTACCGTCAGGTGGAGCCGCATGATCTGGTCAAATACGGCCTGATCCCCGAATTGGTAGGGCGTATTCCGGTCATCGCTTCTTTGGATGCATTGGACGAGGAAGCACTGGTGCGAATTTTGCGCGAGCCGAAAAATGCGCTTATCAAGCAGTATAAAAAGTTGTTTGAGATGGATAATATTCAAATCGACTTTGAAGAAGACGCACTGCGCGCGATAGCTAAGAAGGCAATAGAGCGAAAAACGGGAGCACGCGGCTTGCGCGGCATTATGGAGGAGATATTGGGCAGCCTGATGTTTGAGGCACCCTCCGACGGAACAGTGGCACATATCGTCATTACTGCCGATATGGTAAACGGCGTTGGCGAGGCAATGATCATGCGGGACCCGATGAAACAGCCGACAAGATTGCAGATGCGGCTTCCCGGCACATCGGCTCCAAAGCGCCGCCGCGGTGCTGTTTCTTAAATGAAGACCGGCTGTGTATTCTTTCCGGCAGGGAAGAACATGAGCCGAAGGGAAAATGACAGGAACGGGGGCTGTTTGGGGTCAATAGATCCCATATCAGCCCTTTGTTCAATCATAGTTCTATATATAGACCCATAGTGAAGGGAGGCAAAAGCTATGGAGAAAAATATAAAAAATACGGATAATGTACCAGCCCGCATTCCGGTACTGGCACTGCGTGGACTGGTTTTGTTCCCGCATATGGTTCTGCATTTTGATGTGGGACGCGAAAAGTCGCTGCACGCCTTGAGCATGGCAATGAATGGCGACCGCAAGATCTTTTTAGTGGCACAGATTGATGAAAACGAAGAAACACCGTCGATGAGCGGTTTGTATAAAGTAGGTACTGTAGCAGAGATCCGTCAGATTGTACGTTCTCAAGGTGAATCGCTGCGAGTTTTGGTGGACGGTTGCTATCGCGGCAAGCTGCTTGATATGTTTGAAGAGGATAAAGTATCTGTAGGTGAAGTCCTTCCTTATCCTGCTGCGGGACGCATCGCAAACCGTCCGTTTAGCGATGCATTGGTGCGCACGGTCAAAGACCTTTTTGACGAGTATGTCAGCCTTGCACCACGCATGCCGAAGGAAATTGTGGACAATATCTTGGAATGCAGCGATCCGGCGCTGATTGCGGAATACATAGCCGGAAATATCCCCTTTGAAGTTCAGGATAAACAGCATTTACTGGAGCAGAACAGTACACGTCGTCGGTTGGAAATCATTGCACAGCTTTTGGAAAGCGAAAATGAGATCCTTGCTTTGGAAGCAGATATTCAAGACCGCGTAAAAGAAGCAATGGATAAAAATCAGAGAGATTATTATCTGCGTGAGCAGCTTCGCGTGATCAATGAGGAACTGGGCGATGGCGATGCCTCCTACGAGGAGCCGGATGAATTCAGAGAAAAGATTAAAGCACTGCTGACCACCGATGATAATAAGGAAAAGCTGCTGAAAGAAGTCAGCCATCTTGAAAAGATGCCCCCCAACTCACAGGAGGCAGCGGTGATCCGCAGTTATTTGGAAATATGCTTGGAGCTGCCCTGGGGTTGCTATACCAAGGACATCATTGACCTGAAAAAAGCAGCAAAGCTTTTGGATAAAGAGCACTATGGATTAAAGAAGATCAAGGAGCGTGTTTTGGAAGCGCTGGCGGTTCGTGCCTTGGCTCCGGATATCAACGGACAGATCCTGTGCTTTGTGGGGCCTCCCGGCGTGGGAAAGACATCCATTGTACGCAGCATTGCGCAGACAATGGGACGCCGGTATGCACGCATCGCTTTGGGCGGTATTAAAGATGAATCCGAGATAAGAGGTCATCGTAAGACCTATGTGGGAAGTATGCCCGGACGTATTATTAATGCCATCAAGCAGGCAGGCAGCGCCAATCCAGTTCTGCTGCTTGATGAAGTGGATAAGCTGAGCAATGATTACCGCGGCGACCCGTCTTCCGCACTGCTGGAGGTTTTGGACGCAGAACAGAACTGCACCTTCCGCGACCATTATATTGAGATGCCGTTTGATCTTTCCCATGTCTTTTTCATTGCCACGGCGAATGACCGCAGTGCCATTCCGCCCGCACTTTTGGACCGCATGGAGGTCATCGAGTTGCCGAGTTATACCCGTGAGGAGAAGTTCCAGATTGCGAAGCGGCACCTGTTGCCTAAACAACGGGAGCGCCATGGTCTGACCATTCAACAGATCGCCGTAACGGACGGAGCAATTTATGATTTGATTGACCACTATACCAGAGAAGCCGGTGTGCGGACATTGGAGCGCCGTTTGGCGGCGCTGTGCCGCAAGGTAGCTGCTAAGGTGGTGGCGGGAGAAGCAGCTGAGAAAATCACCATCAAGTCGGCGGAGTTGCCCGATTATCTGGGGCCACGCTATATCATCGAGGATATCGTCCCCAAGGAAGACAGCATCGGCTTGGTAAACGGATTGGCATGGACGGCAGTGGGTGGAGAGCTTCTGCAGGTGGAGACTGCGATTGTACCCGGCACCGGCAAGACCATTACGACCGGCTCGCTTGGCGATGTAATGAAGGAATCGGTGATGGCGGCGATTACCTATATTCGCTCAGTGGCAGAGAGCTACGAGATCGAAAACACCTTCTATAAGGATAAGGATATTCACATTCACTTCCCGGAGGGAGCAGTACCCAAGGACGGCCCTTCTGCCGGCATTACCACCTGTACAGCACTTATTTCCGCATTGGCAAATATCCCGGTGCGGCATGATGTGGCAATGACAGGAGAGATCACTCTCCGGGGCAGAGTCCTTGCTATTGGCGGCCTGCGGGAAAAGAGCATGGCAGCCTATAAAAGCGGGATCAAAACCGTTATTATACCGGCAGCAAATGAGCCAGATCTGGCGGAGATAGATGATGTGGTGAAAAAAGCCATTCACTTTATACCGGTACATACCATGGAGGAGGTACTGGCACAGGCTTTGGTGCATTTGCCCGATACAGCCAAAAAGCGCAGTTACCATGCTGCTGCCGCAGAGCACAAAGAGAACACCTCGGCAGTACTTTGCCGGTAAAAAATGGGGGAGGGAAGTACCTTGAACTTTCATCTGGTGAAATATGAGCTTTCCTGCGGATTGGCCAGTCAATTACCCGAAAGCACCATGCCGGAGGTTGTTTTTGCAGGTCGCAGCAATGTGGGAAAATCTTCTCTGATCAACAAGGTCTTTAACCAAAAGCAACTTGCGCGGGTCAGCGCAACACCGGGAAAAACTTCGACCATCAATTTTTTCCGGTGCGCAGATACGGCGCGCTTCGCTGACCTGCCGGGCTATGGCTATGCCAAGGTGAGCGATAGCGAGCGACGCCGCTGGTCCGGCCTTATCGAGGGGTATTTCCATCAGGATAGAGATATCCGGCTGGTACTTTCTCTTTTGGATATCCGGCACGCCCCCAGCGCTGATGACTTAACTATGCTTGATTTTCTTATCGACAGCGAGCTGCCCTTTGCAGTAGTGTTGACTAAGACCGATAAGCTGACCAACAATCAACTGAAGGTGCGAATGGAGGAGATCCGAACGGAGATCCCCTGCGGAGATCAGGTTACACTCTTTCCCGTCTCCTCCATGAACGGCAGAGGAATTGACGAACTGCGTCAGGTTATTGAGAGCGTAGTGGAAAGCGAATGACTTTACAAAGTAGAACGGCAGGCGAGACGAGATGTTTCGCCTGCTTTCTTTTTCGACAAAAGGGGAACAGGGAGCGAGCATCGCAAAATGCAAAGCGTTGCATAAAAAGGGAACCAATATTTGTTTCATCTGTCACGAAATCCGTCGAAAATCTTTGACACTCCCTCCGAATAAAACCAGAGGGAGTGTCAAGATGCTTGTTCTCTAAAATGTAATGCGCTTAAGCTCTTTCCAGCAGAGTGATTCCCATGTTATAGAGCAGACAGCCGTCCTCCATGATGCCAAGTTCAATGAAAGGATCGGTTTCTTCGCCTAAAAATTAACCGGTAATGCGGCTATCGTAGTAATATTTCCCATTCTCTTCCTTCCATACGGTGCTTTCTACAACAGCATAACCGTCCTCTCGGACGGTGACGCCATGCTTGACAGCTTCCGCTTTCATCTCCTCAGGCACGAACATGAGAGTGTTCAAGGTGCCATCTTCGGCAATTTCTGTCCGGAATTGTGTAAGCTGGACAAGATTCTCATACATCTCGTCGTCCTCAGGCGGCAGATTTTCCGGGGTATAGACTTTTATGCCGTCCGGCGTCGGCATATGCAGCTCTCGAACTTTCCAGATTCCACAAATATTCATTCGTTTTTTCCTCCTTCATTACCGCATGCGCCGAAAAGCACATTGCTTTAGCCATGGGTGTGTCAAGCCCATGGATCCTCGGATTTTGGCGTGCGGACACCGGTGAGCAGATACTGCTCCCACAGGAACCACTTACCGTCTGAGCCACGCTGACGCAGCTTGATGGGACGGGAAGAATCGGCACCTCCGCAGGGGATAAACAGCTTCATGTAGCCTTGCTCCTCACCGGAGACATGGTTGCTCTCAATGGTGATGGAGTACGGCTTTGCAGGGGTGTAGTTATTATCCGGGGTGGACCCGGCAAAATAGGTGAACGGCAGATAAGTCTTTCCGTCACGGAAACGGTCGTTCAGAAAAGAAATATCCTGACCATTCAGGGGACGAGGACCGCGTAGCCAATTGAGCATTTCGGTGCCGATGTTCCGATCTGCCGAATAGGTGCAGAGGGCAAGAACCGTAAGGGCGGCTGTCTGAAAAGGGGTTTCCAATTTGGCTTCGGGCAGCTTTTGCATTTCGGCAAGGCTTTCCGGAAGGGACTGGAAGGTGAAGGTCTCCCGCTTGTTGCCGATGGATTGGGCGGCAGCAGTGACTGCCTACGGGGGTGCTTATATTACTCATTTTTTTACCGTCCTTTTATTTCTCTGTGGATACAAGCACCCATTTTGCATTATTGATCTGCAGACTGTAGCCGCAGTAGGAGCAGCAATGGTTCTCATCTGGAATGAAATTGGCACCGCATGACGGACATTCCTTTTCAATGAAAAATGCACCGTCGTTTTTTCTGCGTTCTGGATAGCGAGCTTTCTGCAGAGTCAGTGTACGCTTCACCCGGTTGATATAGGGCTTTTTGCCCACAGGGAGGTAGGTTTCGCTGATCTGCACCACAGCGGTAAGCTCGGTGATTTTGCCTGTATTACAGACGCTCTTCAAAAGGATGGTATCAATATTGTGCTCCAAAAGGTTTTCATCGGAGGAATCTCGGTAAAGGGATTCGTTGATGCAGGCCCGGAGATAGTTTTCGGAATACCGGACGATTTTTCCAGCCAGCTTATCCTGCTTATGCTCCTGGCAGGTATTGATGACCACTACCGCTACCCATACAAGGCAGGCAGCGCCGACACCAGCCGCAAGGGAGATTTCAGTGTCCGGTATGAGGTAGAGGCAGAGGAACACACAAAGATACAAAACCACCGCAGCCGCCAGCAGATATAAAAACCGTCGCAGGTTGGTACCGAGCTGCTCATAGATCTCAAAGTCCTCGGTCTGCCAGTCATAAAAATCGCTGCGGATCACAGCGCCACAGTAAGGGCAAACCACCTGCTGGGTGTTCAGCTCCACCGCCCCGCCGCAGGACGGACAGCTTACTTTAAGCTGGTTGGCATAATAGCTTTTCTTCTGCTCGGTGCGGTCAGAGGAGCGAATATGCCGGGACTGCAAAATGTGCAGATAGGCATTTTTGCGGTAGCGCTGATAGACCGGCCGGCCGTCATGCCACGAAATGAGGCGTTCCAAGGCAGTGGCGTGCAGAATACCCTCGCGCCATTCTCTGCCATCATCGCTCCAATAGGTAAAATCGTTTTTCGGCAGCGGGGTCACATCGGTCAAAAGGATTTCCCGACAGAGCTGCCGCCGTTCCAGTAATTCAAGCTGGCGCAGGGCGCTGCGGCGGAACGCCTTATCCATGCGGGGCGGGAGCAGGGTCTTGTCGGTTTTGGCAAAGGGCAGCAGCATATCCTCGAAGGCTGTTTTCATCTCCCGGTGCAGGTTGGTCCCATCCAGCGGGGTGGCACGCGCCGCCAGCAGTCTTGCCCGCTTTGCCTTTTTGCGGTTTTGGGGCTGCAGCCCGGAAAAATCCGGATCGATGATTTTTTCGCCGATAAAAACCGTGACCAGCAGGGTGACCGCCCCGGCGATCCACAATGCAGTTGAAAGGCTCATCTGCTTCCCCCTTTATCGGCGCCTGCGGCGCCCGTTATTTTGCTCCTCGGGGAAAATATCCTCCGGGGTCTTGCCGAAAACGGCGCAGGTCATGGCGAAGGTGAGAAATCCGCCCACGACGATGGCGATGCAGTACAGGAGAAAATCCACGGGGTTGCCCTCCGGGGCGACCTTGTAGCTCCCCTTGGGGGTTTGGTACACCTCCACCGTGACGATCTCTCCGTTACTTACCTTGCGGTAATAGGTCTCCCGGCCGGTATAGCTTTGACCGTCCACCTCGAAGGTGAGCTTCGCTTCATATTTGGTACTGATCACGTCGCCGTCGTCGTCTTTGCTTTCGATGGTCCTATAGCTGCTCACAACGGCGCTGACCCGCCGGACGTCGGGGGAGTTTTTATAATCCCGTTTGGCAATTCTGCTTTCGACAACGCCCCACACCCCGCAACCGAACAGCGCCGCCATCAAAAGCAGCGCCAGAATGTTGTAGAGCTTATCCTTTCTCTTTTCGGCGTCCTTCGCCATCACCGATACCCCTTTCGTAAAGAGGAAAGAAATTCCCCGATTCTATTGCGGTGTACCTAAGAGATTCCATTCATAGCTTTCGGCATTGTGGATATAGATGAGGTTACCACAGACGCCGCAAAGCTGCTCCCGCACAAAGTGGTCGCCGTGGTCGGTGCCCAGCGCAAACAGCAGGCAGGTATGCCCGTCGATGAACTGCCGGTCGCCGGTGTACATCAGATTCATGCCTTGCGCCAGCGCGGTTTTCACCGCATCCAGCTCGCTCAAAAGCTCGGTGGCGATCTCAACGTCCCGTTCGCCCGGCTCCCATTCGTACATGGTAAAATCGTAGATCTCGTTGAGGTGGTCAATGCGGCCGTTTTCCAGCGAAACGGAAGGACGGAACCGGACTGCCCCGCCGCCGTCGGCGGCAGTAATGATGACATTGCTGTAGATCTCGCTGATATTGCACAGCAGAAGCACCGGTTCACCGGGCTCACCCTCGAACAGGGGGTTATCAAAATCATCGATATATTCGCCCGCATCATTGAGGACGGAAGAACAGATGGTGATGGTACCGGCCTTGCAGGGCGGCACGATGGCGTAAAACTCCTGCCCCTCCGTCATTACGAGTGAGGCATCCACCAGGAAATCATAGGCGTAGCTGACGGGGCTTTCCCACAGGAAGGCACGCAGGTCCACCTCGGTCGAGTCCTCCGGGACGTAGCCGATAAACGCAAGCCCCGCCCCCTTGCTTTCGGAGCCGATCAACTCCCACATCCGTTCCAGCACCTCGCTCGAGGTTCCGGGATCGTTTGTTCCGGGGGTCGGGCCACCCGGGTCGGGGGTCGGGTCAACGGGATCAGCGGGCGCTCCGCCGCAGCTGCAAAGCAGCCCAAAGATCAGCATTACCATACAGAACAACAGCAGAACTCTTTTCATGTCAGTTTCTCCTTCTTGTTTCTTCGATTGGAAGCAAAGCGGCAAACTGGTTTTTCATACTCTTACAGCTTACAGCATGACATGAATCTACACAAAATTTCAGTAGTCACAGACGAATTTATATGCCAATTTACCAGCGCCATAATAGCGCTTTTGACCGAGCAAAGGAACATCATGGCACACTTTATTCCTTTTAGCTTTGTTGACTTGCACTGAATGAAAGACATAACCAGCAGTGCATTAATTACAAGTGAAAATGTTGATTAATCAGTTGACATTTGGCAATTTGAGATTATAATAAACTGGTATGCAAATGTGGGAAAAGTGAGAAAAGTGAGAAGAAAGGAGCGACCCCATGCCAAAGGGAAAACATATCCTAAGCGGAATGCCAAAGGGAAAGCATGTATTTGGCACGGTAAAAATCGGAGACAAGGGCCAAATAGTAATCCCCAAAGAGGCTCGACAGGTTTTCGGACTAAGCCCCGGGGATACATTGTTGGTATTGGGCGATGAGGAAAACGGAATCGTTCTGGCAAGAGCCGAAGTACTGAATCACGTTGCAATGGAAATACTGGGAAAGGTCAATTCACGGGAGAAATAGGAGTAAAAATAATGGATACACAAAAGATTTATCACGATATGGGGATCAGCGATGCCGTGCTGGATTTCTGCCGTTCGGCAGAGGAGGAATTAAAGCCCCGTTTTTTGGAGATTGATGCGATAGCAGAATACAATCAGGCAAAGGTTGTAGCGGCAATGCAGAAAAACCGTGTTAGTGCAGAATGCTTTGCTGCATCTACCGGCTATGGTTACAACGATTTGGGCCGCGAGGTACTGGAAAAGGTTTATGCCGACACGTTCCATACGGAGGCGGCACTGGTTCGTCCGCAGATCACCTGCGGAACACATGCCTTGGCGTTGGCTTTGGCGGCTAATCTCCGTCCGGGTGATGAACTGTATTCGCCGGTAGGTCGTCCTTATGATACGCTTGAAGAAGTTATTGGGATTCGTCCCTGCAAAGGATCTCTTGCAGAATACGGTATTACCTATCGGGAGACCGAGCTGTTACAGGACGGCACCTTTGACTACGAAAATATCGGTAAGACAATCAACGAAAAGACCAAGCTGGTCACGATCCAACGTTCTAAGGGATATGCAACCCGCCCCACCTTTTCAGTACAGCAGATCGGTGAGCTGATTCGTTTTGTCAAGGGAATAAAGCCCGATGTTATCTGCATGATTGATAACTGCTACGGAGAGTTTACCGAGATTATCGAGCCGAGC
>ENA-ORUI01003851-ORUI01003851.1-human-gut-metagenome-genome-assembly--contig:-NODE-3851-length-10283-cov-10.149883_pt1 | contig 10283 bp, 9 predicted proteins | sample MGYA00242078_ERZ509205 | MGnify/ENA primary metagenome ERZ509205 (study PRJEB26280, sample SAMEA2338828) | human gut metagenome | biome: human gut; feature: human-associated habitat; material: faeces... | reverse complement strand
CCATCCTCAAGAACACCCGCACCCCGCTGCACGACCATGTGCGCAAGAACAAGGGTTGGAGCGACGAGCAGGTCGTGGCCCGCTGGCTCATCCTGCAGTGCGTGGCATCGGCTCTGCTGCTGCTCGTGGTGCACGGCTGATAAACCATCACAAAAACAAAAGCAGCGCCTGACGGAAATTTCAAACCGTCAGGCGCTGTTTTTGCATCCGAAAATTGTTGTTACAGCCCGGCCTTTTTGGCGGCGGCCTGCACCACATGACTCACCAGTACCGAGGTGGTCACGGTACCCACACCGCCCGGCACGGGGGTGATGGCATCCACGACAGGCTCCGCCTCGGCAAAGCGCACGTCACCACACAGCTTGCCCTCGTCGTTCAGATGGATGCCCACATCCACCACGGTCTGGCCGGGACGCAGGCAGTCAGCACCCACAGCGCCCATCCGGCCCATGGCCACCACGACCACATCCGCCTCTTGGCAGATCTGGGGCAGGTTCTGGGTGCGGGAGTTGCAGATGGTCACGGTGGCATTTTCCCGGTCCAGCATCATGGCGGCAGGCTTGCCCACCACCAGGCTGCGGCCCACCACCACGGCGCGTTTGCCGGAGAGGGGAACATTGTAGTGCTTCAAAATCTCCAGGCAGGCCTGCGCGGTGCAGGGAGCATAACCCAGATCGGTGTTGGTGAACACACCGGCCAGGGAACCGTCGGTGATGCCGTCGATGTCTTTTTCCGGAGCCAGTGCGGCACGCACGGTGCGGTCATCAAACTGCTTGGGCAGCGGGCGGAACAGCAGACAGCCGTGGATGGCATCGTCGGCGTTGATCTCTGCGATGACCTTCAGCAGGTCGTCCTGTGCTGCGTCGGCGGGGAGCAGATACTGTTTCACTTCCACGCCCACCTTGCCGCAGCGGGTCATCACGCCGCGCTCATAGGAAAGATCGTCCTCGCGTGCACCCACGCGCACCACGGCCAGCGTGGGCACGATGCCCTTTGTCTTGAGCTGTTCACACAGAGCAGCGTTGCGTTCGTTCATGGCGGCCACTACGGGCGCGCCCTTCAGGATGCTTGCCATTTTGTATTCCTCTCATTTCAGGTAATGCGGTATGGCGTGTGGGGAGCTTTCTCCCCGCCCACCGTCGGGTCAGGTGCGCAGTTGTTTTGTGACCTGTGCAAACACGGTGTCTGCCTTCGGGACATACTCGCTCAGCAGGGCGTCGGCCTGCGCATCCAGTGCGGCGGCATGGGTTTTGTCGGTCATCAGCTTTGTGTTGATGAACACGTTCAGGCTGGCGGCCTGCAGGGCGGCCTTGCACAGTACGGCGGCGCAGCCTGCATCGGACACGGCCAGCGCGCTGCCCCTGGCGGCATATTCTTCCACAAGTGCAATGCCTTCGGCGCACTTGCCCATGATCTCCAGCGGCACGGCACAGGCAGCATCCAGTGCGGTTTCCAGCACAGCGGCCTTGTGAGCCGCCTGCTCCGGAGTGTCCTTGGGCAGGCCATAGGCGGCGGCCAGCGGCGCAAAGGCCTCGGCATCCGCCTGCACCAGTGCTTCCAGCTCCACGCGCAGGGCACCAGCCCTCTCGTTCAGGGTCAGAATGTCCGCTTCCACGGCGGCATACTTCTTTTTGCCCACTGTCAGGCAGCCCACCATGTTGCCCAGTGCCACACCGGCGGCACCCACCAGTGCCGCGGTACCGCCGCCGCCCGGTGTGGGTGCTTTGCTGGCCAGTTCTGCCAGGAACCGGCTGCAGCTTTCGTTCATCATGTCCATGTGTACAAACCCCTCTCTGTCACAAACGCGTCCAGCCGCTGGTCGTGCTCATCCACGGCAGCGTGTGCAACGCGCTGAACTTCCAATGCAATGCCGATCTTTGCCGCTTTTGTGCAGCGGGGCAGGTAGCGGTCGTAGTAGCCTTTGCCCATGCCCACCCGGAAGCAGTCTGCATCAAAGGCAGTGCAGGGCACCAGCACCAGATCCAGCTGTTCCGGTTCCAGCAGCACCGACCGTTCCAGTACCGGCGTGCGGATGCCGTACAGCCCTGTCTCCCAGCCGTCCGGGCCGGGCACGGCGGCGGTGAGGGAGCAGTTTTCTCCGCACACCGGGTAGGCCAGCACCTTGCCCCGGCGGGCCGCTTCGTCGGCAAACCCGGCAAGGCCGGCTTCACCCCCAAAGGCCGCATACAGCAGGATGGTCTGGGCATTCTGCACGGCGTCCAGCTGCCACAGCCGGGCACACAACGCCGCGTTGGCGGCGGCCCGCTGCTCCGGCGAAAGGGCCCGGCGGGCCGCTTTGCCGGATGTGCGCTGGGCCTGCTTTTCCTCGGCGATGTCCACACAAAACACCTCGTTTCATCTGTGATCGTGGAAAGCTGAAAAATCCACAAAATCGACAATGCATTTTTATACAAATATAATAAACACTTCAGTCCAAAAAAGCAAGCCTTTTGGCGAAAAGAGGATTGAAGGTTTTGCAGCTTTCTGCTATGATAATATAAAGCAATGCGGCCCAGTGTACAGGAGCCGGGTGCTTGAACATGACGTCGATCTGTCTGTATCAAGAGAGGGGTAACTGAAATGTACAAAGAAATGATGGATACCATCGGCCTGGTCAATACCGTAGACCCGGAACTGGGGGCTGCCATGAACCGGGAGCTGACCCGTCAGCGCCAGAACATCGAGCTCATTGCCAGCGAGAACATCGTCTCGCCCGCCGTCATGGCTGCCATGGGCAGTGTGCTCACCAACAAGTACGCCGAGGGCCTGCCCGGCAAGCGTTACTACGGCGGCTGCGTCTATGTGGATGAGGTGGAGAACATCGCCATCCAGCGCGCCTGCAAGCTGTTCGGTGCCAAGTACGCCAACGTCCAGCCCCATTCCGGTGCACAGGCCAATCTGGCCGTCTACTTCGCTCTGCTGGATCTGGGCGATACCGTCATGGGCATGGATCTGTCCCAGGGCGGCCATCTGACCCATGGCTCCCCCGTGAACATGTCCGGCAAGAACTACCACTTTGTTTCCTACGGCGTCAATGCCGATGGTGTGATCGACTACGCCGAGCTGGAAAAGCAGGTCAAGAAGGTGCGCCCCAAGCTGATCGTGGCCGGTGCATCCGCTTACCCCCGTGCCATCGACTTTGAGAAGATCGCTGAAATCGCCCACGGTTACGGTGCATTCCTGATGGTGGATATGGCCCATATTGCCGGTCTGGTGGCCGGCGGCCAGCACCAGAGCCCGGTGCCCTATGCCGATGTGGTGACCACCACCACCCACAAGACCCTGCGCGGCCCCCGCGGCGGCCTGATCCTGACCAACAACCCGGTCATTGCCAAGCGCATCAACTCGGCCGTGTTCCCCGGCACCCAGGGCGGCCCGCTGGAGCACGTCATCGCCGCCAAGGCCGTCTGCTTCGGCGAGGCCCTCAAGCCGGAGTTCAAGGAGTATGCCCGCAAGATCGTGGAGAACGCTCAGGCTCTGGCCGCAGCTCTGCAGGAACGCGGCGTCAAGCTGGTGTCCGGCGGTACCGACAACCATCTGATGCTCATCGACCTGCGTGACGAGGAGTGCACCGGCAAGGATCTGGAAGCCCGTCTGGACAGCGTGCACATCACTGCCAACAAGAATACCGTCCCCGGCGAGACCCGCAGCCCGTTCGTCACCTCCGGCGTGCGTCTGGGCACCCCGGCGGTCACCACCCGCGGCATGGGCGTGGCCGAGATGAAGGTCATCGCCGACTGCATTGCCGACTGCATCTGGCACTACGACGAGAAGAAGGATGAGATCAGCGAGCGTGTGCTCAAGCTGACCCGCGACTTCCCGCTGTACGAGTGATCCTATCCCAGAAAGAAAATGAAGCCGCTGCGCAGAAAAATACGCAGCGGCTTTGTTTTTTTCTGTTCGATTGCTTACTCTTCCAGTGCCTGTGCCATGGCATCGTCCGATTCCTGCTGGGTGATGGTCTGCACCTTGAAACCGAAGTAGACGATGTGCCCCACCCAGACAATGGCCATAATGGCGCGGCCCACGGGCACCTTGTCCATCAGGATGAACCCGGGGAGCATGATGGCCGTTACCGTGCCGATGAGGAGTGCCTTGGCCTTGCGGGTCATGCCGCGGCGACGGAAATAGCTGCCGATGTACTTTTTATAAACGGTCGTGTGGGTGAACCAGGTGTGCAGCCGCTCGGAGCTGTTGGCAAAGCAGAAGGCCGTGAGCAGATAGAACGGCACCGTGGGCAGAATGGGCAGTGCAATGCCGATGGTGCCCAGCGCCAGGCTGATGCAGCCGAGGGCAACAAAAAACGCTTTTTTGAGAGGATGCATGACAAGGGTCCTTTCTGTGTCTGGTGAGATGTCGAACGTTAGAATAAACTAACTTTTGAACAAAAAAGAAACGCCGTTCCAGAAGGAACGGTGCGTTTGCAAGAACAAACTGCATGGAGTGTATCATAAAAAATCCGTGTCTGTCAAGAGAAAATTTTTCCGGAAACGTTGTGTTCTGCCGCCGGGCGTGATAGGATAAAATGGAACAGAACGAATAAGGAGAACGGTATGGAACAGATGGGACTGCTGCATTTGTATTACGGCGACGGCAAGGGCAAGACCACCGCCGCCATGGGCCTTGCGCTGCGTGCACTGGGCAGCGGAAAAAAGGTGGTCGTCGTGCAGTTCCTGAAGGGCGGCAAGAGCGGGGAGATCCCGCTGCTGGAGCAGCTGGGGGCCACGGTCTACCGGGGCAAGGCCGGGCAGAAATTCGTCTTTCAGATGAACGACGCCGAAAAGGCCGCCACGCGGGCCCTGCAGGACCGGAACCTGACCGTTGCCATGGCGCAGGAAGCGAACCTGTTGGTGCTGGACGAGGCCGGCAGCGCCTGGGAACTGGATATGGTGGACAAGGACCTGCTTCGCCGGGCGGTGCTGCAGCGTCCCGCCGGGCAGGAATGTGTGCTCACGGCCCATGCCGCCCCGCAGTGGATGCTGGACGCCGCCGATTATGTGACCGAGATGAAGTGCATCCGCCACCCCTATCAGAAGGGAATTGCCGCCCGCAAAGGCGTCGAATACTGACCTTTGCACCGCACGGCTTGCAATTTGCCTACCGGTGTGATATGATGAAGCTGTACATTGTGCGCGCATTTCTGAGCAGCCCGGGCCGCAGGCCCAAAAAGGGGAACGCTCCGCACTGCTGCCGGGGCACCCCGACAGCATTTTGTTTAAAGCTGCAGTTAGTATTTCCTAACGTGCGGCGGCCCGCCGAACGCGCGCGGAAACCATCATGGAGGGAACAGACAATGATCGAAACAGTGGTAAAGGTAGACGGTATGATGTGCGGCATGTGCGAGAGCCATGTCAACGATGCCGTGCGCAAGGCATTTCCGGAGGCAAAGAAAGTGGCCTCTTCCCACACCAAGGGCCAGACGGTGATCCACTCGGAACAGGCTCTGGACGAGGCAAAGCTGCGGGATGTCATCAACGCCACCGGCTACGAAGTCAAGGGCGTATCGAGTGCACCGTACGAGAAAAAAGGTTTTTTCTCGTTTTTGAAAAAATAAACCCGGAAACCATTTCATGAGGGAGGCGCATCTGCATGAGGATCCTGGTGTACGGAGCCGGCGTGCTGGGCTGTGAACTGGCCCATGTGCTGCTGCAGAACAAAAAGAACGACGTGACCCTGCTGGCACGCGGGGAGTGGAAGGAGCGCATCGACCAGAAGGGTCTGGTCATCCGCCAATGGGCGCAGCGCAAAACCACGGTGGACCGGGTGCGCACCATCGACGTCCTGGCCCCGGAGGACTTCTACGACCTTGTGTTCGTGGTGCTGCAGGCCGGTCAATTGCCGGATGTGCTGCCCGTCCTCAAGGCCAACCGGAGCCCCTACTTTGTATTCGTGGGCAACGACCCCCATGCAAAGCAGGTTCTGGAAGCCATGCAGCGCCCAGCCGACAAGGTCGCCTTTGGCTTCCAGAACACAGCAGGCCGCCGGGAGCGCGACCGGGTGGTCAGTGTGCACACCGGTGTGGGCATGACGGTGGGCGGTGCCACGGCTCCGCTTTCCGGCACCTTCCGCATCCGGCTCAAGACCGCCTTTGACGGCACAAAGTATAAGCTGACGTTCTACAGCGATATGGACGAGTGGCTCAAGTGCCACATTGCGTTCATTCTGCCGGTCTGCTATGTGTGCTATGCCTGCAACGGGGACCTGACCCGCGCCACCAAACAGCAGCGCGCTGCCATTCTGGATGCCGCCTATGAGGGCTGTGAGATGCTCAAGGCTCTCGGCATCCCGGTGAACGACGCAGAGAATACGGACTACTACAAGCCCGGCACGGCAGGCCGCCGCAAGATGGACGCCATGGTGCTTGCCATGGCCAAGACTCCGCTGGGCCGCCTGTGTGCTTCCGACCACGCCATGCACGCAGTAAAGGAGATGCAGTACCTGGACGAAGCCTTTGAGGCTTTGCGCAAACAGGCCGGAACGGCCATGCCCATGTGGGAAAAGCTGCGCAATGAAATGCCTGCCTGGAACACCCTGCAGAAATGATCCTTCGGGCGCAAAGCCCCACAAAAGCCCCCGTCTCTCGATCGTGAGAGCCGGGGGCTTTGCTGTGTCTGTCCGGGAAGAAGATCATGCCTGATCCAACAGTTCCTCCGGGTCTTCCAGCACCTCCTCAATGGCGCTGTCATCCGGGTCGACCTCGCTGTCGGCGCTTTCCGTCAGGCCCAGCAGTTCCTTGAGCCGGTCACGCATCAGCACAAGGTTCCGGTCAAGGTCGGCGTCCTCATTGAGCAGGTCCTGTACCATCTCAGGCTTGTCGGTGATCACATCATCCACGCCAAGGCTCAGCAGGGCACGGGCGTCCTCCGTACGGTTGACCGTCCAGGCGGACACCGTCTTGCCGCGTAGATGGATCTGCTGCACCATGCCGGAGGTAATAAAGGTGGATTCCACGCTGAAAAAGTCGGCGGCAGGCAGGTCGTAATAGGTGCCCACGCCCAGCGCCAGAATATACCCCGTCTCGATCTCGGGGTCCAGCTCCTTTACCTTGCAAAGGGTCTCGTAGCTCTGAGAGGTGATCACGCAGTCCTTTTCAAAGCCTTTTTTCCGGATGATGCGCACGGTCTCAGCTTCCAGCTCCGGGGTGGCGGCATTGGGCTTGATCTCGATGTTCAACTGGATTTTCCCCTTGCACAGGTCCAGCACCTCTTCCAGTGTTGGGATCTGCGTACCGGCGTACCGGGCACTGAACCACCGCCCGGCATCCAGCTCCCGCACCTGTGCAAAGGTCAGGTCGTATATGTTGGCGTTGCGGCCGGTGCAGCGGCGCAGGCTGGTGTCGTGGGTCACCATGACCACACCATCCTTTGTCATCTGCACATCCAGCTCGGCCCGGTCGCTGTGGTGGTCGATGGCCAGCTGAAAGGCGGGCAGGGTGTTCTCCGGTGCAGCCGTCGAATAGCCGCGGTGTGCCGTGACGATGGGAGCCGCGCCGCCCAGCATGGTGCGCAGCTCATCATCCGCCGGCAGGGCAATATAAATAAAGGAAAGGCCGATTGTGACCAGCGTGACGCCGACCACCGCAGCGGCCAGCAGGCGACGGCCCTTCGCACGGACGGGCTTCCCATTCTGGGTATCCTCCGGCACGACATCACCCTCCCGCAGACGGCGGTACAGCAAAAACAGGATGCTGCACTGCGCAATGGTGATGGAGCAGTCGAGCAGGAACTGGAAGAACGGCACCTCGACCAGCAGGCTGGCGCGGGACAGCGCCACCATGGCAGCGGTGTTCTGGAGCCCGATGCCCAGAATGACCGCGTACAGCGGTGCCAGTACGCACAGGGCCAGGCTGCCCGAACGGAGGACTGCCGAGAGATTCCAGCGCAGCAGAAGCAGCGCTGTGCGGAAAATTCGCTGCCGCACGAACCCGACGCTCTCCCGGACGGCCTGCCACAGGCTGCGGCGCTCCAGGACAAACAGGGGCAGCACCAGCGCACAGGAGAGAAACAATAGAACCAGCAGTACCACGATCGCCAGATACAGCGCATGATAGCGTGTGGTGGCGCGCAGTACGCCCAGAAGGTACTCCGGTACGGCAAACTGGGTGACGTAGTTGGAGGTCAGGAAAAAGCTGGTGAAGGGGATGAGCACGGCGCTGTATACGAGGACCGGCCAGTTCTGCGGAAGAAACGTGTGCCGGATGTCCACCAGCGCATCCCGCAGCAGGGCAGGCAGCTGCACCGGTCTGCCGCTGCGGGCCAACTCCAGCCCGTGCAGCAGCACCGAAAATTCAGACAGCGCCCAGAATGCTGTCAGCAATGCAATGACCACAAGACACAGGATGATGGCCGGGGAAACAAAAATGTCCGAAGCATTGCTGTTGTTCAGGTAATGCACGGGCGCGAACCGGAGTGTCAGCGACCAGAGCTGCTGCATCAGCGGGATAAACAGCAGGTTGGTTGCGACTGCATACAGTCCGACCAGCGTCGGCAGGATGACCCCGGCATGGTGCAGCAGAGCACCGGCTGAGCGCTGCAAAGAATGATAGGTCTGGTTGAAAGCGTGCAGGGAAGAAGCGAAAGATTTCAAAGTTTGTCGGACCTCTTTTGCGTGGATTTTTGTTGTTTCCCGGGCGGGAGGATGGCATTGTCTGTCGGATTTTACCCGGATTTTATGATTCCGCAGGGAATGTAACATCAGTGTAACACAATTCTGACCAAAAAGATATGTGCGGATGGAGAGCACATTTACCAAAAATGAAAGAAAATTTTTTACACCGGTGCCGGGTGCACTGCAGAGGGCTTGCGGAAGCGAAAAAAGCGCAGGGCGATACATCGTTAAAAAATTGTGGATTACAGCTGACAGATGTTGTTCTCGATGGATTTTTATAGAAAGTCTTGCAATTTCCTGGCAAAAACAGTATAATAAAACCAATTTTGAAAGCTCACACAGACAACCAGGAGGTCTTATCATGGCTTCAAAGATCAATAAGGGAGAAATCCTCGCCAAGTTTTTCGATGACGGGGAATACACCGCGCTGTTTGCCGATGGTGCGGTGAGTGCTGCCTGCGGCTATGCAGCAGGTCAGCAGGCATACGCTGTCTATCAGAACGGCGAGGCTGTTACCGTCAAGGACGTTGAGAAGAACATCAAGGTCCTGGAGATGGCCGCACAGACCGGCTGCCCGGTCGTCACGTTCTATAACTCGGTGGGCGCAAAGCTGGCCGAGGGCCTGGATGTGCTCACGGCCAATGCCAAGCTGAATGCGCAGATCGCAAAGGTTTCCGGCGTGATCCCGCAGGTGGCGGTGGTTCTGGGTGTGTGCGGCGGCACCAGCGCACTGAGCGCTGCCAATGCCGACGTGTGCATCATGGCCGAGGGCGCAGAGCTGTTCTTCACCGCTCCGTTCACCTCTGCCGCCAAGGGCGACAAGGTGGCTGATGCCGGCAGTGCTGCTGCCGCTGCCAAGGCCGGCGTGGCATCCATCGTGGCTGCCGACGCCGCCGAGGCTGCCGAGAAGGCTGCCCACATCGTGGGTCTGCTGCCCGCCAACAACCTGACCGGCCCTGCGATCTTTGAGTTCGAGCAGCCCACTGCTGCTCTGGCTGCCGGTGCAGAGCCTGCCAAGGCTGCTGCCGCTGTGGTGGACAAGGACAGCACCGTGGAGCTGTATGCAGGCTTTGGCAAGTCGGTCTACACCGCATTTGCCACCGTCGGCGGCAACGCCGTGGGCGTTGTGGTTACCGGCAAGAACCTGTGCCACAACTGCGTGGCCAAGATCGCCCGCTTTGTGCGCCTGTGCGACGCCTTCAGCGTGCCGGTGGTCACCGTTGTGGACACCGAGGGCTTTGTGCCCAGCGTGAGCGATGACATCGCCGGCGGCATCCGTGAGGCTGCCCGTCTGGCCGCCACCTACGCCGACGCCACCACCGCAAAGGTCACCGTTCTGGCCGGCAAGGCTGTGGGCCCTGTCTACACCGCATTGGCTGCTGCGGACCTGCGCATTGCCGTCACTGGCTGCGTGGTCAGCGCTCTGGAGCCCAGCGCAGCGGTCAGCGTTCTGTACAAGGACGAGATCGACGCTTCCGACAACATCATTGCTGCCACCAACGCCAAGGCTGCCGCTTACACCGCAGAGGTGTGCAGCGCTGCCAACGCTGTGGCCTGCGGTGCTGCCGATATGGTCTGTGACGCTGCCAATGTGCGCTCCAGCGTGGTTGCTGCACTGGAACTGCTGAGCACCAAGCGTGCTGCCCGCCTGCCCAAGAAGCACGGCAACATGGCTC
>ENA-ORUI01003850-ORUI01003850.1-human-gut-metagenome-genome-assembly--contig:-NODE-3850-length-10285-cov-9.530401_pt1 | contig 10285 bp, 9 predicted proteins | sample MGYA00242078_ERZ509205 | MGnify/ENA primary metagenome ERZ509205 (study PRJEB26280, sample SAMEA2338828) | human gut metagenome | biome: human gut; feature: human-associated habitat; material: faeces... | reverse complement strand
TGTCCACCAGTATGCCGGCTTTCATGGCAAATGTGATCTTCCTGCTCAAGGAGACCAGCGTGTTCAGCGCCATCAGCCTGATGGACCTGATGTTCACGGCAAAGGATCTCATCGGCATGTACTCCAAGACCATCGAATGTCTGTTCCTGCTGGTGGTGTTCTACCTTATCATTCTGCTGCCGGTGTCCATTGTGGGCAGCCTGATCGAAAGGAGGCTGCGCTATGCTGGATTTGGGTCTTGACGTCCTGTTCAAGGGCAAAAACATGATCCGCCTGCTGGGCGGTCTGGGCGTGGCCCTGAAGATCAGCCTGACCTCGGTGCTCATCAGCCTGCCGCTGGGCATCCTGCTGGGCGTGCTGATGACCTTCCGCAATCCTATCCTCAAAGCCGTCCTGCGGCTGTATCTGGAAGCCATCCGCATCCTGCCCCAGATGGTGCTGCTGTTCCTGGTCTACTTCGGCACCACCCGTGCCTGGGGCTGGAACTTGTCTGGTGAGACCGCTTCGGTCATCGTGTTCGTGCTGTGGGGCGCGGCGGAGATGAGCGACCTGGTGCGCGGCGCACTGATCGCCATTCCAAAGCACCAGTACGAGAGCGCCGAAGCGCTGGGCATGAGCCGGGCGCAGACCTACTGGTACATCATCATCCCGCAGACGGTGCGGCGGCTGATCCCGCTGTCCATCAACCTCATCACCCGTATGATCAAGACCACCAGCCTGGTGCTGATGATCGGCGTGGTGGAGGTGCTGAAGGTCTCCCAGCAGATCATCGAGGCCAACCGCACCGCCAGCCCCAACGCGGCCTTTGGCCTGTATCTTACGGTGTTCGTCTTATACTTCTTTGCCTGCTGGCCCATCAGCCTGCTGGCATCCTACCTGGAAAAGAAATGGAAGTGACCGATATGGCAGAACCTATTTTGACCGTGGAGCACCTGATCAAAGCCTATGGCGAGACCCCGGTGCTGGACGATATCAGCTTTGCCGTCAAGCCCGGTGAGGTCATCGTGGTGGTCGGCCCCTCCGGCTGCGGCAAGAGCACCCTGCTGCGCTGTCTGAACGGTCTGGAACCCACCCAGAGCGGCCGTGTCCGGCTGGGCAATGAGACCGTCGCTTACGGCGGCAAGAACCTGACCCAGCTGCGCCAGCGCATCGGCATGGTGTTCCAGAGCTACGAGCTGTTCCCGCACCTGACCGTGCTGGACAACATCCTGCTGGCCCCCACCAAGGTGCAGAAGCGCCCCAAGGACGAGGTGCAGAAGGAGGCTGAAGCCCTGCTGGACCGCGTGGGCCTGCTGGCCAAGAAAAACAGCTACCCGCGGGAGCTTTCCGGCGGCCAGAAGCAGCGTGTCGCCATTGTGCGCGCCCTGTGTATGCACCCGGAGATCCTGCTGTTCGATGAAGTGACCGCCGCATTGGACCCCGAAATGGTCCGCGAGGTGCTGGACGTGATGCTGGACCTGGCCAAGCAGGGCCGCACCATGATCATCGTCACCCACGAGATGCAGTTTGCCCGCGCCATTGCCAACCGGGTCATTTTCCTGGATGGCGGCAAGATCGTGGAAGAAGCTGCACCGGCCGAGTTCTTTGACCGGCCCAAGACCGAGCGCGCGCAACGCTTCCTGCGCACCTTCACGTTTGATGCTGTGAAATGAGTCACAGATCAAGATAAAGGCTGCGGGTGTTCCGCAGCCAAATGGGAAAGATTTTGTAAAGGAGTAATCATTATGAAACAGTCTAAGATCTCTCGTCGTTCCTTCCTGCTGGGTCTGGGCGCAGTTTCCACCGCCGCCCTGCTTTCTGCCTGCGGCGGCAGCGCATCCTCCTCTTCTGCCGCATCCGGCTCTGCCGCAGCTGCTGGCAGTGACGTGTTCCGCACGCTGGACGAGATCAAGGCGGACGGCACCGTGAACATCGGCGTTTTCTCCGACAAGAACCCGTTTGGCTATGTGGATGAGAACGGCGAGTATCAGGGCTATGATGTCTACTTCGCCCGCCGTCTGGCCGAGGATCTGGGTGTAGAGGCTAACTTCGTCTCCACGGAGGCCGCCAACCGCATTGAGTACCTGCAGACCGGCAAGGTCGATATCATTCTGGCAAACTTCACCGTCACGCCCGAGCGCGCTGAGGAGGTGGACTTTGCATTGCCCTACATGAACGTTGCACTGGGTGTCATCTCTCCCGACAGCAATGTCATCACCAGTCTGGACAACTGGAACGCCGACGATCAGATGATCGTCATTTCCGGCACCACCGCCGAGACCTACCTGACCAAGGAATATCCCGACATTCCCCTGCAGAAGTATGATTCCTACGCAACCGCCAAGAACGCCTTGGAAAACGGCAATGGCGCTGCATGGGCCAACGACAACACCGAGGTCATCGCTTTTGCAAAGCAGAACTCCGGCTACACAGTCGGCATCCCCTCTCTGGGCAGCCAGGATACCATCGCCCCCGCTGTGAGCAAGGGCAACACCACCCTGCTGGACTGGATCAACGACGAGATCAAGAGCCTGGGCGAGGAGAGCTTCTTCCACAAGGATTACGAGGAGACGCTGGTGGATACCTACGGCCTTGACTATGAGGATGAGCTGGTCGTTGAGGGCGGCGAGACCAACGCCTGAGCCTGAGAACGGAATCGCGGACAAATAAGAAACCCGGGGGCAGCATCACAGCTGTCCTCGGGTTTTTGTGTGTTTGGAAATCTTACACTTCCTCGGTCTCATCCTCGTCGTCGTCCTTCTCGTCGGCGAGAGCTTCTGCATGGATGCGCTGGCGCAGGCGGGTGCGGAACTCCTCGGCAGGGATGCCGCTCTGGTTGGGCGTCAGGTCCGGGGCGGGCTTGCCGTCAGGCAGGTGGGCACCAAAGGCCGGCACAAAGAAGAACTTGCGCACAACAAAGATCAACGCAATGGCACCCACGCTGATGAGGTTGTCCAGAGCCGATTCGTGGCCGACCACCATGTGGCGGGCAATGGCGTAGAGCAGCACTTCCAGGCTGCTGCCTGGGCTGTGCTTGGCCAGCATCTTGATGAACTCCACGCCGATGACAATGTCCAGCGCCCGCTCAAGGAAGCCGCGGATCTCTACATCGTTGCCATCAAACAGCAGGCCCGGCATCCACTTGAGCAGGGGGATGAAGCTGAGCAGCAGGCCGATGAGCACCAGCCCGGACAGCACGATCTCCAGCAGGGTGGAGGCCTGAATGATGTAGCTGCGCAGTGCCTTGCGGCTGCGGCTCTCAACGTGGGAGGAGTGCGGGGTGTCGGAAGGATGGGACATGATACGGCATCTCCTTTGCTCAAGATCGTGAAACGAAAAAAGCTGACAAACTTTTCTTAAGTTTAGCAAAGGATTTGAGCAAAGTCAATGAAATGTGCCGAATTTTCTGGGAATTACTGGACGGCTACATAGCCGGAGTGCTCAATGCAGGAACGGCCTGCATCGGTGGAGAGCCATTCGTAGATCCTGCGTTCCGGGCTGTCGGCAGCAGAATCCTGCAGGATGGCGGCATAGAACTCGTTGCACAGCGGGTAGCTCTGGTCGGCGATCGTCTCGTTGGAAGGGGTCACGCCATCCACGGCCAGCAGCCGCAGACCGGGCTTGGAGTACATCTGGTCGATGTAGTAGTAGACCGAGAAACCGATGGCGTTGGCAGAGTTGTTATACTCTGCAATGCTGTCCACCAGCTCACCCATGGCGGTGGGGGCCAGCTCGGTGGGGGCCTCCATCAGCGGGCCGCCCTGGATCAGCAGTTTCTGGAACAGGGTCTGGCTGCCGGAGTCCGCCCGCCGCTGGAAGGCAATGATCTCCTGATCCTTGCCGCCCACATCCTTCCAGTTGGTGATCGTTCCGGCGTAGATGTCCTTGAGCTGCTGCAGGGTCAGGCTCTGTACAGGGTTGTCCTCGTTGACGATGAACACCAGCGCGTCCCGGCCAATGGCCTTCTGCTCCAGCGGGTCACCGTCAGCCTTCAGCTCCTCCTTGACGGATTCCGGGGCTTCGTAGGCGATGATGAGCTTGACCGAATCGCCGTAATTGTTGCCGTACAGGCCCAGGTTGCGCCAGGCCTGGGCTGTGGTGTTGGTGGTCACGGCGCTCCGGGCGGTCTCCAGATCCAGCCCGGTGGTGTCGGCCATGATCTGTGCAATCAGCGGGATGCAGGCCGTGCTGCCATCCGTAATGGGAAATTCATCCACGCTCAGGATGGGCTGTGCGGGCATTTCACTGGCGGCAGAAGAGGAGGGTGCCACAGAATCCGGCTGAGACGGTGCCGCCCCCGAATGAGAGGAGGCCGGCACGGTATTGCAGGCGGAGAGCAGGGCGGCGGTGGATGCCAGACCCAGACCGGTCAGGAACGCGCGGCGGGAAATTTTGACAGTACGCATGGAAAAACCTCCTTAGAAGAAACCGTTGTCCATTTCGTCGTTGCTGGAAGCGAAGATGCTCTCGGCGTAGAGCCACTGGCCGGTCAGGTCCATCCAGCCGCTCTCAAAGCCCTTGACGGCAGCGAACACGCCCTCGGGCAGGCCGTTGACGCTGTTGGCGTAGTACCCGGCACAAGTGCGCAGGCCGCTTACCACCACATTGCCGTCGCTGTCCAGAACATCGTAGAGCCAGCTGCTGCCGGGGCCGTTGTAGCAGCCGTAGAAGTAGATGCCGTCCTCAGTGGAGAGCAGGGGCGAGTAGTAGTTGTAGGTCTCATTCAGCTTGGCCGGATCGAGGGTCTTGTGGATGCCGTCCGGCCCGCTGATGTGGATAGCCGTTGCGTCATAGTTGTCATTGTCATCCTGCTGGACCCAGGCCCAGCCGTTCCCCTCGGGGTAAATATGGGTACGCACCTGATTCTCCACCGGGTCGATGGTGGTATCGGTCAGCAGAACACCGGTCTGCAGGTCGAACACCCGCACGGTGCCGTCTACGGCATAGATGGCCAACGTGGCATCATCCGTATTGGCATCGTAGAGATCCTTCTCCTCGCCGGTAAGCAGGTCATGGAACAGATACCGCCCCGCCATTTCGGGGGTGGAAACTTCGGGCTCCGTGACTGCTGCGCCGGGCACATAATACCGGATGGGCTGGTCATATTCGCAGAGCACAGCGCTTTGCTCCGTGCTGACCAGATCCACCAGCTGGTATCTGCCATCGTTGTACAGGCTGACCGTGCCTGCACCGGTGTACTGCTGGTAACCGGTCAGCTCCTCGCCGGTGGTGGGGTTGTACAGGCTGTCGGCACCCGTCGTACCATCCTCGTTGTAGTGGCTCACCACCAGCCAGTCGGTGGGGGCGGAGCTGTCGCTGCTGCTGGCATAGAAGCTGGAAAGGCCGGACAGCTCTGCCTGATAGACCACCTCGCCCTGCCGATCCTGCACCTGCACGGCGCAGTAGGCGGTCAGATCATCGCCCCATTCGTTTTCCTGCACATAGTCTGCCGGGATATTGCAGACTTCAAAGGCCAGATAGCTGCCTGCTATGCTGCATCCGTAGGCGTTTTCGGGCACAGCCAGCTCCTCACCCGTGGCAAGGTCGATCACCCGGCAATCGCCTGCGGCGTGGTTGTTGCAGGGGGCGTAGGCCATCTGTTCCGGTGCGGTCAGGACCAGCAGGCTGCCGGTCAGGACGGCATCGTAGGCACGGTCAAAAGTCAAAATCTCCTTGCCGCTGCGGTCGCACAGGGCGGTTGCCCGCCCGGTGGGGGTGCCGGGGGCTGACCACTGCCGCAGATAGTACCGCACGGTGCCGGTCAGGGTATCCGGCACCAGATACACGGTCTCACTGCTGGCGGCCTGATACAACACGGTATTGCCGCAGAGCACGGTATTGCCGCCGTTGGAGCCGTTGCTGTACAGGATGCGCAGCTTGCCGTCGTCCAGTGGAGCTGCAGCGGGGCCGGGCGCTTCCTCAGCCTGCGCGGGCTTGGAATCGGGCAGGGGCGAGGCCGGAGGCAGCAGGGAGCAGGAGGCCAGCAGCCCTGCCGCGGCAGACAGGCTGAGCACTGCACAGCCGATGCGGAGAACAGAACGTTTCATAAGCGTACCTCACAGGTTTGGCAGAATTTAACTTTCCTATCCTGATTATAATACGAATAAACCGGACGTTCAATTGCAATCGAACGTCCGGTTATGGTTACAGTTTTGTTACAGGGGTGCTTCAAGCCTTGGCAGCCTCAGCTTCGTCCATCCGCACCAGCTGACGCAGGAAGGGGAAGAGGAAGGGCACGGTGACAAAGAAGGTCAGCACATCGGCGATGGGCTGGCAGATCTCAACACCCAGCAGCCCAAAGGCCCGGGGCAGGGTGAGGATGAGCGGGATGAAGAACACGCCCTGACGGCAGCAGGCCAGAAAGGTGGCCCGGCCCGATTTTCCGATGGACTGGAACAGCATGTTGCCCGCCACGATCACGGGCTGCAGTAGCATGGCAAAGCACTGGTAGCGGAAGGCGGGCAGGGCCACGACGGTGACTTCGGGATCATCGCGGAAAAGGCGGATGAGGGTCTCGGCGTTGAACCAGCAGGCGGTGAGAATGACAGAGAGGAAGCAGAAGCTGGCTGCCATGGTGAACAGGCAGGCCTGCTGCACCCGGTGGTACTTTTTGGCACCATAGTTGAAGCCTGCCACCGGCTGAAAACCCTGACCGGTGCCGATGGCCACCGAGATGATGAACATGAAGATGCGGGAAACGATGCTCATACCGGCCACGGCAGCATCGCCATAGCCGCGGGCGGCGATGTTCAGCAGCATTCCGCCAATGCTGTTCAGGCCCTGACGGCCAAAGCTGGGCATACCGGTCATCAGGATGGTGCCGAACTCCGCCGGGCTGCGGGTGACTGCCGTGATCCGGAACTGGCTGACCGTTTTGCCCCGCAGGAACATGGAAAGCAGGATGCAGAAGCTGATGGTCTGGCTCAGGGCCGTGGCAAGGCCCGCACCGGCGGTGCCCATGCCCAGCCCAAAGATGAACAGCGGGTCCAGCGCGATGTTCAGCAGGCCGCCGGTGACCAGGCCGATCATGGCAAAGCTGGCCTTGCCCTCATAGCGCAGGATGTTGTTCATCACCAGACTGGACATCATAATGGGAGCGGCCAGCAGGATGTACCGCGCGTAGGCGCAGGCATGGGGCAGGATGGTCTCGGTGCTGCCCAGCAGCATCATAAAATCGGGCAGGGTGAGCAGGCCTGCCGCTGTGATGATGCCGCCGAACACCAGCGCCGTGAAGAAGCTGGTGGAAGCAAACCGGGTGGCAGCATCGGTGTTCTGGCTGCCCAGGCTGCGGCTGATGATGCTGCCGGAGCCGTGGCCCAGCATGAAGCCCAGCGCCTGGAGAATGGCCATCAGGCTGGAAACGATGCCCACTGCACCGGATGCGCTGGTGGAGATCTGGCCCACAAAAAAGGTGTCGGCCAGATTATAGATGCTGGTGATGAGCATGCTCAATATCGTGGGAGCCGCCAGACTCAGGATCAATTTCGGGATGGGGGTCTCCGTCATTTTGCGGAACTGCTCCGCGCTGCGGTCGGCATTTGCCATGAAAAAACCTCGCTTTCTCTTTGACACGATCTTTACATAAAAAAAATTCGTCCCCAGTATACCGCAGGAACTGTTTTGTATCAACCAATTCCTTGCCGGGGTTATTGCAGCAAAAGACCGCCCTGCCCGGCGGCAGAGCGGTCTTGGGTCATGGAAAAGAAGCGGAACATTACAGGGTCTTGCAGAACTCCTTCAGGTAGGCACGGAAAGCCTCGCCGATCTCAGGGTGCTGCAATGCCAGCTCCACCTGAGCCTCCACCACGCGGAGCTTGTTGCCCATGTCGTAGTGGGTGCCGGTGAACTCCACAGCGGTCATGCCGCCGCAGTTGCGGGCATACTCGGCCATGGCATCGGTCAGCTGGATCTCGCCGCCTGCACCGGGTTTGGTGTGGGCGAGGATATCGTAGATCTCAGGGGTCAGCAGCACACGGCCCAGAATGGAGTAGTTGCTGAACTCCTGGCCCTTTTTGGGCTTCTCGATCATGTCATCCACAAAGAAATAGTTGTCGTGGATGGGGGTGGTCTTCAGGCTGCAGTAGCGGCTCACATCGGCCCAGGGCACAGCGGAGACACCGGCAGCCGGGCGGCCGAACTCCTCATAGGCGCGGATGAGCTGGGCGCAGACAGGATCCTCGCCCCAGATCACGTCGTCGCCGTAGATGACCACGAACGGGTCGTCACCGGTAAAGGCCTTTGCCATGCTCACGGCGTGGCCCAGGCCCAGCGTCTGCTTCTGGCGCACAAAGAAGATGTTGGCAAGGTTCGAGATGCCCAGGCACTCCTCCAGCATCTTTTCCTTGCCGGGGGCGGCCAGCTTTTCTTCCAGCTCGGGGCTGCGGTCAAAGTGATCCTCGATGATGCTCTGGTTGCGGCCCAGAATGATCAGAATGTCCGTGATGCCGGACTTGACGGCTTCCTCCACCAGATACTGGATGGCGGGCTTATCCACGATGGGGAGCATCCCCTTGGGCATGGCCTTGGTGGCGGGCAGCACACGGGTGCCCAGACCAGCGGCAGGGATGACAGCCTTCGTAACTTTTTTCATGGTTCGGAACTCCTTCATCATATCATTTCAGGCTGAACGCTCAGCCGTAGACCAGATGGATCAGGGCATCCACATTGGGACCCAGCAGCAGGGTGAACGCGCTGCCGATGACCATGAGCAGGACCAGACAGCCGAGCACGGCGGCCCAGCTGGTGCCGCCCTGAGCGCAGAGCACGGCTTTGCGCTGTGCCGCGTCCGGGAACTCCGCGCGGATGCGGCGGATCTTCTCGGCGGCACTCTGGCGGTAGAGCCACTTGCCATACAGGCCGCGCACGATCATCAGCAGGAAGCTGAGCACCGAGCAGACCCGGGAAAGGGTGAGCAGGGTGGAGGTGGAAAGCCCCGGGGCTAAGCTGCTGTCCGTGATCTGCAAAAGGTCAATGAAGGTGGGCAGGGCCAGCACCAGCTCGGCGGCCAGAAAGGCGAACGCGGGCTTCCACGCCTTGCGGTAGAAGAAATAGAACGGGCCGAACAGCATGGCCGAAAAGCTCATGGAGGTCTTGGTGTGGGACAGCTGCATCCGGCAGTAGGCGCTCAGGTAGGCAGGGGAAGCCGGGCCGATGAAATCTGCCCAGTCCTTGCAGGGGATGCCGTCCATGACCTCTTCCTTGCCAAAAGCCGCCTGATAGGTCTGGCGCAGCGGGTCTACCTGCGGTGCTCCGGTCTCCTGGAACTGGCGGTAAAAGGTGGAGTAATCAAACTCCTCGCTGTGCTCATCCGAATCGGCACGGTCGGCGGGCTCCTGTGCCCCCTCCGGGGGCAAGGCCGCACCGCAGCAGCGGCAGACAGACTCACTGCGCAGGGTGCGCTCGCCGCAGGCAGGGCAGGTGCACAGCTCACTTTCCTGATAAGGGAACTTCCACTCGTATCCGGCGGCGTGGGCCGGGGCATGGATGCAGCGGCCGAGCTTTTCGTAACAATTGCGGTGATAAGGCGCGCCGCAGTCGGGGCAGACAACGATGTCGTCCTGCAGCGTCAGCGGCTTGCCGCAGCCCTCACAGGGGCAGCCATAATATTTGGGCATAAGATCCTCCCGGTATGCTAGTTGAACTTATTATACTCCCTTAAAAGAGAAAAGAAAAGGCAAAAATCTTCAAAATTCCAGTAGGTTGAGTATTTTTCCTCTTTACTTTATCATGGATTCTGGGTATACTAATGAAGTATCTGTGTATAAACTGTATCTTTTGAGGGATTCTTAAAATATGATTACTACTGACGAACTGAAAGTGCAGCTGGCCGATTACGGCACCGCTGTGAAGGACCTGGAGGAAGCGCTGGCCATCGACGCTTCCCGCAAGCGCGTGCAGGAGCTGGAGCACACCATGAGCCGCCCCGGCTTCTACGATGACGCTGAGCTGAGCAAGAAGGTCTTTGATGAAGTGGGCGACCTGAAGGGCAAGCTGAACCGCTTTGAAAAGCTGCAGGGCCTGTACGATGATGCCGAGACCATGCTGGTGATGCTGGACGAGGAGTACGACCCCGATATGGTGCCCGAGGCAGAGGAAGCCGTGAACGCCGTGGGCAAGGCCGTGGACGAGCTGCAGCTGATGACCATGCTGAACGGTGAGTACGACCACAGCAACGCCATCCTGACCTTCCACGCCGGTACCGGCGGCACCGAGGCGCAGGATTGGGCCGAGATGCTCTACCGCATGTACAACAAGTGGGCACAGGCACACGGCATGACCGTGGAGGTGCTGGATTATCAGGACGGCG
>ENA-ORUI01003842-ORUI01003842.1-human-gut-metagenome-genome-assembly--contig:-NODE-3842-length-10302-cov-48.465014_pt1 | contig 10302 bp, 7 predicted proteins | sample MGYA00242078_ERZ509205 | MGnify/ENA primary metagenome ERZ509205 (study PRJEB26280, sample SAMEA2338828) | human gut metagenome | biome: human gut; feature: human-associated habitat; material: faeces... | reverse complement strand
GTTTACGTTCCAACCTCTCTTATTCTCCTTTGGCTGCTTTAGAGCTTTATGTTAACGAAACTAACTCATCGTTTTGCGGGTCATAACTCATAGCTTTGTGATGAGATAGTCATAGTTTTAGGGGCAATGAAAGTATGCATCTCGATACCGCTAAAAAATCGATTACAAATTACAATTTCAGTTATTACAGTTTTATTTTGACCCAATATCACGCTTTTAAAATGTAAGTATAGAAAAGTATATATAAATATATAATTATATATATTTATATATAAATATTTGTAGTAACAGATTGTTACTACCTTCAAACCCTTATACCCCCTCAGGAAAAAACTGTAATAACTGAAATTGTAATTACCGTAATACAAATAATCTTCAAAAATCCTTGGTTGTTTCAAAAACATTAGCGCATTTGCCAGAATTCCTTCTGCCATCCTTAGTTGGTCAACGAACTATCTCATGTCATTTGATACTTTCTTCATAATTCTTTTCTTTTGATTCTATGTCGCGAAGATACAAAAGAATCCGAATAATCGGATACCATTTCATCTTTCTTATATTTTCGCGCACTTATAAACATTTTCCCCTTGCCAGCAACTTTTTCTAAACTTTTCCCCGATTTTCTTGCATGTTTCGAAATAAAAGTTTATCTTTGCGGCAGATTTACAGAATCTAAATTGATAATTTATGGGTAGATACATCAACCCCTTTACCGATTGGGGCTTCAAGCGTCTCTTCGGTCAAGAGTTCAGCAAGGACTTGCTGATTAATTTTTTGAACGACTTGTTTGAAGGTGAGTTTCAAATCAAGGACGTAACATTCAAGGATAAGGAACAGCTTGGAGATACTAATGATCTCCGTGGCTGCATCTTTGACATCTATTGTGTTACCGACGATGACAAGCATTTCATCGTTGAGATGCAGAACAGATGGGTACCTTTCTTTGTGAATCGTTCCATCTATTATGCTAGTAAGGCTTTTGTTGCCCAACGCAAGAAATTTGATGAAGCTGGTGTCCGCACAGCTATTTTATACCAGTTTGTACCGGTTTATGTGGTTTGCATCATGAATTTTATGCCAAAGGAGCATGAGGTGACAAAGTTTAGGACAGACGTTGCTTTGAGGGAGAAGTCTAGTGACTCGATGTTTTCTGACAAGCTTCGTTTCATCTATCTTTCTCTTCCTTTCTTTGATAAGAGTGAGGAAGAATGCGAGACAGGTTTTGAAAAATGGATTTATGTTTTGAAGTATATGGAAGTATTGGAAAGATTGCCTTTTACGGCACAGAAAAAGATATTCGATCATCTTGCTAAATTGGCGGATGTTCGTTGTTTGAGTAGTGAGGAGCAGGAAAAATACGATGAAAGTATTAAGGCCGCCGATGATTACTACTCCGGCCTTTATGGCTCTTATGTTGAAGGAGAGGAAAAGGGAATGGCTAAAGGTAGAGCAGAAGGAATGGCTAAAGGGATGGCTAAAGGAATGGCTAAAGGAATGGCTAAAGAAAAGTTAGACACAGCTTACCGCCTTTTGTCAATGGGTCTTTCTGAAGCGCAAGTATCAACGGCCACCGAGCTTCCGCTGGAGGAAATTCAGAAAATGAGGAAATAAGAACTGGCATTGAAAAATTGATTTATGTATTGAAGTATAAGGAAATGGATGAAGTATTTAAAAATTTGCCTTTAGCGGAACAAAAGAAGATGCTCGATCATCTTGCAAAATTGCCAGATGTTCGTTTCTTGAGTAGTGAGGAGCGGGAAAAATACGATGAAAGTATTAAGGCTGTTGATGATTACTACTCCGGCCTTTATGGTTCTTATGTTGAAGGCGAGGAAAAGGGTATTGCTAAAGAAAAGATAGACACAGCTTACCGCCTTTTGTCAATGGGTATGTCTTGGTCGCAAATCATGCAGGCTACTGGATTGACAGAAGAAGAATTGAAGCCGCTTCAGGCGTAGTGTATATTTCGAAGCTTATACGATGGTGCGAAGATAAGAAAGAACCTGATAATTTGAGAGTGTAAACTAAACTGTGTCAAGCTACAATAAAAGTAGTTTAACACAGTTTAGTTTACACTCTCGGAAAAAGGGTCTATACACCCTTTTGTCGAGGTGTATAGACCCTTGGAACAACCGCAAAGTATGGGTTGATAATTATTTTTTTTGGCAAAAGTAAGAAGGGTGGCTGCAGGCCTTCTTTTTTAATTTAATATGCCAACAGGATTTAACGATACTTTACTCTATTCCTCTTCTCACATCCCTTGGCGTAACTCCATACTTTTTACGGAAGGCGTGATAGAAGCTTGAAGTATGTTCAAAGCCGCAGCAGAAGGCTATATCGTCTATGCTCATTTTTGGGGCGGTCTCGAGCAGATGGCGAGCACGCTTCATCTTGATATTCAGAATGAACGAGGCTGGCGAACTGCCCGTGAGCGTAACTATCTTGCGATGGAACTGCCGTGGACTCATGCACAGCTTTTCTGCGAGCGCATTCACGTTGAGCTGCTGTTTGTCCATAAGCAGATAGATATGATCCACCGTCTTGGCGAGGAAGCGGCGCTCAGTGTCCGTCAGCTGTACCTCATCCTGCTGTTCCTTCGTATGAGTAGCATTGTCGCTAAACTTGCTGCGCAGCGAGCGCTGGCGGTTGAGCAGACGCTCCACTACAGTGCGCAACTCGTCCACGTTGAACGGTTTGGCTAAATAGGCATCGGCACCAGCCTCAAAGCCATCGATGCGCTCTTGGTCTGAAATCTTTGCCGTGACGATGACGATAGGTATGTGATTCACCACATCGTTGGAGCGTATGCGTCGGCACAGTTCCAAACCGTCCATGCCCGGCATCATCAAGTCGGTTATAATCAGGTCGGGCACGAGGTTGATGGCCTTCTGCCATCCGTCCTCTCCATTAGTAGCGTAAGCCACAGCATAGCGTTCGCTAAGCACTTCACCGATGTACGTCGCAATGTCGCGATTGTCCTCTATCACGAGCATCGTGTACTGGTTGTCCTTTGCATCGGTATCTGTTAGTGTTTTTTCCTCTGTAGGCAGAACAGGCGTGTTGTCCATAGGCTGTTCGTCGAGCTTCACGTTGCACTCGTTTGTTATAGGAATTTCTATGTGAAACGTCGTTCCATAGCCCTCCCTGCTCCTGACATTGATCTTGCCGTTCAATGAGTCAATCACCTGCTTTACGAGTGCCAGTCCAATGCCTGTACCAATATTCATAGAGTCGGTTACTCCCTGATAGAATGGATTGAACACTTTGTTGGCAGTCTCTTTGTCCATACCCTCTCCCGTATCGCTTACCTCTATAAGGAGGTTGCTGCCTTCGCGCCACATGGCAACGATGATTTTGCCATATTCGGGCGTGAATTTAAAGGCATTGGACAGGAGGTTGTTGAATACCTTGTTGACAAAGTCGGGCACGAAGTCCATCGTCACGGGTTCCTTCACATGCAGCTGCAGGTCGATGTTTTTGCTGCAGGCATAGTTGCGATAGGTGTCCACCAGCATCGAAACGTAGGTGGTGATGTTGCCGTTGCGCCAATCGAAGTTGCCCATCTTCGACTTAATTTTCGAAATATCAAGCAACTGGTTGATGAGCGCCAGCAGGTTGTTTCCCTGCTGCTCGATGGCATAGGCGCTCTGTTTCAGTTCGTCTGGGGATTTATTAGGCAGGTCGCGGCTCAAACCGAGAATCACAGTGAGTGGTGTGCGAAACTCATGGGTGATGTTTGTAAAGAAACTCTCGCGCATTTCGGCAAGGCTTTTCAGGGCCAGGTGGTTGCGACGGTGTATGCGCTGTACGAAGTAGAACACCACCAGTGTGCCAATCAGTATTATTATAATGATTATGAAGACGATACTGTAGATGAATCGTGCCGACTGCTCGTTCTTCAGGTTTTTATTGACCTCGTTCATCGCCCGAGCCTGAATGTTGCGTTCTATGAGCAGTCCTGCGTTCTGTATGCGGTTCAGTTTCTCCATATCGACGACGCTGTCTTCCATGGCTGCTGCCTTCTCGTGCGCCGTCAGCGCCGCACTGTAGTTGCCCTTGCGTTTGTATAGTTTATAATATAAGTTATAAACCTCAGCTAAATGTTCGTGCGAATTGATGGCGCGTGCAGAGTGCAGCGCCTTGTCCAGATATTCCTGTGCCTTGGTGTCGTTGCCCATTTGGGTGTATATACCAGCCAGGGCAATGAGCGGATTCATTGCGTGCCACTCGTCTTGTGACGACTGCAACTGCTGATAAGCCTTGTCATACTCCGATATGGCTTTTTCATAGTCGTGCTCTTTCTCGTGTAGCTCACCGAAATAAATGTGGCATAGTGCCACACCGAGTGTGTTGCCAGCCTGCAGATTCAGTCCCATGGACTGGCGATAGTACCTCCATGCCGAGTCCAACTGTTCACGGTGGCTGAATATAGAACCGATGTTGGCATAGTTGATGGCTTGTCCTATGGCACTGTTCAATTCTCGTTCGCCTGCTAATGCCAGTCGCAGCGCACTGTCGGCACGTGCGTAGTTGCCCAGGGTGAGATAGATGTTGCCCAGTCCATTGAGCGATACCACGCGGTTTTTCCTGGCAGTAAAAGATGTGTCGGCAGACTCTTTGCAGATAGCGAAAGCGCGGTAATGGTAATCTTGAGCCATGTCGAGCAATCCCATTCTCCGATAGACGGTGCCGATATTGTTCAGAGCCTGCACGATCTCTAATGTATCGCCTAAGGTCTCCGCCTGCTTCAGTCCCTCGCTGTGTACCTTCAGTGCCTCGTCAAATCTACTGTCGTTGCGCAGCTCTTTTCCCATCGCTCTGTAGGCAACGATGCTACCTAACATATTTCCCTCACGCTCCATGCGTTTCTGTATCATGGAGAGTGTGTCAATATTACGAGAAGAGGAGACGATACTGTCCATAGCTTTGCGCTCGGCAAGGGATATCTTTGCTGGTTTCTGTCCACAGGAAACCAACATTACATATATAATAAGGTACCACACAAGAGTGGCAGTGCTATGTCTTAGGTTGTACATAGGCGAGGATTATTGGGTTTTTGTGCAAAGATAACGAATTAAGTGGAATATCGGTGATTTTTACTGATATAGACCGATTTTTTTAAAATTAATTAATACAAATTGTTTGCTAAACCCAAAATAAAATAGAAAAAATACAGTAATGAGGGTAAAAACTTATCACTCTGACACACCACAGACATCTCAACGATTCAACGTTTTTTGTGTTCTTGATGTTTTGCTGAAAATCAGCAACTTACGCTGTTTTTATGTCCGATTAGAACAATCCTGTTCATGTTAAAAAGTCGGATTATCACATATTTTTGTCCGATTTTCATAAGATACTTAGCTGAATTTATGCCTAAATTTGCAGCACCAAGACTAAGACAGATTGGTAGCATTAAAAGAGAAACTTCATGGAATGTGAAACTTGTAATACTTAGGCTATGGGACAGAAAGATAATAATATTGGGTATGACGACCGCCGACGCAAGACAGACGAGGCGCAGCATTTTATGGAGGATCGCACCCAACTGCTTGATACAATCCGCGAGATGATAAACGTGGAGATAGACAGGCGGGGAGGCTGTATTGAAGGTGAAACGATGCATAGCAAGATGCCACCCGAACCTCATATACGAAAGCGCTCGTTTCTGGAATGGCTCAGGAGTTTGATATAGTAAAACTTTCACAATATATCATTAATAAAAAAGGCATAGTATGGATACAAGACGAACCAATCCGCTCATTTGGCTACTAAGTAGGCAGATGGGCAAGTGTAGGGCTCAGCAAATTGATTGCATCGCTCTTCACGGTAGGAGCTCAACAATAAAGATTAAAAAGTAATAACTTAAAAAATATACGATTATGAGAACATTAAAATCAATCTTGTTAGCTGGTGCAATGCTGCTGGCTATACCTGCGTTCTTCAGTTCTTGTCAAGAGGACGGAACACAGCTCAAGTATAATGTAGAAGTAACGGTGACCAACGACTTCAGCAAGGTGGTGGAAGCCATCAACAATGGTACGCTTAAGAACGAGCAGGCCATTGCCCAGCTTACGGCTGCCATCGACAAGATGAATGCCGACCAGCAGACCAAGTTGCAAGCCATCAAGGATGTGCTCAACTCGGTTAATGCAACTATCGACACCAAGCTCGCTGCCATCGAGGCTGCCATGAAGGCTCAGACCCTCTCTTTGGAAGGCAAGCTGGCTCTTATCGAGGCTGCCATGAAGGCTCAGACCCTCGCACTCGAAAAGAAATGCGACGCTATCGTGGCTGCCATCAAGGCGCTGCCGGACTACACCGAAAAGCTCCAGGCTATAGAGAAAGCTATCAGCGCTCTGCCTGATTACACAGCGAAACTTGAGGCTATAGAGAAGGCGCTCACATCGCAGACTCTTGCGCTCGCAGAAAAGCTCGGATTCATCCAGGGTGCTCTGGAAGACCAGACCATCGCCATGAAGGAGAAGATGGATATTCTCAAGGGTGTGATTAATGACCAGACAAAGGCTTTAGACCTCAGACTCGGTGCTCTTGAAACAGCCATGAAGAATCAGACATTGGAACTCAAGGACAAGCTCGCCTTGCTCAATTCTACATTGGAGACTCAGACTTTGACATTGGCAAACAAGCTCGAAGCTATCAGTAGTGCAGTTGAGGCTATGCCTGACTACACCTCAAAGCTCGCTGCCATCGAGGCAGCCATCAAGGCACTGCCTAATTATGAGGCACAGCTCAAGGCTCTCAACGCGCTCATTACGGACCAGAACAGCAAGCTCGACGATCAGATTGCTGCACTTGAGGGCATCATGAACGCTATTCCAGACTACAGCAACAAGCTCGACGCCATTGAGAAGGCTATCAAGGCTATGCCTGACTACGACGCTGCCATCAACGGCATCAAGGACGAAATTGCCAACCTCGTAAAGGAGGTGAAGGACGGAAACAAGAGCGAAGCTGACGCTTTGGCTGAAATCACTAAGAAACTGGAGGAACTGAAGGCTGCCGGAGGCATCGGCGGAGGATCTGAGCCAATGCCGATACCAAAGAATTGTATTGATCTCGGTTTGCCAAGCGGACTGCTGTGGGCTAAGAGCAATATGGGTACAACCGAGCCTACAGAACTTGGCGATTACTATGCCTGGGGAGAGACTTCTACCAAGAATGATTATAAAAATTCGACCTACAAGCTTTATAAGACTGATAAAGATGGCGTTATAAAGGAGATATTAAAGTACAGTGAGAAAGACTGGAAGACGGTGCTTGAGCGCGAAGACGATGCTGCTAATGCTAATTTAGGTGTAGGCTATCGCATTCCTACACAAGAAGACTGGCAAGAGCTGCTTGACAATTGTAAATGGGAGGCCGTTACTGTCACACTTCCAATAGAATTGGATCCGTCGCAGACGAAATCCATTGCACGATGGATAGTGACAGGACCTAACGGAAAATATATCATCTTACCGGCGACCGGTGGTTTCAAGACATGGTATAACGATTCTGACAAGGATACCTACTATACTACAGCTAATTTATATTTATATCCGGATGGGTTAGCAGATAAATATAGCTACAAACGGGCAGTAGCTCTGAAATGGCCTATATTTGCTGAAGAGACATCAAGCGGAAGTATCAAGAAGCCATGGCTTGGAACAATATCGCGTACATTTGGTGTTGTGGTACGACCGGTATTCGACCGCTACTCTAATAAATAAGTGTCTGATAAAAGATATGATGTAAATCGTGCAAGTGGTGTCTCTGTACGCCCAGTATTAAAAAAATAAATAAAGATTTAAAATTCCCGTCAGCCTCAGTGCTGGCGGGGATAAAAAGTCCTCAATAAGAAAAGGGCAGCGTAACAAACCGCTCATTCCGCTATCAAATAGCAGATGGGCAAGAATAGGGCTCAGTGTATTTCATCATCTTGCCATCTACAGGTTGGTATGATGGAGCAGCATTCATTGCAAGAAAACAATCGGTGTAAGTTCGGGGCGATGGGCCTCCGTATCACTTCCGGCTATGCAGCGACATAAACATTCAAGTAACAAATGGCATCGGGGGCTGCCAACAAAAAACTAAAGTGTATGAAAACTATTTACTCAACTCTCTTCGAGAAAGGACAACATTCCTTTTCTCTACAATCATTGATGCGAACCTTGTTGCTTTGCTTTGTCATCGCTGTGACAACTAACGGACAGGCTCATGAAGTGGACAACATCGACTATGAACTCCGCACCGACGGAACGGCATGGGTGGAGAATGGCAAGAAGGCTCAGGGCGACGTTACGATTCCGTCGAAAATAGAAGTTGACGGCAAGGAGTACACGGTGGTTGGGATTAATTCCAACGCCTTCTCTGCCAACGAGAGCATCACCTCCGTCACATTGCCCGACAATCTGAAGTACATTAACGACGAAGCTTTTTCATACTGCTATAATCTTGAAAACATCAACAATATCCCCAAACATATCGAGAATCTTGGTGAAAAGGGGAGGATATTCTCCAGAACAAAGTTCCTTGACAACGGCATCAAGAATGAATTTTTCGTTTTCTCCGACTGGCTTATAAAATACACGCCCCAAGGCGAAACAGCCAAGGTGACAGTTCCCGAAGGCATATTCGGAATATCTGCATACGCACTGACAGATGCCGATAACACGGTAGTCTTGCCAAAGTCGTTGCGAGCAGCGTCGGTATTGGCATTCAACTCCGATCTGAAGTACATTGACACTGGCGACAATCCCGTGTACGCCTACAAGGACGGCATACTCTTTTGCGAAGGTACGGTGACCTTCTACAAGAACGGACGTGACGCAAATGACGAAGTATCGGTAGATGGCATGTGGGCGGATGTCATTTTAAGCAATGCCGTGAAGAATGGTGTCCTTCTGATTCCTGGCAAAGTGGAAACGGCAGGCAACGTCGTTAAAACAGTTGGGGGTGTGAGAAAAGGTAAACTGCCTAGATTGACCTGCGAGAAACTCATCGTGGACGAAGGTGTGAAATATATCACCGACCATGCTTTCAGATACTATAAACCATTGCAATACGTTGACCTCCCTTCTACGCTTATAAACATCGGAGCTTGGGCGTTTGTTGACGCAAAAATCGAGTCGTTGGTATGCCGCATGCCACAACCCATGAATGTGCCTTATTACTTCACTTATTATATAAAGAAGTTCAATTCTAAGGTGTACGTTCCAAAAGCATTGCTCGACACCTACAAGACGACGGAGAGCTATTGGAATTTAATTCCTGCCGAAAACTTCTACCAGATAGAGGGGAACGTGCCAGAATCTGGCATATTGGCATCGGTGAAGCCAATAGAGAGTGTCGGCAAAGCTACCGTGAAAGCCATCTATACGCTAAACGGCACAAAAGTGAACTCTCTGCAACACGGAATAAACATCGTGAAAATGAGCGACGGCACCGTGCGCAAGGTGATGACCAAAGGTTATAAAAATCGTTGATTATAAAACCCGAACATAAAAGGTTTGGCACGCGGATTTCGCAGATACAACAACAGGGGGGTGCGTCACAGACTTATGACACACCCTCCTTTTTAATGATTTGTTTTCTTCAGTGATGAGTTTTCCTGTATTTATCGAAAAAAGGATTTTGAGAGAATATTCGGGTGTAAAGTTTCTTTCTTGTCAGTCACCATATAATCAAGGGTCTATACGCCACCTTTTCATCGTGGCATATAGACCCTTGTCTTTTAGAATCTCAAAATGTATTCGTCACCATCTTTAAAGGCATTGGTCCCTTCGAGGTAGCGACGAGTCTCCTCGAAATCCTCACCTATGATGTTGGCACTAAACTGCCGAACTCTTGATATAGCCTTGATAATTACGCTTGGGTCGCTCTTTCTAGTCAAGCGTCTCAATCCATTTAGGTAATCCTCACGAAAGACTGTAGGGATGATAATCTTTGATTGGTCTGCATGGACAAGTTCTGCATTCATCATGATTCTTGAGATACGACCGTTACCATCATTGAAAGGATGCACCTCGCTAATCATGAATAGGATAAATAGAGCCTTGGCGAAAGGGGACTCCAGGGCTTTGTAGAAGTCGAATCCCTTTATCAATGTCCCCCTTACAAGAGTGCAGTCTACAAAATGCGAATCACCGGCATGGTTGTTTTGCGTCTTGAACATTCCTGGGTTTCTGTCTGGTCTAGCTGCCATCATAATTCTATGACGGTCTTGAAGAATCTCAACCAGTTCGTCGGCGGTACTTGGCGTTCGTCTCATCTCCCGTCTGCTTGCTACGATTTGGAATG
>ENA-ORUI01003840-ORUI01003840.1-human-gut-metagenome-genome-assembly--contig:-NODE-3840-length-10308-cov-2.284014_pt1 | contig 10308 bp, 8 predicted proteins | sample MGYA00242078_ERZ509205 | MGnify/ENA primary metagenome ERZ509205 (study PRJEB26280, sample SAMEA2338828) | human gut metagenome | biome: human gut; feature: human-associated habitat; material: faeces... | reverse complement strand
TCCCCAACTACCCTTACAGTCCATTTTGGTTTCTGTCATATTTTCATAGGCTTCCCTTACCACGGGAAGCCTTTCTTTTTCTTCCGGCGGTAATTCATGTTCAGAAAGTATCTTTATATTCTCCTCAATCTGTGCAATATCATAGGTATCAAATCCATACTTTAACCCTTTCCAGCACAGTCGTCGCTGCTCTTCATCCATCATGGGGAGTTTTCCCTGCCGAAGTATGTGACCACTCTCCGGTAAATCTTTGGTCTCCTGTTTTATTTCTTTCACCGTCCCCCGCAGCTGCTCTAAGAAGATATGCAGATTCCGGTTTATAAAGGCACGGTTTTCGGTCTTTGCCGCCATCTCCATAATTTCTGCCTGCTGGGCAATCTCCTCTTTTCCAATCTGGCGGCTGATCCCTTTGATTCCATGAACTTTTGTCTGAAACATATGCAGATCCCGCTGGACATATTCCGGAAGTTTCGGAAGTAAACCCTCCACCTCTTTCCAATAAGATTCCAGCGTACGGATATCCGTAGCGTTCCTCTGCCCTGTGGCTTTCGCCTTCTTTGACGCATCGACCGGATTCGGAAGTTCCCTGTATCTTACCGGAATTCCGGTTTCTAAAACCTGCCTCATCCGCTGCAGCCGGATCGGTTTCGGCATAAAATCGGTAAATCCATGCCGGATGGAACGGCTTCTGACTTCATCAGAAATATCCGCTGTCATAAGAACAAGCGGTGCATGACTGTATCTTTGTATCTGATCCGCCGTCTCAAATCCGGACATTCCCGGCATCATCTGATCCAGAATGATCATCTGGTATTCCCGTTCTTTTACCATCTGTACAGCTTCTTCTCCTGACACCGCCAGATCCAGTATAAACTTCCATGGAGCCGCAAGTTCCTGAAAAATCACCCTGTTTGCTTCCATATCATCCACCAGAAGGACACGTGCCCGCGGATAAATCCAGTTCGGCTGTATTTCTTCGACCTGCGGATCATTCTGTTCTTTTAATATTTCCCGTCCGATGTTTCTCGGCTCTGATATCTCAGCCATAACCTGTTTCTGATAAAACCCAAAAGATACGCGTGTCCCTTTTCCCGGATCACTCTCTGCTCTTACCCAGCCATGCATCATTTCTACGAGCTGTCTGACAATTGACAGACCCAGGCCAAAGCCCTCTACCCCCATATCCTCGGAAAACGAGACATATTCCGCAAATACCTGTGCAAGTTTTTCCTTTGTCATTCCCACACCGGTATCTTCCACACAGCCGTCAAACCATACCTGTCCTTCTTCCATCTTACAGTGGAGTGACAGCGTGATCGTTCCCTGTTCCGTAAACTTGCAGGCATTCGATAAAATATTCTGAAAAATCTGTGCCACACGTAAATAGTCCCCACTTACCTGCTCCGGAAACCGGTCCAGAAACCTCACGGTAAATACGATATCTTTTTCCCGGATATTCAGCAGACAAAGACGGGCCTGTTCCTCGATCATCTCATAAAAATTGTATGTTTTGTCTTTGAGCGTCAACATTCCTGCTTCCAGCTTCGAATATGCAAGGATGGTATCCACCTGTTCAAGCAGATTATTTCCCGCGATACAGATATATTCAAGAATGTTTTTGCTCTCATCCGGAAGATTCTGCCTCTTTAAAATGTCCGAACCTCCGATAATCGCATGCAGCGGACTGCGCAGATCATGACTGACCGATGCCAGAAAACGGCTTTTTAAAAATGACTGTTCTTCTGCTTTCTTTTTCAGATCCTCCATCAGAACCGTTTCCTTCTTTTGTTGTGTGATGTCGAGCAGAGTAAGAATATATCCTCTCACCACATTTTCACTGCAGACCGGATGCAGCTGACACCTGCAATAACTTTCTTTCCACTGAACCACATAATCCTGATCCGGGTCTTTACTCCAACGCATCATTTTGGTATAAAAAGGGTACTCCTGCGGATCGTCCGTCAGTTCCCCCACAATTTCCGGAAACCATCGTCTGGCACTGGCATTGGCATCCCGGTAACGCATTCTGTTGTCAAACAAAAACGTAGGGATATCACTGATATTATAAAAGTTTTCCCGGATAATGTTCGTCACATTGGATAATCTTCCCGTCATCATCAGATAAAAGACAATCAGACAGGAAATTTCAAAAGCTCCCGGCACCAGAAATTCTTCCGCTTTCGGCGTAACTGCGCGAAACAACATTGCAACTCCCGGAAGTGCCATGCCAAGATACAACATATCATTTACATGTCCCTCCCAGACAGAAACCTCGCTTTTCACTCTCACATAAGTAGCCAGCCCCAGAAGAATTCCCGTATAACAAAGCAGCGCAATCCGAAACGCATCCTGATACGTCTCGCGCTGCGCAGCACGTATAATCAACATGGAATTAAACAGCACCAGACTGCAGAACAAAATCACTTCCGTCCTGAGTTTCAGCTGGAATTTCATAAAATCACCCACATAATGAATCATAAGATACAGCATGTGAATGGCCAGTAAATCTGTCAGTATACGAAGTGTCTGTGCCTCTCCCGTAACATAATAGGTAATGCGATAAAAACTGTTCAGTGCAATCAGCCCTAAAACCAACGGCAGCAGCCGGTGTTCCCTTGCGTGAAACCCGCTGCTGACATAACTTTGTAATACAAACAGTGTAAAAAAAAGACAGATCAGATGGAAAACCAGTCCCATATCCGTTTTACCTCCAACCACTAAATATCCGCTCTACTTCGGATTTGATATAAATGGCTTTATATGGTCGCACAATATATCCTGCCGCATGCAGTCTCCGACAGGTCATTACCGTATGCGCATCACACATGGCCGTGACAAACAGAACCGGTATCCTGCCCCCTGTGAGCTTGTTTGCTCTCATGGTAGTCTCGATTCCGTTCATTTCCGGCATATCAACATCCATAATGATCAGATCCGGAAACTCATTGTGTTCCAGATAATGCAATGCCTGTTTTCCGCATTTACAGAGAATGACGGTATACTCATCCTCGAGAATTCCACGCATGGCATCCAGATTAGTCTTCATATCATCTACGATCATGATTTTTTTTCTGGCAGTTTCCTGAACCATCTTCTTTCTTCCCGGCTCTTCCGAATCCGGAGAAACCGTATCAAGATATTCCGGTGGAAGAATCGTAACATTTAAGTTTTTATTTTCCATCAGATCCAGTTTGGTTCCATCCGGCATATTCAGAACCGGTCGCAGATTATGCGGTCCTTTGTTTTCATAGATCAGTCCCTTACGTCCGTCCGACAGGTTTACCTCCGTCCCTCTCGGAAACAGCGGAACCCGCTCCATAAACACTTCCACAACATTTTTGTCAAACATGATGCCACAGGCTCCCATGAGATACTCTACCGCCTCATAAGGAGAATATGGTTTCTTATACGGACGTCTTGATGTCAGCGCATCATACACATCTGCCACATGTACAATTCTTACGGAGAGTGACTGTTCATCTCCCATCAGCCCCTGTGGGTATCCGCTTCCATCTACGTTTTCATGATGAAGAAGTACCGTCTGCTTGATATGCGCCGAAATATTCCAGCGCTTCGAAAGCAGCTGGTACGAACGGGTCGAATGGGTCTTCATCAGCTGGTATTCATCCGGTGTCAGCCTGCCCGGTTTATTTAATATTTCCTTTGGAATGGCAAGCTTTCCCAGATCATGCAAAAGAGCCGCTGTAACCAGATAATTCAGATCGCGTTCACTCATTCCCATCCCCATACCGATCACGCAGCAGAGCACCGCAACATTCACCGAATGTGCATATGTATAATCATCGTATGAGCGCAGATCTGTCATATCCAGACACACATTTTTTCTGGACAAAAGATTCTCCACAATCTGTTGTGCAATCTCGGCACAACGGTCAATATCATTCTCCTGCACACATTTAAACCCTTCCTGGCGCAGTTTTTCCGGTATTGTCGCTTCGATGTAGATATCTTTCGACTGTTCATCCTCGATATAGACACCGCTAAATCCGTATTCATTTAGTTTATTGATATAGGAAGCCGTCAGTTCACAGCCACTTCCCACCATGGTACGTCCCATGGAATCATATAAATCATACGCAAGACACATTCCCGGTCTGGCATCTTCAATGGAAACAAAACGCATAAAGCCTCCAATTATAACTACAACTTAAATCATAACCAGATAAATTGCTGCAAGTGAAATTACAATCTGAATGATGGCAAAACGAAATACCACCTGGGCATTGGACCACCCACCCTTTTTTCTTACATGGTCGTGGATCGGTGTGATGGTATTCTTTAGAATATGTATCTTTAAAAACCGAAGCAGTGAAACCTTTACCAGACCAAGACCACCGTCTGCGATAAGTACCGCAGCAACCAGCAGGTACATAAACGGGCTGTGCATCTTCAATACCGCAATGGCAATAAAAATACCCATTGCACGTGATCCGGCATCTCCCATAAGAAGCTTGCTCGGTGTTGCGTTATACCACAGATATCCCAGCAGACATACCGCAAACAGTAAAATACAGTAATTGAAAGAATCATTGACTTTTAAAATATTGTCAAGAACAAACACACTCATCAACGTGATAATGGTCAGTGTTCCCGACAATCCATCCACACCATCCGAACAGTTGGTAACATTGATGGAAACCCACACCAGAATAACGGTCAGAATGGCAAATACAACCGGTGGAATCACGATGGTCGTTCCCGTAATGGCAATGGTGATCTCACTGGAATTGTAATGCAGATAGGAAATGGCTACAACGACTGCCACTGCCAAATCCAGAATTCCCTTTAAATACTCTCCCCATGGTTTTTCTGCGGCATCATCAAAGAATCCGGTGAACATTTCGATGACGATCAGCACCAGATAAATGATAATTTCCTTATTCATTTTGCCAAACAACAATGCGGAAACAACAAAAGTCAACACAAAAATAATACCCGCACCTCTTGGTTTTCCTGCGGAAAGAGCTCCATCATGTGCATACTGTCTTCCCATGTCCTTCGGCAGATACCCGTTTAATTTTGCAATTGCAATACAGGTCGCTGCAAAAGCAAATAAAACACCGATAAAAGCAACCAGTGCGTGTTCATATGTTCCTAATAAGTATATCATTTTATCCTCCTTCGGGCTTTCACCCAATTTAATTATATTAGGAGACAGGAAAAAAGTAAAGTTTTTGCTTGCATTTTTATCGAATTGTGTTATTATATACTCACACGCGTCAAAGCGTTAAAGTGTAAAAGATTCAAAGAACCACAAGGAGGAAACAAAAATGGCTCAAAAAGGAGACTTAATGACAGCACGTTCCGATATTCGTGTATTGGACGCAACCATTCGTGACGGAGGACTCGTAAACAACTTTATGTTCTCCGATGACTTTATCAACGCACTCTACCGCACCAATGTAAAGGCCGGCGTTGACTATATGGAGTTTGGTTATAAAGCTTCCAAGGAGCTGTTTGACGTAAATAAATTCGGCAAGTGGAAGTTCTGTGATGAAGAATCCATCCGTGAGATCGTTGGTGACAACAACTCCGATATGAAGATTTCCGTCATGGCAGATGTCGGACGCTGCGATTACAAAAAAGATATCATTGACAAAAAAGACAGTGTAATTGACATGGTTCGTGTGGCAACTTACGTGCACCAGATGCCTGCTGCAATCGAAATGATTGAAGATGCCAAGGCAAAGGGCTACGAGGTAACCTGTAATATCATGGCAATCTCCAATGCCAAAGAATCCGATATTGACCAGGCACTTGAAATGGTCGGTCAAAGCAGCGCCGATGGCATTTATATCGTGGACAGTTACGGTGCTCTTTACCCGGAACAGATCCGTGCGATTGCAGATAAATACACCGAACTTGGAGAAAAATACGGCAAATACATCGGTATGCATGCACACAATAACCAGCAGCTTGCCTTTGCCAACACGATCGAAGCACTCTCCCACGGTGTCAGTCTTTTAGATGCTACCATGATGTCCATGGGACGGGGTGCCGGAAACTGTGCCATGGAACTGCTTCTGAGTTTTCTGAAAAATCCAAAATACAATGTATTCCCGGTACTCCGGTTCTTAGAAGACTATATGCTGCCGCTCAAAGAAACCGGTGCCGTATGGGGATATGATATTCCGTATCTGCTGACCGGACGTCTGAACCAGCATCCATCTGCTGCCATTGATTTTTGCAAGGACAACCGCAAGGATTACGCAGATTTCTATACCGATCTGTTAGACAAATAAAGCATAATACAAAACAGGCATCCGGGGTTCGCCAGATGCCTGTTTTATCTCTGTTATAAACGTTTAAATCTGTCTGCAAAGTGCATCCACTTTCGCAATTTCTTCCATCATACACATTTCTTTCAGATCCTGTGCATTTCCTTCGGAATGTTCCACTTCCTTTGAGAAAATACGCGCTACGTCAATACGGTCAGACATTGTGAATTTTCCACCGTTTCTGTAAAAACGTGCCGCATCCATATCTCTTACCACAAGGGTTGCCATCACAATCATTTTGGCATAGGATAAAATATCATAATCATATATCGAATTCATCAGATAACGATACACAAAATAAACCAGAAGATGTTCATAGCCAAGTTCCGAATAATCCGATGATCGCATATATTCTGTCAGAAATGCCTCATAGGTATCTTCGTGATACAGCTTTTCGAATTCTTCCTTGGTGTGAACCCATTCATCATCCAGCTCTTCCATATCGGCAAAAACCGCAAAACGTTCCTCGAAATCTTCATAAGAAAGTGCACGAACCGGCTTCTCTTTTCCCTCAATATTTTTCTGCTCCCACTCCCGAAGTTCATGACCGGCATCTTCGTATCTCCAGTCTGCCAGTACCGACATATCCTCTTTTGCCTGTGCATAATTGATCACGGTCTGTACACGGTCACACCACGCCAGAAACTCTCTCATGCGCTCCGGAATATTATGGGTACGATTCTGCAGAATATTCACCGACTTCTGCTGCACCCATTCCATGAACGCAACATATGCCGGATCGTCCTCACCGTCATCGCAATTTCCGGGCAGCTCTATATCCACCAGCTTTTCCGGTTCTGTCCGCTCAAACAGAATCCGTCCAACTTCCTCGCAGGAAAGACTCAGTGCTTTCTGCTCCACATCTCCGTAAATCAGGGAAAAACGCGGATATTCTGTACACACTTCACACAGAGCCTCTTCCCCAAGTGCTGTATAAAGATCACAGAGATTATGGTCATTGAGCATGGCACAGCGTTTCTTCCCTTTCAGCTTAAAACGGTATCCACCGCCATCATCATCCGGATCGGCCTCATACATACTTTCTTTGAGTCTTTTGCCAAATTTGCCTTCCACACTGTTGTAATATGCATAGGAATCCTCATCAATGTCAATTTCCCAGCCTGCACAGCAACTGTCCTTGCAGCGGGATGCAATGCAGGAAAATTTCTCATAATATTCCGGAACCCGTAAAATCACGATGCCTGCCTCTCTTTCTCTTCTTTTTCTGCCATGTACTCTTTCTCCATAGTTTCCCAGTCCGGATCCTGTGTGCCTTTAAAGTGATTATAGGCTATATAGCCAATGCACCAGATCAATCCTGCCATCGTTGTTGAAAAAAGTATTTTGACAACACATACCGCAAGCAGTGTGATATTCAGGTCCCCTGCCAGAAAAGAAACTGCCAGAGTATGAAGCGGAAGCACAAGCATCTTCCACAACCCGTAATATGCTGCTGCAATCACACCGATTGTATAACAGACAAATCCCAACAATGCATTAATATGCTTTTTCATATGTATCCATCCTCGTTTTCCTAACTATTCCATCAACTTAACTATTTTGCCACTTTCCATGGTTTTTTTCAAGTCAAGAATGCGCTGATTGACCGATCCCCGGAACTTGAGCGTAATATCCTTCTGTTCCTCAATAAATGGACCGTCCACCAGTACATCGATCAGGGAAAGCAGGTCATCCGTGTCTTTCGTATGTTTTCTGCCTCCCAAAATCAGGTCTTTATCATATATATATCCGGTAAATGCCCAGACATTCTTATCCGGATACAAACTTTTTACTTTTTTCATAAAAGGAAGAAGAGCCTCCTGATTTTCTTCCTCAAACGGCTCTCCTCCCAACAGGGTCATTCCCTCTATATACTCCGGTTTCAGTGAATCAAGCACCTTTTGCTGTACCTGCTCATCGAAACATTCTCCATAGGTAAAATCCCATGTCTGTGGCTGAAAACAGCCCTTACATGCATTGCGGCATCCGGATACAAACAGTACCGTCCGACAGCCGAGACCGTTTGCGATGTCACAATACTTAATTCCAGCATAATTCATAATTTACTCTTTCTTTTTATTCAGGAAACGGATGCAGCCTGCTGCTGCCAGTAAAAAAACAATTACTGCTGCTCCAAATACCATCCGCAGATCAACCGCACCTGTCTTTGGTGTTGCATCTGTCCGGTTTCCGTTTTTTGATGTATTTCCACTGTTATTCTTTTTGTTCGATGAAGTTTTATGTGTATTCCCACTGTTGCTCTGGGAATCCTGCATATCGTCTGTATCATCGTACGAATCGGTATCGTCCGTATCGTCCGTATCGTCTGTATCATCTGTATCATCTGTATACTCTGTGTCATCCTGACTGTCCGACTGACTCTGGGAAGTGCTCTGGGACTGTGACTGGCTCTGTGTCTGTCCTGCAGAAGCATCCACAACCGTTGTAACCGTAACCGGATTGTAACTTGCATCCGTCACTTCACGCACTGTCAGGGTAACCGGCATCGTTGTATATGCATTTTTCGCCTTAAAGGTAACCGTGGCAATGGTTTCATTCTGGGAATAAGTCTTATTTAAAATTGCCGAAAGATTAAGTGCCTGCTGATTATTTTCCGTAACCGGGGAAACCAGCTCAATATTTCCCGAATCCGAAGAAATCGTATTTGCCCATGTGGTTCCTACATATTCCAGATCAGAATCGTCATATGCCAGTCTTGCTGCAAATGTCGAAAGTCCCGGATTATTGCTTCCGACCAGACGTACCGTTACCGTATCCCCGGCTTTTGCATCATTGGTTGTTCCAACCGTCAGATTCATCTGGCTGTTCGCTGCCATAACCGGCTGCGGAACGGCTGCAAAAAGCAGCGCCAGCGCACATCCCATCATCAGTATCGTTTTCATCATCCCTAATTTTTTCATCTTCTGCCCTATATCCTTTTTGCTATGACTACGAGTCTCCCATTGTTTACCGTGTATTCACAGGTAGAGAGCATAATTGTGGTATCTCCATAGATAAGATGCTCCCCTGTATCATACACACGGTTCTCTTCCACAAAATCCAGCAGATTCTGAAACTCTTTCCGGTTTTTATAATTCCGAAACCAGTAATAACGGAATCCGGATTCGTCTTTTTCCTTTACATGTGTCTTTACCACCGCAACAATCTGATATTGTCCAGTTTCATAAATCGTATCAAAAGTAATCACCGGATGCTTTTTGTAAAATTTCTTATCCAGATAGGCATCCAGATCTCCAAACTGGCTTCCATCACTTACGTTGTGCCCAAAGATCACAATATTCTGATCCATCGGATCAATGCTGGCATCTGCGGAAACAAACGGGTTTCCTTTATTATCATCTTTTCCTTCAAAATTGTGTTTCAGGTAATATTCCCCGCCTGTATGATCCTGCATCACCGGATAATCGATTGGTGTCCCGTCAACTTTGATCCATCCAACCAGATCCGGATACATACTATATAATATATCATATTGGTCTAAGATTGCAAGCTGGTCCGTCTTTTCTGTCTCACGATTTTTCATTTGCTGCTTTTCTTTGCGGATATATTCCAAAACCGCTTCCTTTTTTGCCTCTTTGATCTGAAAATAATTCAATGCAAGTAACAGAACAACCGCCATGGCCAGGAAAGAAAAGGCGATGCGTCTGCATACCTTTTCCACCATCGGCCGATGGCGGTTTCTGCCACTCGGCCCGATGGGTTTTTCTTTCTCTTCCCGGGGTTGTGGATCTTCTACCTCATGGTGTTCATACAAATGGGCATATTGTTTCCGTTTGTTTTCTTCCATGTTTTATAAATGTAATACTCTTTCTTTGATTTCCTGTGTACGTCCCTGATTCCAGAACTGTGTTCCGATATACCCGCACGTACGACGTGCAACACTCATCTTATCCTGATCACGGTTTCCGCAGTTCGGACACTCCCAGACGAGTTTTCCGCTGTCCTTTTCCTCAACAATTTTGATCTCACCGTCATAGCCACATTCCAT
>ENA-ORUI01003837-ORUI01003837.1-human-gut-metagenome-genome-assembly--contig:-NODE-3837-length-10317-cov-2.176476_pt1 | contig 10317 bp, 7 predicted proteins | sample MGYA00242078_ERZ509205 | MGnify/ENA primary metagenome ERZ509205 (study PRJEB26280, sample SAMEA2338828) | human gut metagenome | biome: human gut; feature: human-associated habitat; material: faeces... | reverse complement strand
CCCGACTGGGTCACCGTGGATCTGCTGCCCGTCAACCCCTACTCCCGGCCGGGCGAGGCGCTGGAGCAGGTCAACGGTGCCTATGTAACGGGCTCCGGCAATGACATTACCGCATCCTGCACAGCGGACGCCCCCTCCTACCTGTACCTGGCGATTCCCTGGGATCCGGGCTTCACCGCCACCGTCAACGGCAAGCACTGTGAGATCCAGACCATTGACGACTGCTTTATGGCAATTCCGGTAGAGCCAGGCGAAAATCAGATCCAGCTGCATTTCGTGCCCCGGGGCTTTCACTTCGCCCTGGGCATCACCATAGCCGGTACGCTGACTGCCGTCGGGTATCTGGTGATCCGGCGAATCCGCCGGAAAAAGCCGCCCTTTGCGCCGGAATGGATGTGCAGACTCATGCAGGCAGTGTTCTGGTGCGTGCTGGTGGTATTCTACGCCTGCACCATGATCATCAACATATTCTGACACCAACTGCCGCAGTCTGCGGCAGTTCTGTTTTGAAAGGAGCTTTTCCATGGTATCCATCCTCACCAACCAGGTCGCCATCATGCTGCTGCTGATCCTCGCCGGCATGCTGTGCTACAGGCTGCATCTGCTCACAGACCGGGGCGTCAAGGAGCTGTCCGGCATCGTATTGCAGGTGGTCAACCCCATCGTGATCCTGCTTGCCTATCACCGGGAGCTGGAGCTGCGGCTGGTGCAGAATCTGGGATGGACATTCCTCCTGTCCGCCGTTGCCATGGGGGCAGGCATCGGGCTCGCCACCCTGCTGATCCGGAACAAGCCCGGCAGGGAAACGCCGCCTGTGATTTTGCTCATTTCGGTTTCGGTGGTTTCTTCTACGTTGTTGATGGCTTCGTTGATGGCACTGATGACCAGATCCTGCAGCATTTCAATATCTTCCGGATCTACAACTTCCGGCTGAATGGTCAGGGACTTGATGGATTTCTTTCCGGTTACAACAACCTGAACAGCGCCGCCGCCAGCAGTTGCAGAAAATTCACGAGCTTCAATTTCATCCTGCATTTTCTGTGCCTGGCGAATCATAGCATTCATATTCTGGGCACCGCCCTGGTTTTGCTTGGGTAGTCTTGCTTTCATGGTTATAATCTCCTTCAATGATAGTTTCACGATCCGCAGTCGGATCCGGTTTGAGAATGCGCTTCTAAGAGAAGCAAATTCCTATTCAACAGCAGTTTCCAACTGACTGTCCATTGCTTTTTGAATCAGTGCCTGTGCTTTATTTTCGGATTCTTCCGGTTCGCTGCATTTTGCCCGAATGCGGTACTCTTTCCCCAAAATGCGTGCAACCGTTTCTCCCAGGGACTTTGCGTGCTCCTTGTTTTTGAGCAGGGTCAGGAAGAAACGATTCTTCGCTACAATCAGCAGCAAATTGCCGTTTTCAAAAGCGGTGGATTCTGCAAGGCTTCCGGATACTGCCGGATTTACAGCACGATAAGCTGCTAAAATGTCTGCCCATTGGGCAACGGGCCGAAAATCTGCCGCCTGTAACGGTTCTTGCTGTGGCTGTGCCGGTTCTGGTACAGCTGCTTCGGAAGCGGCTGTCTCTTTAGGCGCAGCAGGTGCAGAAGAGCTTGCTTGCTGGGTAGCAGCAGAAGCAACGGGCGCAGCAAATTGTTGCGGCTGTGCTTGAATCTGCATGGGGGTAGAGAGGCGGATCAATGCCAATTCCAGTTCCACTCGTTTTCCTGGGTTGCGCTGCATGCGTTCTCTGGCATCCTGCAAAATGGAAATCCAATGCAGAATGGTCGGCAGTTCCGCTTGCTGTGCCAAGGTGGTCAGCTGCGGAATTTCTCCCGGCATGCAAGTAAGCAAATCCGGCTGTACATTACCAAGCCGAATCAGCATCATGTTGCGCAGCTGCTCAATCAGCTCCTCACATAGACGCACCATGTCTTTGGAACGGTCATAGAGGTTGTCCGTTAACTGTAGAGCGGTTCCGGTCTGCTGATGCAAAATGGCATCCAAGATGGAAAATAAGTAATCCCGTCCGGCAACGCCGGCAGCAGAGGCAACGATTTCACTGGTGATTTCCGGTGCAAATGCAGCACATTGATCCAATAGGGAAATGGCATCCCGCATCCCGCCGTCTGAAACTTTTGCAATCAGTGCGGCAGCGTCCGCATCCAGAGTGATGGATTCCTGCTGTGCAATATACAGCAGCCGATTCACAATGTCTTCGCTGCGAATGCGGCGAAAATCATAGCGCTGACAGCGAGAAAGAATGGTGGCAGGCACCTTATGGATTTCTGTTGTTGCCAAAATAAAGGTTACATAATCGGGCGGTTCCTCCATGACTTTCAGCAGGGCATTAAAGGCACTGGGAGAGAGCATGTGCACCTCATCGATGATGTAGACCTTATGCGGACAGCGTTCCGGCAGATAAACCGTTCCTTCCCGCAGTTCCCGCACGTCCTCTACACTATTATTAGAGGCAGCATCGATTTCGATGATATCGGAAAGCGTGCCGGCATCTGCATCTCGGCAGATGTCACAGGAGCAGCAGGGTGCACCGTTTTGGCTGTTGGGGCAGTTCATTGCCTTTGCCAGAATGCGGGCACAGGTTGTTTTGCCGGTTCCACGGGATCCTGTAAACAGGTACGCATGTGCTGTTTTCTTTTGAATCAGCTGATTGCGCAAAGCGGTTGTGATGTGGGGCTGAGAGATGACATCGTCAAATGTTTTGGGACGCCATGTTCGATACAATGCCTGGTACATCCAAAAATCCGCCTCCGTTTTTGCAGTTTGTCCGTGTGGAACAACATGGAAAAAAGTCCACAAAAATTCCGGAACATAGGTGTGCAGGTTAACTGCGGCACACAAAACGATCCGCTTAATGCTGCTCGGTCCCCCGCCTGACATGGTTCACAGTGTTTTGTTGCACAGGACCCGCACACCTATATTCCGGAATACTTCGTCTGATTTGCAACATCAGATGTTCTTATTATAGCACATGGGAAAAGAAATTTCAAGCTTTTTTTCAAAAAAAATGAGAACATCGCAAAAAAGAAATTTTTCAGCGGGAACTGACAAAATCAGTGCCTGTCAAGCTGGAAGGGGAAAGTGTTTTTTGTCGGTGCAGCTGCTCTTTTTGAGGGGCTTTGACAGGCAGCGACTGTATGCGTTTTGTTTTCGCTTTGTATCCTTTTTGTAACTATTTTTCACGGATTTTCGACGAATTACGCAAAAATATTCCCATTCTTTCACAAAAATAAGACAGCGGAATTGTTTGAAATGCATAAAGTTCCGCAAAAAGCGGACAACGAGTCTTGCAATTTGGTTACAGACGTGTTATAATGGCATCAGTACGGTACTTCTGGGCGAAGAATTCCAGTGGGGTTTGAAACCTGTGAAGTATCGCTGTCAAGACGAATGCACGGCAAATTTTTCCTTTGCATTCGTTTCTCCATAGTAGGCTTCTTGCAAGTCTTGCATCCAAAGTGCATGGCGTATCAATTCCTTTGAGTCAGGCTCTGCAATCGGTGTCGTTCATAACGCAGAATGCCGTCAGGAGATACCAGGACATTGGATTTCCACCAAAGCCGGTAAGGGAATTTTTCCCTCAATTGGTTTTGTGCGGTACGGCTTGCTTGGTTTCCATGATGGGAAACAGGGCAGCTTGCCTCAGAGTCCGGACAGGCATACGCTTGCAATTGATTTGCGTGCGGTGTTTGCAGCTGCCTGCATGGTTGACAGAAACCGTACTGCGATGCAGCCCCGACTGCTGTATCCGCATACGCATCTTACATAAAAAGGAGTCTTTACGTTATGCGAAAAACAGTCACAGCAGTTGGTATTTCCTGCGTTTTGTTATTTGTTATGCTGTTTGCATCGTTCACCAATGCATTTCATGCGAACGCAATTTCCAACAGCGAGATTACATCTGCGGCGGTAACCATTATCGTTCGTAATGAAGGCAACTACGGTTCTGTGAACGCAAATGATAATGGTGCATGCAGCATCGGCGCTTTGCAGTGGCATGCAACTCGTGCATTAAACCTGTTGCAGAAAATTGCAGCTGCCAATCCTACAAATGCAAGCAACATCCTGGGTTCCTCTTTGTATAATGAAGTGGGGTCCTCTTCCAGCTGGTCTTACAGAACCTTATCTTCTGGCGAAAGCAGCGCAGTTTCTGCCCTGCTGACAACAGCGGAGGGTACTTCCATTCAGGATTCATTGGCTTCCAGTGATGTGTCCGGTTATATTGCGTCCGGACAGCAGCTCGGTATTTCAAATGCCGGTGTATTGGTCTTTTATGCAGAGGTTTATAACCGTGGCTGCGCAATTGCAGCGCGTGTTGCCAGAAATGCAGCCAATTCTGCCGGTTCTTACAGCGCAATCACCTTATCTGGTATTTATCAGGCAGCAGTGGCAGATTCCGGAAACTCTTCCGGCTATTTCACCGCTCGTTTGACGAATGCGTATAACTACATCAACAGCTTAGGCTGGGGCGATGCCAGCGCTTCTGGAGATGCCGGTTCTACACAGGAAACACCATCTACATCTGATTTTTCGGAATCTTACGCTGGAACTTACACCGTTACAGCATCTTCTCTGAATATGCGAAGCGGTCCAGCAACTTCTTGTTCCAAAGTAACCACCATTCCAAACGGTACAACCGTAACGGTAACTTCCGGTAACGGAGCTTGGGCAGCCGTTTCTTATAACGGTATGACCGGCTACTGCTCTATGGATTACCTTGCACAGGTTGCTGCGGAAACAACGACCACTGCGGCAACAACCGCAGAAGAAACCACTACGACAACCACAACTGTTGCAACAACAGAGGCACCGGTTTCTTCTACTGAAGAAACCACTACGACACCTGCAACAACACAGGAAACAGTTGTAACCACTGTAGCCAACAACACAGTGGGTGTTGCAGACAGCAATTACATGACCCTTTGCGGCGATGTAAACTGTGATGGCGAAGTAACCATTCTGGATGCTGTCCTGCTGCAAAAGTACATGGACGGATTGGTAACCTTAAACATTACACAGATGGCCAACGGCGACTGTGTACGGGACGGAAATCTGGAATCGGATGACGTTACCGTTATCTTGCAGTACTTGATTGAAAAGTACGATACCATTCCAGTGGTTTAAAAAAGGAAACAATGAAAAAGCCTTGTTCCCATGTGCGGGGACAAGGCTTCCTTTTTTATGCAAATTCTTATATAAAGCATATGCAAATATGCTGATTTTACGAATTCCTATTTTATTTAAAACTTGACAATTGTTGAAAAATTGGGTATAATAAAAATACTTACAAACTGCATGATTCCAAGTTAGCAGAATACCGCTGTTGATTTTTGAATGCATGCGCATTTGTATGGCATCCCGTATACGCCATGCAGCGCTTTGCTGCATCACAAAAAGAAAGAAGGTACAGAAGCATGATCAATCACCAGGATTTATCCAAACATCCAAAAGTACGAGAAATGATTCACCACTATAAAGAAGATGATGCCATTGTAAAACGTTTGGCAGCTGACGCAGAAGATCGCTATTATATTGATCCGGAATTATACGGAAAGCATGAGGTAAAGCGTGGTCTTCGGGATGCCAATGGAAAGGGTGTCGTTGCCGGTTTGACCAACATTGGTTCTGTCGTTGCCACCAAGAAGCTGGAAGACGGAACCGTTGTACCGACAGAAGGGGAACTGTATTATCGTGGCATTCCCATTGAAGAGTTGGTACAGGGCTTTTTGACCCACAACCGCTTCGGATTTGAAGAAATTGTTTACCTGCTGATGGTGGGACATCTGCCCAATGAGCAGGAATTGCAAGAGTTCTATGCCCTGATGGCGGATTATGAATTCCTGCCCAGCCGGTTTAACAGCGGTGTCATCATGAAGGTGCCGAGCGACAATATCATGAACACGATGGCAAAGTGTACGCTGGCGCTGCACTCCTATGACCCATGGCCCAATGACATTTCAATTCCCAATGTGATGCGGCAGTGCTTTCAGCTGATTGCACGGTTCCCGTCCTTGGCAGTTTACGGTTATCAGGCATCCATGTATTTTCGGAAGGGCGAGAGTATGTTCATTCAGAAGCCGAATCCGAAGCTTTCTCTGGCAGAAAATCTGCTGTATATGCTGCGTCCAGATGGAAAGTATACCGAGCTGGAAGCTAAAATTTTGGACCTCTGTCTGGTGCTGCATGCAGAACACGGCGGCGGCAACAATTCCACCTTTACCGTTCATGTGGTCACTTCTTCCGGAACAGACACCTATGCCACCATGGCGGCTGCACTGGGTTCCCTAAAGGGGCCGAAACATGGCGGTGCCAACATCAAGGTCATGGAGCAGTTTGAGGATTTGAAACAGCATGTTTCCGACTGGACGGATGAAGAGGCATTGCGTGCTTACCTGCGTGGGCTTTTGAATAAGGAAGGCTTTGACCACAGTGGGCTGATCTACGGCATGGGGCATGCGGTGTATTCCATTTCGGATCCGCGCGCTGTTATTTTGAAGGGCTTTGTGGAAAAGCTGTCCATTGAAAAGAATTGCCATGAAGAGTATCTGCTCTATAGCACCGTGGAACGCTTGGCAACGGAAGAAATTATGCGCAGCCGGAACATCTATAAGGGCGTTTGCGCCAATGTAGACTTCTATAGCGGGTTTGTTTATAAGATGCTGGGCATTCCGGTAGAGCTGTACACACCGCTGTTTGCCATTGCGAGAATTGCCGGCTGGTCGGCACACCGGGTGGAAGAGCTGATCAACTCTAATAAGATCATTCGTCCGGCTTATCTGGCGGTTTCTTCTCCGCAGACCTATCAGGCATTGGAAGAACGGTAAGCTTCTTCCGCAGTTCCCGTTCTTTTTGCAGGAAATTGTGGTATACTGGTATTGCGCATACCGATCAAACGGTATGAAGAATGCTTCTGAGAGGAAGGGACAGAGGATATGCGAAGTTTTCGGGTAAGCTTTCAGCTGTTGCGGCATGCCTGGCGACCCATTCTGGTGTTTGAATTGCTGCTGAAAACGGTCACGCTTTTGGTATTGGTGCCGATGCTGGGCGGACTGCTGCGGCTTTTATTGCAGGCAGCACACTTGCATTACCTTGCCAATGCCAATTTGCTGGAGTTTCTCCGTGCACCGATCACTTGGCTGGGGTTGTTTATTGTGCTGCTGAATCTGGCGCTGTATACGTTGTTTGAACTGTCTGCGGTGACCTGCTGCTATTCCAATGCACGCTGCGGCAGAAAGACTTCTCTGCTGGAGATGCTGCGTGTGGGCTGGCATACCGTCCGAGATTTATTCCGGAGGGGCAATGGCTGGATGGTGCTGCACTTGCTGCTGCTGCTTCCGGTGATGCAGTTTTCCGTTTTGTCCGGAAGCTTTACGATGATTGGGATTCCAGACTTTTTCGCCTACTTTTTGACCCGAAAAATTTATTTGCTGCCGCTGTATTTGCTCTTCACCGCAGGGTGCGCAGCACTGGTGGTGCGGCGTTTCTTTGCCATTCCCATTTTTACGCTGCGTGGCGGTTCCTTTCGTGCTGCCTGCCGCAGAAGCAAGCAGCTGACGCAGAAGAAAACCGTTCGCATTGTTGGCTCTGTTGCCTGTTGGAATCTGCTGCATTTGGCAGTCCTGACCGTTTTGCTGTGCTTGTTTGCGGCAGGGGTTCTGCTGGTACAGCGGAAAACGGAGAACAGCGCTTTCTGGAATCTGTTTTCTGCGCAGTTCCTTCGCCTTTTGGTGCAGGGAATTCTGCTGTTGTTTTTCTGCGCTGCCGTTCCGCTTGCAGCAGCACACATGACAGCGCTGTATGATGCCTGTGAGCGGTCATGCATCTGTGACCAGGAACCGGAACTGCAAATGCCGCGCCGGGTGCTGCATGTTTCCAGCCGCCGGGTGACGTTTGGCATCGCAGGCTGTATTTGTGCGTGTGCAATTGGGTTGCATATGTTCTATTTGCAGGGGATTTTTACGGGAGATATGCCGCTGCGATTGTCTGCCCGTCCGCAGATTACGGCGCATCGGGGGCTTTCTTCCGCAGCACCGGAAAACACAGCGGATGCCTTTGAGGCTGCCATTGCGATGGGGGTAGACTGCATCGAGCTGGATGTGCAGCAAACCAAGGACGGCGTACCGGTTGTGATACATGATGCCAATTTAAAGCGAACGGCTGGTGTGAACCGGACGGTTCGGGAGATGACATACGATCAGTTGCAGGAGTTGGATGTCGGCAGCTGGTTTTCTCCCCGTTATGCCGGCGCAAAAATTATGCGGCTGGAGGATGTCCTGGCACTGACACAGGGGCAGGTGCGGCTGAACATTGAAATTAAGGCATCGCCGCATACGCCGGAGCTGGAGCAGGCAGTGGCAGAATTGATTGAAGCATACGATTTTGTAGATGCCTGCTGTGTCACCTCGTTTTCCTATCGCACGTTGCAGCGGATCAAGGCATGTAATCCAGATATTGCAACGGGTTATTTGATGAGCTTGGCATACGGTGATTTCTACACGCTGCCGGATGCGGATGCCTTCAGCATCAATAAGCTGTTCATTACTCGGCAGATGGTGCTGCAAGCGCATCGAAATGGGAAGGCAATTTTTGCCTGGACGGTGAATAGCGCCTCGGAGATGCAAAGCCTAAAGCGAATGCAGGTGGATGATATCATTACCGACCGGCCGCAGCTTGCAGAAGAGGTCTTTTCAAAAGAAACCATGGGGGATACGCTTTTATCGGTGCTGGATTATTTGATTCACTAGGTTATGGAAGCAACGGCAAGATGCCTAGAAAGAAATAAATACGGTTCAGTGCCGTATCGCTTGAAAAGGAGGATGCATGAATGGAAGTGCTATTTTGCGGCATTCCCAATGGCAGAACGCAGAAGGTACAACATCAGGCAGCCCATCGGCTGCTCAATTGGCAGCTCAAAGAGGCTGCACGGATTTTACCATGGAGTATGGCAGATTGGGAAAGCCCTCCTTGCAGGCGTATCCGCAGCTGCATTTTAATTTGAGTCATGCAACTGGAATTTGCGTTTCGGCAGTGGGCAGTTTTCCAATGGGAGTGGATGTGGAGCCAATTCGTCCGCTTCGCCCCAAGGTAATTCGCCGCATTTGTACGGAAGAAGAGCGGCAATTGATTGCCCAGGCATCCAATCCGGACGAGGCGTTTTTCCGCATCTGGACGCTGAAGGAGAGCTATGTAAAAGCCATTGGGATTGGGGTTTCCTATCCAATGCAGACAATTGCCCTGCATTTGGAGGGGGCTGCCATTTCCAGCAATTTGCCGGGATATCGTTTTGTACAGTACGTGCTGCAAAATCGGTATGTCCTGGCGCTTTGCACCAGCGCCGCCGGAAGAACCCATTCATCTGCTTGCGACGAGCTTAGAACGGATTCCGATTCTTGCAGAAACGGAAACAGCGCATCCTGTACCGTGACAGGATGCGCTGTTTGTAATTTATGGTTGAGGAGAAGAAGTGTTCCAATGTGTTTGGATGGGGCATTATCCCAATCCGCATTCATCGTAGTCTTTCCATTTTTCATTGTAAATGTGGTTGCTGACGGTGCGACATACAATGTATGCAATGGAAACGATTACCACAATGATGGCACCTAATACCGGAATCACTTTTCGAAAAACAGATTTTTTTTCCTGCATTTTGTTTCATCCTTTCTTTCAGGCTTAGCGGTTGCTAAGCGGTTCATCCGGCATGCAGTTGCTGTATGCTGGGGTGTGAAGTTTATTGAGCGGCATCTGTGTTCGGCTGTGCCATTTCTGCCAGCAGGCGCTGTAATTCAGCATCTACCTTGGCATCGCTTTCCAGCTTTTCAAAGGTGTCCGCATCTTTGTTGGAAGTACCGGCAATGTCTGAGAATGCAGCAGCTTCTGCTTCCTGCTGTGCAATCTTTTCTTCCATGCGGTTGAACTTATCCAGAGAACTGGAAGCATTCAGTCCGCCCATAGACTGTGCCAGATTTTTCTGTGTTTTTGCCATTTGTGAACGGGCAAGCAGCATGGCCTGACGGCTCTTGGCTTCATCCAGTTTTGCTTTCAGTGCTTCTACCTGATCCCGAATGGCATCGGTCTGTGTGGTAATGGTATCGTACATCTGCTTGCAGGACTCGACATCCTGATCGGCCTTAACCTTATTGGCAAGTGCACGTTTTGCCAGTTCGGTATCACCGGCATTCAGGGCAACCTTTGCCTTTGCTTCCCAGTCAGCAGAGGTTTTCTGTGCGGTTTGATACTGCCGCTCTGCAATCCGCTGGCTTGCCATTGCTTTTCCCAGCGCCTGGGTGGATTGGCTGACTTCCTTTT
>ENA-ORUI01003835-ORUI01003835.1-human-gut-metagenome-genome-assembly--contig:-NODE-3835-length-10319-cov-3.220284_pt1 | contig 10319 bp, 8 predicted proteins | sample MGYA00242078_ERZ509205 | MGnify/ENA primary metagenome ERZ509205 (study PRJEB26280, sample SAMEA2338828) | human gut metagenome | biome: human gut; feature: human-associated habitat; material: faeces... | reverse complement strand
ATTCCACGATTTAAATTTTCATCATCTTCAACCACGAGTATACCTGGCATAGCATATGCACCTCTCTTTATTAACTATTTTTCCTCTTCGTTACATATTTGTTCTGCCTCAATATCTTCGGTAGTGACTTTCCCTGTAATATCCCTATAGGCTTCTTTTATTCCATTTTTGACAGCCCACTTAACTATAAAATACAATGTAAGTAAAACGATTAGTGCTGTGCCAAAACTAATTCCTAATTCTTCAAACATTTCATTACCTCCGTCAAATCCCGCTCTATCAGACTCTTTTTATTTCTGCTGCAGTTTTGACAACAGAACAACCGTCTCCACATGTGCACTCCACGGGAACATATCGACTGGCTGTACCTTTTCTACCTGATAACTATACTCACCTTCTTTACCTTCGCTGCACACCTTTTCAGTCAGATACTTTAAGTCTCTGGCAAGTGTTGCACTGTCGCAGCTTACATACACGATACGGTCTGGATGCATAGCTTTGATGGTGTCTAAAAGTACGCTGTCACAGCCTTTTCTCGGAGGATCTACAACGATAACGTCTGCATGGCGTTCTTCTTTGCTGTCACGCTTTTCGTACCACTCTGGCAGCACTTCTTCTGCCTTTCCAACAAAGAACTCCGTATTGTCAAGACCATTTCGCGCTGCGTTTCCGCGCGCATCTTCAATGGCTGCTGGAATAATCTCTACTCCGTAGACTTTCTTTGCTCTCTGAGCTAGGAATAATGAGATTGTTCCGATTCCACAGTAAAGATCCCATACCGTTTCTTCGCCTTTTAAGTCTGCATATTCCATTGCTTTTTCATATAGCACTTTTGTCTGTGTTGGATTAACCTGGAAGAAGGATAATGGTCCGATCTGATATTTTACATTACCGATGTAATCGTAAATATATGGTTTACCATAGACTTCTTCAATCCTGCTTCCCAGAATTCTGTTTGTCTTTTCTTTATTGATATTTACACAGATGCTTGTCATTCCTTTGATTTCAGTCAAGGAATCGACGAGCTTATCTAAATTTTTTAAATTCTTTTTACTTCCATTTACAACAAGACAGACCATGATCTCACCTGTTTTGAATCCGACTCTTGTTACAATGTGGCGGACCAATCCTTTATGGGTCTTTTCGTCATAAGCTGTAATATTGTTTTTCTTCATATAGTCCAAGACTTTTAATAAAATCTGTTCGTTCACTGGATGTTGGATCATACAGTGTGTGCAATCAATAATATGATGCGTCCTTCCTGCATAAAATCCTGTGATAAGATTCCCTTCTTTGTCATATCCGACTGGAAACTGAGCTTTGTTTCGATAGTAAAATGGTTCTTCCATCCCAAGGATCGGTTCCATTTTTTCTTCAATATTTTCTAAGCCTCCAATTCTTTCTAAACAGTTTTTCACTTTATTAAATTTATATTCTAACTGCTTTTCATAAGCTAAATGCTGTAATGTACATCCTCCGCACTGTCTTGCTTTGGAACAGCGTGGGCTGACTCTGTCTTTGGATGCTTCTATGACTTCTTCTACTCTTGCGAAGCCATAATTTTTCTTTGTTTTGATGATCTTTGCACGAACTTTGTCTCCGATGACCGCATCTTTTAAAAAGAGGGCATAACCATCTATATGGCCGATGCCCTCTCCTTCGTTCCCAATGTCATCGATATAGAGTTCTACGATCTGATTTTTTTTAAATTCCATACGCACCTCTGTATCTTTTTCTTGGTTAAACTGTTGTATTGATCCTATTTTATTATAATTCTTTTAGATAGAGGTCTTACGGATTCTTGTATCTAATAAACGCTGGAATCCTGACCATTCCTGATCTTCTTTTTGTTTCTCCATGATCTCTGCAAATGTTTCCATCTTCGCATCTAAATTATCTGCCTGACTTAGTGCAATTGCTTCTAATAATGCAGGTTTCTTTGGAGAACCAAATTCTAATTCTCCGTGATGTGCCAACATGCAATGTTTTACTTCATTCGCAAGTTTTGGTGGGAAACCTGGAATCTCACGGATCAGACGGTCTAATTTGATCGCTCCCATCACAATGTGTCCAACTAACTGACCTTCATCTGTATAGTCATTCTCTGGGAAACTTGATAATTCTTCGACTTTTCCCATATCATGCCATAATGCACACATCACGATCAGATCTCTGTTTAACTGTGGATACAGACTTGCATAGCTTTCACAGATCTTTGCTACGGATAAACTGTGCTCTAACAGTCCTCCGATATATCCATGATGTACGCTTTTTGCTGCCGAATGTACTTTGAATTCTCTTGCAAAATTTTTGTCTTCAATAAAAATCTTTTCTGCTAACTGTTTTAAATACTGGTTCTTTGTCTTATTGATCATTGCAAGAAGTTCTTTAAACATCCCATCAATATCTTTCTTCGTACTTGGCATATAATCTGCCATGTCAAACTCACCTTCCTGAGCTTTACGGATCTGTTGGATGTTTAACTGGTTAGAACCCTGGTAACTTGTTACCTGTCCTCTGACTAAAATGTAGTCCATCGCCTCGAAATGTCCGATCGCATTGGTAAGTTCCCATACCTTTCCGTCGATCATTCCTGTTTTATCTTGTAGTGTCAGGGAATAATATGATTTTCCAAATTTGGATGTTCCCGGTGATTTTGTTTTGCATAAATAAATCTCGGAAACCTGATCTCCTTCGTGCAAATCACTAATATATCTCATTGCTTTGTGCCTTTCTAAATTCGTTCTTCGCCAGCCAACTCTCCTGGCGATTTTTAAATCCTCTATTTTTTACCTATGTTATTATGCCACAGTTTAGTTGTAAAATCTAGTGAAATTTACTTATTATGAACGTCATGATTTCAAAAGGCACAAAACTGTTTATGAATTTACATTTTTCGCATTCAAATATGCCTGCTTATAGAAAAATTCCTGTGAATTTAGTGGTGTATCCTGATTTTTAGGAATTTTATAATTTCCATTGTGATCTTCTTCTCTTGCTTTTACATTATCACTTAACATTGTAATAAACATCTCGATCAGCTGCATTTTAATATCTGTATTGTAGATCGGTACGGCTACCTCGACTCTTCTTAATGTATTTCTTGTCATAAAATCTGCTGACGCTATATAAACTTTTTCTCTGCCCTTCGTTCCAAAAATATAGATTCTTGAATGTTCTAAGTATCTTCCCACAATACTTCTTACTTGAATATTATCTGTTTCACCCTTTACTCCCGGAATCAGACAACAGATTCCTCGAATGACCATGTCAATCTTCACACCTGCTTTGGATGCTTTGATCAATTTCTCCATGATCTTTTTGTCTGTTAAAGAGTTCATTTTTAATCCAATATAAGCTGGTTCTCCAGCTTTTGCATGTTCAATTTCCCGATCGATCATATGGATCACTTTATTCTGTAGACAGTGTGGAGCTACTAGCAGATGATCCGTTTCTTCCACAGTCTCTCCCATAGATAATGCCTGAAAAACTTCCGCAGCTTCCAACGCAATATCTACATTTGCTGTCATTAAAGAAAGATCTGTATAAAGTCTGCTTGTCTTTTCATTGTAGTTGCCTGTTCCGATCTGTGTGATATAAGATACTTTTCCTTTTTTCTTTCTTGTGATCAGACATAATTTAGAGTGTACTTTATAACCATCTAATCCATAGATCACGCGGCATCCTGCATCTTCTAACTGTCTGGACCATTCAATATTATTTTCCTCATCAAATCTAGCCTTTAATTCTACAAGGATCGTGACATCTTTTCCATTTTCTGCTGCCTCGATCAAAGATGCAATGATCTTACTCTGCTTTGCGACACGATATAATGTCATTTTGATTGAAACAACATCTTTATCTTCTGCCGCTTCCTGAAGCATTTTTAGAAATGGCCGCATACTTTCATATGGATAAGAGAGTAACTTATCTTCTTTTTCAATCTGATCCATAATTGGCATTTCTTCGTTAAACTGTGGTGATCTTTGAGGAACTCTTTTCTCAAAAAACAATTCTGTCTCTTTTCTTAAAATATCCTGAATCTTAAATACAAAAGACAGATCTAACGGTGTCTGTGTATAGAATACATATTTTCTTTCAAGTTCCAGATACTCACATAAAAGATCAATGATCTCTCCATCCATCTCTCTTGATAATTCCATTCGGACTGGTGCTAATTTCTTTCTTTTCTTGATTAGTTCTACCATGAAATCGCGATAATCAAGATCTTCATCATACATAGAATCTGCATCAATATCTGCATTTCTTGTAATTCGGATCAATGTTTTTGCTTTGACATGGTATCCTTTGAAGATCCTTGGCACATAGTGAAGAATCATTTCTTCTGATAACATATAAGCATCTTTTCCAGAAATATTGATCAGTCTGTCAAACGTTTCATTTCCACATGGGATAATTCCTAATTTTTCTTTTCCATTTTTAGTTTCTAACACAGCAACTGCGTAGATTTCTTTATTCTTTAAAAAAGGAAATGGCTGTCTCTTCCCTATGATCGTAGGAGAGATCAATGGCGCGATTTCTGCTTGAAAATAAGCTCTTAAATATTCACTTTCTTTTTTGGATATTTTCTGAAAATTGACAAAATGAATATTATGTTCTTTGAGAGAATCCATCATCTCCTCATATACGCTGTCTTTTCTTCTATTTAATTTCTGTACCTGTGGAATGATCGCATCAATCTGTTCCTGTGGTGTCATCTTTGTCTTATTTTCTTTCATATTCTTATCAAGTAACATCTGATCGATCAAAGATCCAACTCTTACCATAAAGAATTCATCTAAGTTGCTCTGGTAAATGGATGCAAATGTCAATCGTTCACATAGTGGTACTTCTCTATTCTCAGCCTCTTCTAATACGCGTTCGTTAAACTTAAGCCAGGACAGTTCCCGGTTCATAAAAATCTTCTGCTGTGTTTTCATCTTTTCCTCCAAATCTCTATACGATGTAATTTCTATTGTACTGGTCAAATGTAAAATCATACTGCTTTTTATGTTAAGTTCTCGTAAATTAACGTCTGGAATTGCCATTTTCCCTATGTTTACAGTCCAAACAATCTGTGTTAAACTCTTTAGTGAGTTGCAATAATTTAATGTAAATGAGGAATTTTTCATGAATCAGAAAGTATTACAAACACTTGAATTTGATAAGATTATAAATATTTTAACAGGATACGCAACAACCGAACTAGGTAAGTTGATGTGTGCCAATTTAAAACCAATGACTGAAGAAGCTGATATCTTAAACGCTCAGGATCAGACACAGGATGCATTGACACGTATCTATAAACGTGGAAATGTGTCTTTTTTTGGAGTAAGTGATCTTTCCCCTTCTCTTGCCCGTTTGAAGATGAGAGGTACACTTGGAACTGGGGAACTTCTTGATATCGCTCGTGTTCTGGAATCTGTAAAGAATGCCGTTTCTTACGGAGTCCGCATGGAAGACGATCTTGAAGCAGATTCTCTCGACGAGCTTTTTGAAAGCCTTGTTCCTTTAGATGATCTTCTGCACGAGATCCGCCGCTGTATTATTTCTGAAGAAGAGATCAGTGATGATGCCTCTTCTACTTTAAAACATATCCGTCGTGCAATGAAACAGACAAACCAGAAGATTCATACACAGTTAACTACGCTGGTAAGCTCTGCATCCAATCAGGATAAATTACAGGATGCGATCGTTACAATGCGAAATGGGCGTTACTGCATACCAGTCAAGCAAGAGTACAGAAGTTCATTCCAAGGTATGATCCATGATCAGTCTGCTTCTGGAAATACGCTGTTTATTGAACCAATGTCTGTTGTAACATTAAATAATGAATTAAAAGAATTAGAAGGAAAAGAACAGTCTGAAATTGAGCATATCCTTTCTATGCTAAGTGAACAGGCTTCTTATGTTGTTGACGATCTTGCACATGATCAGAAAACACTTGTCCTGTTAGATTTTATTTTCGCGAAAGCCAAATATGCCAAGGATCTTGATGCATCCAAACCTATTTTCCGTGAAGATGGGATCATCAATATCAAACAGGGATGTCATCCTTTACTAGACCGCAAAAAAGTCGTTCCGATCAACGTATCTCTCGGCAAAGATTTCTCCATGCTGATCGTGACCGGACCAAATACAGGTGGTAAAACTGTATCTTTAAAAACCGTTGGATTATTATCTTTGATGGGGCAGGCAGGCCTTCATATTCCTGCATTCCAAGGATCTTCTCTTGGAATTTTTCGTGAAATTTTTGCAGATATCGGCGATGAGCAGAGTATTGAGCAAAACTTAAGTACCTTCTCTTCTCATATGACAAATATTGTATCGATCGTTCAGCAAGCTCATCGAGATTCTTTGGTATTACTCGATGAGTTATGTGGTGGTACTGATCCAATCGAAGGTGCCGCACTTGCGATTTCTATTTTAAGTGATCTGCACGGACGTGGAATTAAAACAATGGCGACAACCCATTACAGTGAACTTAAAATGTTCGCCCTATCCAGCGATGATATCGAAAATGCTTCCTGCGAATTTGATGTGGAAACACTTTCTCCAACATACCGTCTGATGATCGGTATCCCTGGAAAAAGTAATGCGTTTGCAATTTCCCGCAAATTAGGATTGGATGAACATATCATTGAGGGTGCTGCCGATCAGATTGATGAATCTGTCAAAGATTTTGAAACGATCTTAGCTGACCTTGAAAAGAGTAAACAGACAATCGAAAAAGAGCAGGAAGAGATTCTTGAATACCGTAAGGAAATCGAAACTCTCCGTAAGAGTTTAAAATCTCGTCAGGATAATATAAAAGAAAAACGTGATAAGATGCTTCGCGACGCCCGTGAAGAGGCTCACAATATCATCTCTGAGGCGAAAGAGATCGCAGATTCTACGATCCGTGAATATAACAAATTAAAGAAACAAAACAAGAATCCAGATGCAAATAAGAAGATGGAACATATGCGAAGTGATCTTCGCGGCCGCATGACAAAATTAGAAGGTCAAATGGCTTACAAATCCAAGAAAAAGAACAAGAAACGTCACGAGGCGAATGATTTCCATGTTGGTGATGAAGTTTATGTAACAAGTCTTTCCCTTGCCGGAACTGTTTCCACGCTCCCAAATGCCAAAGGTGATCTGTATATTCAGATGGGTATGATGCGTTCTCTTGTTAACATCAAAGACCTTGAGATCACAAAAACGGCCAAAGATGTAAAACGTGAAAATCAAAGAAATGAAAGTCGTAACCGAGGACGTACTGCGATCAACAAATCCGCTTCCATCCGACCTGAGATCAATGTTATGGGTATGACGGTTGATGAAGCAATCGCACAGCTTGATAAGTACATCGATGATGCGTGCCTGGCCAACTTAGCACAGATCACTGTTGTCCATGGAAAAGGAACTGGTGCTTTACGTAAAGGGCTTCATAATTACTTTAAACAGTTGAAGAAACAAAAACGTATCTCCGGTTACCGTGATGGTGAATATGGTGAAGGAGATCTTGGTGTAACTGTTGTTATACTGTAAAAAAGATATAAAGAAGGAGATTTTATGACTTATTACGATATCTTATTTAGCTTTTTTATATATGGATTTCTTGGTTGGTGTTCTGAAGTCGCTTTTGCAGCTTTTAAACAACATTCCTTTGTAAACCGTGGATTTCTAAATGGTCCGATCTGTCCGATTTATGGAATTGGAGTGACGGTTGTCGTTGCTTCTCTTCAGCCTTACGTCGGAAACTTGATCTTGCTTTATATTACCTCCACCATTCTCGTTACTTTTCTTGAATGGCTAACGGGTTTTCTTCTTGAAAAGATGTTTCATCACAGATGGTGGGATTATTCTGAAATGCCATTGAATATCGGCGGCTATGTATGTCCTTTATTTTCTGCGATCTGGGGCGTCGCTTGTGTATTGATCGTGAAACTTATCTATCCTTTTACGGATAAACTAGTTTCTTTTTTCCCGATATGGCTTGGAAAATTTTTGCTTGTTTTATTAAGCATTGCTCTTATAGTTGATATTTGCATCACAGTTCAGGGTATTTTAAAATTCAACAAACGTCTTGCCCTTATGGAGGATATTGCAAAAGAACTGCGTAATATTTCTGATCAGATCGGTGAAAATATCTACGATAGTATGATGGATGGTCTGGAGGCTCAAGACCGATTAAAAGCTCGTGCAGATGTTATTCGAGAGAAAGTTGATGAAGCCAAACAGGAAAATGCAGATGAACTCAAAGCTCGTATGGATTCTTTAAAACAGCGAGCTGAGGAACTTCGTAGCAAATACGAAAAGATGGCAAAACTTCCTACATTTACATCACGCCGTATTTTACGTGCATTCCCTAAGATGATGCCTCGTGAACATGTAAGAGAATTTGGGCAGTTACGACGCATCCTGAAGAAAAAAAGAGATGAATTGAAAAAGTCATGATAAATTTTTAACTGTAAAAATGTCAGGTACATCTAAGTTTCTCGAAAACTTAGATGTACCTGACATTTTTTTCTTTTTATTTTCTATCCAATTAACACAGTTTTTCCACTTCCTGACGTTACGAAAGAAACTAATTCGTGAATGTATTAAGAATATAATCAACGTCCGTCGTCTTCTTTAATTCTTCCAGAATTTCTTCTTCTGTCACTGCTTCTGTGATCTGTCCAAGAATCTCTAAATGTTCATCTCCAACTCCAGCAATTCCAATGACAAGCTGTGCTGTTCCGCCATTAAATTCGACTCCGTCTGGATACTGCATCACAATAATTCCGCTTCTTTTTACGTCTCTTTTTGCATCTTCTGTTCCGTGTGGAATTGCAAGTCCTAATCCCATGTATACAGATGCTTCTTCATTTCTTCGGATCATTGCTGGAATATAATCATCATCTACATATCCAAGATCTCTTAAAAGTTCCCCTGCTGCCACGATCGCTTCTTCCATGCTTACCGTTGGAAGTCCCAGTTTAATTCCTTCCCTTACCAAAATCATACCTTCTTTCGCTGGTACTTCTGGTGTTGTTTCTACAACTGGTGTTACTGTTTCTTCCTCTTTATTTTTTTTCTTATTCTTGAAAAAGAATCCCATAATTGTCTCCCTTCTAAATCCAATTTTTATTCCATTATTTTTTTCTATCTCTATTATAGCAATGAAATTTTTTTACGTCTATTTTTAGTAGTGCTAATTTTTTCAGTAAATTTTGTGTCATTATTTTGTTTTCTGCCGTCACGATCATACCTATCAGCAAACAGAAAGTCTTCAACGTCTTATGTTTTATTTTTTTCTTTTTGTTATACATGCATTTTCCCTTATTTTACATTATTATTTAGACCAAGACACTCTATCATTCTCCCCTTGATATTCGAATACTCCATCATTCTTTTCTTCTAATGCTTTGATCATATGATATGTATATTCATTATATGGGGTTGGAATCCCCAATTCTTTCCCCATTCTCATCATCGCACCAGAGAACATATCAATCTCTGTGTGGCGACCAGAATCAATATCCTGTAATGTCGAGTATCTTGCAGATGCTTTGACCGCACTCCCCCGTCCAGACTTTGCATTGATCGTGCTTAAGTCGATTCCTTTCGCTTTAGCAACTGCTTCAACCTCTGCTCTTAATCCTTCTCGGATCGCTGCCATATGTTCACTATCTTCATAGCATCCAACTCCAACTCCCAAGATTGCCTGTGGCAGATTATTGCAGACATTTAATTTGAATTTGCCCCAGATTTCTGCTTGAATATCATCTGTGATAATCCAGTGGAGACCTGTATTTTCAAAAATATCATCGACTGCTTTTACTCGTTCGCTTTCGTATGGTTGTTGTAATTCTCCAAAATAAATCCCTACTGTTGTTTCTGGATCAAAATGATATCCATCTTCTTTCTTCTGTGATGCTACTTTAATAAAAGAGTATAAAATATGTGATTTATCAATTTTCTCCGCTATGATCTCTTCACTGTCAACTCCATTCATCAGACTCATGACCGTTGTGTTTTCTCCTACGATCGTCTGAATATCCTTTAATGCCCCTCTCAGACTTCCGTATTTTAAAGATACGATCAGAAGATCCACATTGTGTGCTTCTTCTGGAGTCCACACTTGCGGTGTGTATTTTGTTCCGTTGATCATTAATCCTTGGTTTTTGAGGCGTTCATTTCTCTCACCATCTGCTACAACTCCCAGTGTAATATTTTTATTATTTGACAGTCCCCAGATGACGTAAGAACCTACGGCACCTGCTCCAAGAACTGCTACTTTTTTGATGTCCATTGTTTTTAATTTCCTCCTGATCGTCGTTTTTGGATTG
>ENA-ORUI01003830-ORUI01003830.1-human-gut-metagenome-genome-assembly--contig:-NODE-3830-length-10327-cov-9.143107_pt1 | contig 10327 bp, 10 predicted proteins | sample MGYA00242078_ERZ509205 | MGnify/ENA primary metagenome ERZ509205 (study PRJEB26280, sample SAMEA2338828) | human gut metagenome | biome: human gut; feature: human-associated habitat; material: faeces... | reverse complement strand
GCGCTGTGCAGGTTCTCTTCCGCCTCATCGGTTTGATTGCATTATACACTTTATCTGCGTAAAGTCAAGAGGCAATGCAAAAATTTTTTTGCAGGTTTCCGGCAAAGTCACACTTTGCTCTTTTTACGCTTGCGCCACACAAAGTATGCCGTGTACACCAGCCATACCGGCAGGGCGGCCAGCGTTACCGTGCGGCTCAGGGCAAGGCCGTCGGCCTGATACACAAAGTCGATGCTGCTGGTGCCCGCCGGGCACAGCACCGCCATCATACCGTCATCCACCCGCACAATGTCGGTCTGCTCCCCATTGACATAGGCCGTGAAGCCGTCATCGTAGGGCACCGAGAAGAACACGAGGTTTGCATTCTCCAGCGTGATCTCCGCGTGGAAGCCGGCATTGTTCATCTGGAACATGCTGCACGCCTGGGCGCGGCGGTCGTTGCAGTCCTGCACATAGGCGTCGTAGGTCAGCTCGCTCTGCTTTTCGGTGGGCAGCTCGGCGAGGTATTTGCCGTAAACGGCAGCGTCCTCATCACTGAGCACCATTGCCCGCATCAGCAGGTTGGCGCGGGAGTTCTTGTTCGCCTGCCCGTAGGTCTCCTCGGTCACATAGTAATCGTAGGTAAAGCCCATGGGAACGTAATTTTTATTCTTGTACAGCACAAAACCGTCCAGCTCGTCATAATGGGCCCAGCCGTCGTCGGCCTGGCTCTCAAAATCCGCCTGCTGTTCCGGCGTGGTGATGAGATATTCCACACTCAGCAGGCCCCGCAGGGCATAGTCGGAGATGTCCGGCTCACTGCGCACATCCCGCTTGACGCCCAGGGCCGGGTAAAAGCTGAGGATGCTGGGGGCCGCCGTGCTGCCGAAATATTGCAGGCAGCTCTTGTCCAGCCACATGCCGATGTTGTCGTGGATCTTGTAGGTGTCCACACGGTAATCGCCTTCCGGCAGATCCTCCTTCAGCAGCAGGGCGTTGTTGTCCTGCTCCACAAGATCGCTGTCGGTGTACCATTGGCCGAACTTGCCGATGCCGATGTGCACCATACTGAACACGCAGGCAAAGGCCACCACCGCCGCCGTCATGCGCTGGGCAAAGCGGCTGTCTGCCCGCCATTTCTGGCAGATCAGACGGTAGAGCAGCAATCCGGCCAGGCCAAAGCCCAGCACCACGAAATACTGGCCGGGGTTCTTGAGCACACCCAGAGACCAGGTGCCGGTGTCGTTGTCCAGCACGGGCACCAGTGCAAAGGCCAGCGTAGCCAGCATGATCCAGCCAAGGCCCCGGGCCGGGGTGTCCAGATCGGTGTTGTGATCTTCCAGTGCATTCACGGTCATCGCCGCGAGGATGAGCACCGGCATATAGTACCAGCGGGCATAGTAGCTGGAGTTGAGGGCGTAGAACGCGCTGTTCAGGATGGGCACCAGCGCGCACACGGCGCACACCGCCACAATGCGCTTTTTGCTGTCGCCATGGCGGGCACGCCAGTAGGCCAGCGCACCTGCCAGACTGCACAGGGGCAGATAGGCCGACATGCTGGTCCACTTGATGACGCCTTCCGACCAGATGGAGGTCAGGTAGGGAGAATCCGGCGGCATCACCCAGCTGAGCAGGATGGCCAGATACTGCTGCACCTTGCCGTAGGTCAGAAAGCCCCATCCGGACGCAAGATCGATGGTGCGCGGGTTCTGCAGCAGGCTCAGCACCGCCGGGATCAGCAGCAGGCAGCCCATGGCCACACCCAGCAGGCTTTCAAACGCCAGCTGCACAAACCGCTTCACGGTCAGGCGGTAATCGCTGGTGGTGAGTTTGCACACGAAGTAGATGGCCAGGAACACCACCTGCCCGGCAAAGAAGAAGTAGTTGTTGAGCAGGTTCACCGCCACCCAGAAGGCAAACAGCCCGTGGCGCTTGTTGTACATGGCCTCGTCCAGCGCCCACAGCAGGTACGGGAACAGCGCCACCACATCCACAAAGTGGTTGAAGAACACGTTGTACACCGCAAAGCCGGACAGTGCATACAGGCAGGCACCCAGCACGGCGTAATCCCAGTTCTTGACGTAGCGCTTCAGGTACAGGTACGCACCGCCGCCCGCCACGCCGAACTTGAGCACCAGCAGCGGCACCATCAGGTAGGGCAGCCACCGCTGCGGGAACAGCATGGAGAACCAGAAGAAGGGCGAGCCGTACAGGTAGAAGGAGTAGGCATTCATGGCACCGCTGCCCAGGTCCGTTGCCCAGGAGAAGGTGTTGTGGGGTGCCCCGGCAAAGGTGCTGTCCGGGTAGCCCGCCCCTTTCAGGAAACCGTTCATATAGCGGTAAAAGCTGATCTGCTGGCTGTTGAAATCGCCTGCATAGTGGAAAAATCCGCCGTCCATGATGTAGAACGGCAGGAAAAAAACGGCTGCGGTGAGCGCACACAGCACCACCGCCCGCCAGAACCGATCCTTTTGCTGCCCGGGCAGCCGCAGCTGCCGGGACATTCCGAATTGTTCCATGGGTTATCCTCTTTCTCCGCCGCCGGGGCGGAAGCTGCTTTTTTATCAGTATACCACGCAATGCTGCCCGGAAAAAGGACATTTCTTCACCCCTGCCCCTTGACAAGCGCCCGCCGGGCAGGTATGGTGGAGAAAAAACCTGAGGGAGGAAACATTGCCATGCTGTATCCGTTCAATGCCCTGCTGGCCCGCATGAAGTACATCACCCGCTGGAGCCTGATGCACTCCACCCGGGCCGAGTCGCTCAGTGAGCACACCTGCGACACTGCCCTGCTGGCCCATAGCCTGTGCCTAATCGCGCGGCGGTACACCGGCACCCCCTGCCGCCCCAAAACGGTGGCGATAGCGGCGCTGTACCACGACGCCCCGGAGATCATCACCGGGGACCTGCCCACGCCGGTCAAGTACCACAGCGCCACGCTGCGTGACGCCTACAAGACCATGGAACGGGAAAGCGTTGCCAGCATGACGGCCATGCTGCCGGACGAGCTGGCCGAAGAGGTCGCGCCCTTCCTCACCGGAGAGCTGCTCACGGCAGAGGAAGCCAAGCTGCTCAAGGCTGCCGACCGGCTGAGTGCCCTGGTCAAGTGCCTGGAAGAGCAGCGCAGCGGCAACCACGAGTTTGACGCGGCACTGGCTCAGCAGAAAACCGTGCTGGAAGCCATGCATTGCCCGGAGGCCGACTGGTTCATGGCCCACTGCCTGCCCTGCTATACCCAGAATCTGGATGAGCTGACCCGGCAGGACGGATGATATTTTTTATGGGAACGGAACCTCCCGCACATCGTCGGGGTCCAGGCCAGCCTTGCGCTGCTCTTCAAAGACAGCGTCGATCAGCTCGTCCAGATCTTCCAGATGGGTCAGGGTGCAGCAGTAGCGCCGCAGGGCGGCAGCGCCCTTCAGCCCCTTCATATAGTGCATGGTCTGGGCACGGGCCTGCGGCATGGCCACAAACTCGCCCTTCTGCTCCACCATCTCTTCCACCTGACGGCGCAGGGCATTCATGCGGGCCTGCAGGTTGGGGGCCTTGGGTTCCGGGGTGCCCTCGATGGCGGCATTCACCCGCTCAAACAGCCACGGGTCGCCCAGCGCAGCACGGGCGATCATCACGCCGTCGCAGCCGGTCTGCTGCATCATGGCCACGGCATCCTCGGCCGAATGGATGTCGCCGTTGCCCAGCACCGGCACATGGACTGCCTGCTTTACCCGGGCAATGATCTCCGGGTCGATGCCCGGGGTGTACATCTGCTCACGGGTGCGGGCGTGTACCGCAATGAGGGCCGCACCCGCCTGCTCGCAGGCCTTTGCGCACTCCACGGCGGTCACATGGTCGGCGTCCCAGCCCTTGCGCATCTTGACCGTGACCGGGCGGCTGGTGTGGGCCACCACCTGCTCCACGATGCGCCCGCAGCGGTCCGGATCCAGCATCAGCTTGCTGCCCGCGCCGCCGGACACGATCTTGGGGGCCGGGCAGCCCATGTTGATGTCCACAAAGTCGAACTCATACTGTTCCATAGCGGCGGTGGCTTCGCCCATGATCTGAGGCACCTCGCCAAAGATCTGCACGCCATAGGGTGCCCCGTTGGGCGCGGCCTTCAGCAGACTGACCGTCTTGTGGTCGCCGTACACCAGTGCCCGGCTGGACACCATTTCGCTGACCGTAAAGCCTGCGCCGTGCTGCGCCATCAGGCGGCGGCAGGGGGCGTCCGTAAAGCCCGCCATTGGTCCGAATACTGCCCGATGGGGCAGAACGATGTTTCCGATTTTCAAAGGTTCCATTGGTGTTCCTCGATTGTTCTGAATGACCAGAGCGAAAACGATTTTGAATTGCCTCCGCTGCGCTCTGGCAATCACAGCGGAATTTTGTTTTTATAAGAGCAATTCCGGGCAGCCTGCGGGCTGCCCGGAATTGCATTTTCACAAAAAAGGCTGCAACCGTAAAATGCAGGTTTCACGCAAAGCCGTTTCTGTCTGCTTATGCTCCGGCCATCTGTCCGGTGTTTTACATCTTCTCCGGCACAGTGATCTTGAACATGGTCAGCACATTGAAGATGACGTTCTTCACGCCGATGCACAGAGCCAGACGGGCCTGCTGCACGGCAGAGTCTGCGCCCTGGATGCGGCAGCTGCCGTAGAAGCGGTGGAAGGCACTGGCCAGATCAATGACAAAGCGGTTGATGCGGCTGGGGTCATACTTCTCGGCTGCCATGACGATCTCCTGCGGGAAGGCTGCCAGCATGCGGATCAGGTCCATCTCGCTGGGCTCAGTGAGCAGGGTAGCGTCCACCTGCTCGGCACCGGCAAACTGCACGCCCTCGCTCTCCATCTTCTTCAGGATGGAGCAGATGCGGGCATGGGCATACTGCACATAGTACACCGGGTTGTCGTTGTCGGTCTTGACGGCCTGATCCAGGTCGAAGTCGATGCCGCTGCCGGCGTCGTGCATGTTGAACAGGAAGCGTGCGCTGTCGATGGGCACCTCTTCCAGCAGGTCGGTCAGGGTGATGGCGTTGCCGGTCCGCTTGGACATCCGCACAGGCTGGCCGTCGCGCATCAGGTTGACCATCTGCATCAGCACCACATCCAGATCCTCGCCGTGCAGGCCAATGGCGTCCATGGCACCCTTCATGCGGGCCACATGGCCGTGATGGTCAGCGCCCCACACGTCAATGGCCTTGGCAAAGCCGCGGGTGGCCAGCTTGTTGTAGTGGTAAGCGATGTCGGCGGCAAAGTAGGTGGGAATGCCGTTGGCACGCACCAGCACCTCATCCTTGGCCTCTTCTTCGGTGCCGTCCTCGGTCTTCTTCTTGTTGACCGTGCCGTACTTGGCGGCATACTGGGCACTGCGGTACATGATGGCACCGTCCTCAGCCTTGTAGCAGGCCCCAAGCTCCAGCAGCTTGTCCACCACGGCCATCACCGCGCCGGACTCGTGCAGGGTGCTCTCATGGAACCACACATCGTAGTCGATGCGGTACTTGCCCAGGTCGCGCTTCAGAGCCGCGATGTTCTTGGGCAGGGCGTAGGCCACTAGGGCGTCCTTCAGGGCGGCAAAGGCTTCGCTCTCAAACAGAGCTTCCTCCTCCATACCCTGGCAAGCGGCCACATACTTGTCGCCGTTCAGCTGGGCAAACTCCCCGGCCAGCACCTTGATGTCGCCGCCCTGGTAGCACTCCTTGGGCAGGGGGTAAGCCTCCTCGCCGCAGAACTGCTGCAGGTAGCGCACAGCCAGGCTCTTGCCAAACTTCTGGATCTGGTTGCCGGCATCGTTGATGTAGAACTCCCGGGTCACGTCGTAGCCGGACCAATCCAGCACAGCGGCCAGGCAGTCGCCCAGGGCACCGCCGCGGGCATTGCCCATGTGCATGGGGCCGGTGGGGTTGGCAGATACGAACTCCACGTTGTACTTGGCACCCTTGCCGTGGTCGGTGCGGCCATACTCCTTGTTGGTGCAGGCGCTCAGCACCACATCCGCCCAGAACTTGCGAGACAGGAAAAAGTTGATGAAGCCGGGGCCGGCGATTTCCACCTTTTCAAACACAGAGTTCTCCAGCTCGGGCAGATACTTCACCAGCGTCTCTGCGATCTTGCGAGGGGCCATGTGCCAAACACGGGCACCGGCCATAGCGATGTTGGAAGCGATGTCGCCGTTCTTGGTGTCAGCCGGGATCTCCACAATGAACTCCGGCACATAGTTGGGCAGGTTGCTGGCCATCGGCATGGCGCAGTCTGCCTGAGCCGCCCAGGCCGCTGCCGTCAGAAAGGCACGGGCCTGATCCAGCGCCGCCTGACGGGGGTTGGTTTTCTTGGCTTCTTCAAATTCAGCCATTTTCTGCTTCATTTCAATTTCAGTCATGGGTCAGATTCCTTTCACGATCTCAATGGTCTGTCAATTCACGTGGGTCACGGTCACTTCCAGGCGGTTGCGACTTACCAGGTCGGCACTGTTGGCATCCAACAGGTACCCAAACCGGACCACACCGCCCTTTTCCGTCAACTGGCAATGGATCTCATCGGCGGTAACGCCCAGGGTCATGGAGCCGTACCCAGTCTCGTAGTGGCACAGGTTCCGGCGGCCTTTTTCGATCAGCAGCTGGGTACCGGCCCCACCGCCCTTACCAAACCGCAGCATGGCCACACGGCTGCCGTCGGCGGAGATCTTCAGGGTGGTGGTGCAGCCCTCGTAGCCGGTGGTCTCGGTCTCTTTATAGGTAATATAATAGCTACCGCCTTTCAGCACAAAGCTGCCGCGGGTCATCAGCTCCACGAATTCTTCGTTTTCCTCCGCCGCAGCCGTTTCGTCCATGCGCTGCTCGATGCGGCTTTTGATCCGGATGATGTAGTCTTCCTTCAACGTCGTTCGTCCTTCTCAGTATTTGTCAATGGCGATCTGCTCCACCGGGCCGCCCTTGTACTCGCCCAGGAACAGGTTGGCGGTCTGCACAAAGCTGTCCGGCACATCGCTCACATAGAAATGTGCCTGTCCCTGCTGCTCCTGGGAAGCCCGCAGGCCGCGCTCGGACAGCATCCGTTCCAGATGGTGTGCGGCGGTCTTGGCGGGGTCCACAAGGGTGACTTCCCGGCCCATGAACTCACCCACCATGGTCTTGATGAGCGGATAGTGGGTGCAGCCCAAAATCAGGGTATCCACCCCGGCGTCCCGGATCCCGGCAAGGTACTGGGCAATGACCAGACGGGTCACCTGCTGCTTTTCCGGGTCGCTGTGGTCCACATACCCGGCTTCCACCAGCGGGACGAACAGCGGGCAAGCCCGGGCCGTGATCTCCACACCGGGCACCAGCTTGCGAAGAAGGGTCTCGTAGCTGCGGGACCGGATGGTCGCCGCCGTGCCGATGATGCCGATGCGGCGGTTGCGGGTGGCAAAGGCTGCTTCCCGGGCGGCGGCATCCACCACGCCCAGATAGGGCACCGGCAGTGCAGCCGCTTCCGCGGCCGGGTAGGTGCTGGACACCGTGCCGCAGGCTGCCATGATGCACTTGACATCCTTGGACAGCAAAAAGGCAATGTCCTGCCGGGCATACTGCAGGATGGTCTCCGGACTGCGGCTGCCATAAGGCACCCGGCCGGTATCGCCGAAGTAGATGATGTCTTCATGGGGCAGGCGCCTGCGCAGTTCCCGCACGCCGGTCAGGCCGCCAAGGCCGCTGTCAAATACGCCGATGGGGCGGTTATCCATGCTGTTTTTCCGTCCTTTCCAGGGCAAGTTCGATCAGCCGGTCGATCAGGGCCGGCACCGGCAGACCCTCGTGCTCCATGAGCTTGGGGTACATACTGATGGACGTAAAGCCGGGGAAGGTGTTGATCTCGTTGATCATCACCCGACCGGTGCCCTTTTCCACAAAGAAGTCGCAGCGGGCCAGACCCTCGCAGCCCAGGGCCGTGTAGGCCATGGCGGCGTAGGTCTTGACCTCGTCCAGCTTTTCTTCGGGCAGGTGGGCCGGGATCACGGTCTGGCTCACGCCGTTCTTGTATTTGTCATCGTAGGTGTAGAACTCAGCACCGGCCAGGATCTCGCCCGGACGGGTGGCCACGGCGGGGTCGGAGCCGATGACGGCACATTCCACTTCCTGGCCGTCCACAAAGGCTTCAAACACCACCTTGCGGTCGTTTTCCAGAGCCAGTGCGATGGCCTTTTTCAGTTCCTCACGGTTGGACACCTTAGAAATACCCACGCTGGAACCGGCGTTGGCGGGCTTGACGAACACGGGCCAGCCCAGCTTTGCCTCCACACCAGCGCACACACCCTCCAGGTCACTCTCGATCTGCCAGCGGTTGGCGGCCAGCCACTTGGTGTGCGGGATGTCGTTGGCTTCAAACAGGGCGTTGGCCACCCCCTTGTCCATGCAGGCCGCACTTGCCAGCACGCCGCAGCCCACATAGGGGATGCCGGCCAGCTCCAGCAGACCCTGCACCGTGCCGTCCTCGCCCCACAGGCCGTGCAGCACCGGGATCACCACATCCACATGCAGCTTTTCCACATGACCTTCCGGGGTGAACAACACCATGCCGTGGTCGGCGCGGTCCGGGCTGAGGATGCAGGGCATGTTGCCGGCCAGCTCTTCCCAGCTGCCGTCTGCCATCTGTGCGGCAGTTGCCTCGGTATAGAGCCAGCGGCCCTCCTTTGTGATGCCCACTGCGAGCACCTCATACTTGGTACGGTCAATATTGTTGACAAAGTTTCCGACCGAAACGCGGCTGACCTCATGCTCACTGGACATACCACCGAACAGCAGGACAACGCACAGCTTGTTTTCAGACTGCATGATCACTCTCTCCTATTTATAAAGCCCGCAGCGGGGCGGAATCAAACCGGTAAAAACGCCGTTTCGCCTTATTATACAATATCTATGCGCGCGATGCAAGCAAAATGCAAAAATGCCGTCCCGGCCGCCCGGCCGGAAAGCCTGCAAAAAATTTTCCGGAAATCGCAATTTTCCGCTTGACGGATGGAAAAAGGCGTGATACAATGATATCACCTCTTTTGCGGGGTTATTAAGTGCGCCTGTTTTACAGGTGCTCCCGCAACCCGAGGGAGGTTCAAAACAACCGTTATAATGGAGGTGTCAACAAATGACCGTTAAAATCACTCTGGCCTGCACCGAGTGCAAGCAGCGCAACTACAACACCACGAAGAACAAGAAGAACAACCCCGATCGTCTCGAGATGAAGAAGTACTGCCGTTTCTGCAAGAAGCACACCGTTCATCGCGAAACCAAGTAAGAGAAAGGCGGACGCACTATGGCAGACAAAACCGAGAAAAAGCCGGGCTTTGTGGCCAGAGCCAAAACCGCTGTCAAGAACTTCGGCGCCGGCGTCGCCAAGTTTTTCCGTGATACCAAGAGCGAGCTGAAGAAGGTCGTGTGGCCGTCCAAAGAGGACACTAAGACCAACACCATCGTCGTGCTCGTGACGGTCGCGGTTGCAGCGGTCGTGATGATCCTGCTGGATGCCATCTTCGGCGGCATCCTGGGGCTGATCATCGGCGCCTGAGAATCATCTTGAAACGGAGGGTCAACCAAAATGGCAGAAACACCTAACAAGACGGAAGGAAATGCCGAAAGCAAGCTGGTAGATAAGTCTGACGTGCTGCAGTGGTATGTTGTGCATACCTATTCCGGCTACGAGAACAAGGTCGCGAACGATCTGCAGACGGTGGTGCGCAACCGCCATCTGGAAGATAAGATCAGCGACATCAAGATTCCCGTTGAGGTCAAGAAAACTGTCGAAGTCGTCAAGGACGCGACCACGGAAGAACCGGTCAAGGATCCCAAGACCGGCAAGACCAAGGTCAAGGAAAAGACGGTGGAACAGAAGCTTTATCCCGGTTATGTCTTCGTCAAGATGATGATGAACGATGATCTCTGGTACGTCGTGCGCAATACGCGCGGCTGCACCGGCTTCGTTGGTCCTTCTTCCAAGCCTGTTCCCCTTTCCGAAAAGGAAGTGGAGCAGATGGGTGTCGAAAGAACTGCCGCACCTGCCGTTGATTTCAAGGTGGGTGATACCGTGCAGATCATCGCCGGCCCTCTGGAAGGCTTCATGGGTCTCGTAGAAGAGATCGACACTGAGAGCTTCAAGGTGAAGCTCAAGGTCAATATGTTCGGCCGTGAAACTCCCGCTGAGACGGACATCAATCAGGTCGAGCTGCCGTAACCAACCGGCAAACAAACCGTTCAACCAAGGTAAGACCGCAGTGCGGTTCTTATAGAGCGTATGCATCGTGCATATGCTCGTGGGAGGCGCGGAAACACCGCGCCGCAACTCACCACAGATTTTTGGAGGTGCATTTACTATGGCACAGAAAGTTA
>ENA-ORUI01003824-ORUI01003824.1-human-gut-metagenome-genome-assembly--contig:-NODE-3824-length-10340-cov-15.623140_pt1 | contig 10340 bp, 10 predicted proteins | sample MGYA00242078_ERZ509205 | MGnify/ENA primary metagenome ERZ509205 (study PRJEB26280, sample SAMEA2338828) | human gut metagenome | biome: human gut; feature: human-associated habitat; material: faeces... | reverse complement strand
ACCACACGCATCAGCTTGAAGGGGGTGCGCTTGGTGCCCAGAATGGTGCCGCCCAAGGTCAGGATGCCGCGGAAGTCGTCCTCGTTCATCTCACGGTAGTCGCCGTTGATCAGACCGCTGTAACCGTTTGCGATGCCCACGATCTCCACGTTATCCCCCATGCGGGCGTACAGTGCTTTTGCAACGCCGCGGATGGTGGCGTTCAGGCCCGGGCAATCGCCGCCGGAAGTCAGGATACCAACACGTTTTTTCATTCAAATACCCTCTTTCATTATCATTCAGGCAAAGCCGAACGGTCCGGCAAAGGGTGCCGGGCTGACCGGGATCCTACCTCTTTATAGTATTAGAGTATTCCGAAAGGGGGGTGCTGTCAAGAGAAAAACCAAAAATTTACAAGCCTGTGTGCAACGGAAAGCTGCTGTAAAAACTTTTACAGAAAAACTGAAAAAATGGTTGACAAGCAGCCCTCTGACGTGTATAATATCCCTTGTCAGCAACGCACGGCGCGGCTGACAAAACCGAATATTGGGGATTTGCATAGTGGTAGTGCGGTAGACTCTGACTCTACTTGTGGGAGTTCGATTCTCTCATCCCCAACCAGAAAACCGCAGTCGCCTTCCGGCTGCGGTATTTTCGGGGCATAGCGCAGTTGGTAGCGCGCCTCGTTCGGGACGAGGAGGCCGTGGGTTCAAATCCCGCTGCTCCGACCAAAAAAAGCAGACACACTTTTGTGTGTCTGCTTTTTTGTTTTGCGCGAACAGGCTGTAAAAACAAGTGGCTCAGAAACGCCGACAGGCGTTTCTGAGCCACTAAATATCATATCGTTTCCAGCAGTGCGGGCAGCTGGGCAAGGTCGTCGATGACATAGGGACTGGCCTTTTCCAGCCGGGCGCGGGACTGATGCCCGCCGGTGTACAGCACACAGGTCGCACCAATGGCAGCAGCCACTGCGGCGTCGTGGTCGGTATCGCCGACCATCACGCAGGCAGCCGGATCGATGCCGGTGCGGTGCAGATAGTCGGTGCCAAGCTGTACCTTGCTTACGCCGTAAATGTCCGCAAGGCCGAGCAACTCGGTAAAAAAGCCTTGCAGACCCCGTGCGGATACCTGCTCGATCAGGTAATCACGGCGGGAGGCAGAAAGCACAGCCTGCCGCCAGCCCATGCGGGCCAGCGTTTGCAGGGTGTCAACGGCGTGTGCCGTTACAGCGCAGCCGGGCACACCAGCGTTGTAGTGCTCCATAAAGCGGGCGGCAAGCTCCGGGTAGGGATGCCGCGCAAAGTCGAACCCGGCGCAGCGGTAGTAGTCCTCGATGGGAAAACCGAACAGCTCCCGGTAGGCAGCCAGATCGTACCGCTGGGGGTAGCCGTGGGTCTCCAGCATCCAGTTCAGGCAGTTGTGGGTAAAATCCACATCGTCCATCAGGGTACCGTTCCAGTCCCAGAAGATCATACCGTTTGGCTGCATGGAAACCTCCTTGTGTTATTCCGTCACAAACACTTTGCGCAGTGCGGCGTTGCTCTCGATCAGCTTTACCAGCACAACGCCCAGCACCGTGCAGCTGATCACTTCGCCGATGCCCACCGAGATGCCGTTGGTGATGCAGGCCAGCCAGATGGGTGCGCTGGACGTGGGGTCCGGGAACATCACCGCAATCTCAATGCCGATGATCACTGCGTTAAACAGCACCGGGGGCAGGCTGGCAGCAATGGCCAGACCCTTGAAGCGCACATTGCGCAGCTTGTAGGTTACAAGGCAGGCCAGCAGGGTAGCCAGTGTGCCAAAGATCACATCCACGATGGTGGAGCCCAGCAGGTTTGCCAGGAAGCAGCCCAGCACAACACCCACGATATACTCGGCACCGAACACGGGCAGCAGGCACAGAGCCTCGGCCACGCGCACCTGCACAGCACCATAGGAAAGGGGCTGCAATGCCAGACACAGCACCACATAGATGGCAGCCACCATGCCGCAGTGTACCAGTTTACGGACGGAAGAATTCTGATTCATGATAATACTCCAGCGGTTTGATTTTGACCGCACAGGAACCGCCAGCTCCTGTGGGTTTTGCCCAGCGCCGCTCGAGTGGCACCGGGGAGCCTAAAATCCTAAGTTGCTCTTTGAGGATACTGCACAAAAAAGCACAGCGGAAGGAAGTATATCACAAAATCGGACGGAATGCAATGGGAAGAGGACGATTGAAACTTGCCGCCGCGCTGCTCTGGGCGTATTCATGTAAAAATGGAATACCGGAGCGTCCGCAGACGCTCCGGTATTCCGAAATTTCAAATAATGATTCCGCTGAATATGGCCAAAGCGCAGCGGCGGCCATTCCAAATGGTTTTACCCTCTGGGGTGGCCGGTATACGTCAGCGCTACGGTGTCGGGGCCGGTGTTGGCAGAGACCACGCCGCCCAGCTCAAACACGGCCAGCGGCGGCTTGCCAAAGGCCTTGCGGCAGGCCTTTTCCAGATCTGCGGCCTGCGGGATGTTGGTGTGGCCGATCATATACTCAAAGTCCTCCACATCCCCGGCGCGCTTCTGGCACAGGTCTACCATGGCGGGCACGACTTTTTCATCGCCGCGCACCTTGGCTTCCACCTTGGTCTTGCCATCAATCAGGGTAATGATGGGACGGATGCCCATCAGCTCGCCCATGACGGCTGCGGCGGCAGAGATGCGGCCGCTCTTTTTCATCTGCCTCAGACTGTAAGGCCCCAGCACGACCTCCATGCAGTTCATCTGCCGCTCAAATTCGTGGATGACGTGGCGGATCTCTGCGCCGTTCTGCAGCTTGCGAGCCATCTCGCACAGATACCAGCCGAACACCATAGAGTAGGTGTGGGGGTCCAGCAGATGGATGTTCAAATGGTGCTCCGGACGCTCCTCCCGCAACATCCCCTGTGCCATCAGGGCGTTGTTGTAGGTGGAGGAGCCGGACTTGTTGATGGGCACATGGATGACATCCGTGTAGCCCTCGTCCACATACTGGCAGTACTTTTCACAGAACTGGATGGGCGTGATGGCAGCGGTAGAGGGCACACCCTTTGCCGCACGCATCTTGTCGTAGAACTCGGTGTTGGTGCAGTCCACACGCTCAACGTAGTCCACATCATCCAGCAGGATGTGGAAACTCATGATATCAATGCCGTACTTTTCGGCCATCTCCTGCGGGATATCGCAGGAGGAATCAGTCAGAATTGCGATCTTGCTCATAGTGTCCCTCATTTCCATTCATAATCTCGTAAGTGGCCGTGATCCAGCAGCTCCGGAAAATCCCACTGCCGTAGCACCTCATACACACCCACCGCCACGCTGTTGGAAAGGTTCAGGCTGCGGCAGGTGTCCCGCATGGGCATGCGGATGCAGTGCTCCTGATTTTCCGCAAGCAGCGCCTCCGGCAGACCGGCATCCTCGCGGCCAAATACCAGATAAGCCCCGTCCGGGTACTGTAGATCGGTGTAGCGTTGGGGTGCCTTGGTGGTAAAGTAGTAGTAGGGGCCGTTGTTGCGGGCAAAAAAGTCCGCAAGACCATCGTAATAGGTAATGTCCAGATAGTGCCAGTAGTCCAGCCCGGCGTGTTTGAGCTTTTTGTCGTCAATGGCAAAGCCCATGGGGCCTACCAGATGCAGACGGCAGGCGGTGCAGGCGCAGGTACGCGCCACGTTGCCGGTGTTCTGGGGGATGCGGGGCTCTACCAGAACGATATTCAAAGTTGGTTTGTCCATCATAAGATGCCCTCCGGTTCCTCCCGCAGGGGGCACAGGCGGGGCAGCAGCGGCTCGAACCACACGCCGAAGCGGGTGTCCTGCGTGCAGGGCGTGCCCTGAATGGCCAGTGAAACAAACTCTGCGGCGTTATCGGCAGCAGCGCTCAGGGCGTTGCCCTGCAGCAGCGAACCGATGAGCACAGCGCCGTACAGATCCCCCGTGCCGGGGAAACTGCGGCTGATGTGCAGCTTTTTGATGACGAAGCGGTCTGCGCCGGTACCGGCACAGCCGATGTACTTGCCCAGCGGCAATCCGGTGACCACCGCGTTGGGGGCCAGCGGCTGCAACGCATCTGCCAGAGCCTGCGCGGCGGCATCGTCCAGCTGCTCGGTGACGGGCTGCTGCTGCAAAAGCAGCTGCGCCTCGGTGTAGTTGGGCAAGATCAAGTCTGCCGCGCGGCACAGGCTGCGGATGCGCTCGACCAGTGCCGGGGTGACGGTGGAGTAGGCCTTGCCGTTATCGCCCATCACAGGGTCCACCACCTTGTAGGCGGCAGGCCACAGGGCAAAGGCTTTTTCAGCCAGCGCTACCTGTGCTTCGCCGCCCAGATAGCCGGTATAGATACAATCAAATTGCAGCTCCAGCTCCTGATAGTGCTCCAGTGCGGCCATGCCGTAGGCACTGCCGTCCAGCCGGGCGGGGGTGCCAAGGCCGCCGGTGTGGGTGGAAAGCACCACCGTGGGCAGCGCCACCGGCTGGAAGCCCATGACCGACAGCACGGGCAGGATCACCGCAAGGCTGCACCGCCCTACGCCGGACAAATCGTGGATGCAAAGGATCTTTTTTGGTTCAACGGGTTTTTGCAAATAGGAAAACCTCCTTGCTGAAAAGCCGCACGCAGCGGCTTATAAAAAGCATCATGCAACAGTATACCACAAATTGCTGCATAAAAAAAGCGTATACCAGATTCTTTTACGGAAATAATAGCACTGCAAGCCCTGTCATAACAGGCTGAAAGGAGAAATTCAGGATGAAACAGCGAGAAAATTCTGCCGCAGGCATGGTAGTGGGTATGGCCGCCGGTGCAGCCCTCGGGGCTGCCGGTGCCATGATGGCTACCCAGAGCAAGCGCCAGATGCGCCGCAATGTGCGTAAGGTGATGAAGGGCGCAGAAAATGCGGTGATGCAGCTGGATAAGATGGCCACCGACTTTGTGGAAAAGCACATCGACTGCTGAACAGCAAAAAGCGCCGTCCCGGGTGGAACGGCGCTTTTTATCGTGCGTCTTATTTTGCCCAGATGCACATCCGGGCGGTGGTGTTGATCTCGCCCAGCAGGCTCAGATCCATCTGGATGTTGCAGGTCACGGTCAGCGACTTGTTTACATCGCTGCCGGTCAGCACCGAGGCGGGCAGGTTTTTGATGGTCAGGATGCCGTTGCCCTTTTCGATCTCGCCGCTCAGGGTGCCGGTGTAGGTCACATCGCCGATGGTCAGGCCGGACAGGTAGCCGGTCACATTGAGCTTGGTCACCTGCTTGACGGGCAGCGTCAGGGTATAGGTGCCGTTGGACTGGCGGGTAAGGGAGGCTTCGCGGTCGGAATCAATGCCGGAGTTGGCCATGGATTCCTTATCGGACTTTTCCTTCCAGAATTTGACCCCCACGGGAGTGTTAGCGGCGGCAGAAGCACCCAAGGTGAGCACACAGAACATCAGCAGTGTCAGCAGGGCAGCGCCGGTACGTTTTAAGGCAGTAGTCATGTTTTATCCTTTCTGCCGCAATTGCGGCATGACGAAACAGAGTATATGATGCCCCATAAGGTACTGATTTGTCAATGCTAACATAACATGACCGGACGGCGTTGTCAATGCACCTTGGCAACCTTTCACAAAAATGTTTCGAATCCAACACAAAATTTAGAAAGTATGATAAAAAAGAACGCTGCGACGATGCAGCGTCCTTTTGGATGGTTACGTTATAGCGGCTCAGACCTCAAAGTTGGGATCGTCCTTCAGCATGTGGATGTTGGACATAAAGGCGCTCTGCTCGGGGTCGGTGAACTCGGCATCCTTCACATACTTGTTCAGCACAGCTGCGGTGCGTACGGGGTCGGCAATGGTACCGGCACCGCCGATGCAGCCGCCGGGGCAGCCCATGCCTTCCAGCAGGTAGCCGTTGTACTTGCCGGCCTTGGCCAGCATCAGCAGCTTCTTGCAGTCGGCCAGACCCTGTGCGGAGGCAATCTTCACCTCCATGTCGGGACGCCATTCCTTGATCTTGTCGGCAACGGCCTTGGCAACGCCGCCGGACTGTGCAAAGCCGCGGCCTGCAGCAGAAGCGTAGCACAGATCCATCTCGGCGGGATCTACTTCCAAACTGTCCAGATCCAGATCCTTTGCCTCGATGATGCCGGCCAGCTCCTCAAAGGTCAGCACGAAGTCCACGTCGGAGCGGACGGTGCGGCGGGAGGCCTCCAGCTTCTTGGCGGCGCAGGGTCCGATGAAGCACATACGGGCTTCCGGGTCGGCCTGCTTCATCATGCGGGCAGTGAACACCATGGGGGTCATGGTCATGGAGATGTTCTTGGCCAGATCGGGGAACGCGGTCTTGGCCATCATGCTCCAGGCCGGGCAGCAGGAAGTTGCCATGAAGTTCAGCTTTTCAGGCACTTCCTTCAGGAAGTCGTGGGCCTCGTCCACGGTGCACAGGTCGGCACCGATGGCCACCTCCACCACGTCGCAGAAGCCGACGGCCTTCAGGGCAGCCTTGAGCTTGCCGGTGGAAGCCAGACCCGGGAACTGGTTGACGAAAGCGGGAGCCACCAGCGCGTAGATGCGGTCGCCGCGGTTGAAGCCCTGGATCAGCTGATAGATCTGGCCCTTGTCGGCGATGGCACCGAAGGGGCAGTTGACCAGGCACTGGCCGCAGGACACGCACTTGCTGTAGTCGATCTCGGCACGGCCCAGCTCATCGGAGTGGATGGCACCCATGCCGCAGGCTGCGGCGCAGGGACGCTCGGTCTTGACGATGGCATTGTAGGGGCAGACGGTGGCGCAGCGGCCGCACTTGATGCACTTTTCCTGATCAATGGTGGAACGGCCGCTCTCCCAGGTGATGGCCTTCTTGGGGCACACTTCCATACAGGGGTGTGCCAGGCAGCCCTGGCACAGGTCGGACACCTTGACCAGCTTTTCCGGGCAGCGGTTGCAGGCGAACTTGATCACGTTCACCAGCGGGGGATCATAATACTTATCGGCAATGGAAGCGTCCTCCAGACCGGAGACGACGCTGTTGTGCTCGTCCATGCGGCGGGTGGGCAGGCCCATGGCCAGACGGACACGCTCCTCAACGATGGCGCGCTCCAGGAAGATGTCCTTGCGCAGCTTGCCTTCCTCGCCGGGGATGATGGTGTAAGGGATCTTGCGCATCAGGTGGTTTGCCTTTTCACCCTTGACGTTGGCATATGCCATCCGGGCCACCTCGGTGAACACCTGGCGGCGGATCTGGATGACCGTGGTATTGATTCCTCGAAAACTCATTCCAATCTCTCCTTGCTCTGCAGTGAACAACAAAAATGCATCGTTTGCCCTGTCTCCGGACGGCCCGGAGCACACGGCATCCCACGGGAACGTTTGGTACGGCACCACTGCAAACGGTGCCACGCCCCGGATATTCCATCCTCATTTTAGCATAAAGCTTCGCTCATGAAAAGAGAAAACCGCAAAATTCGTTAAGAAAATCGCAAATGGATAAAAGTGAACAAATTTCACTTTAAAATTTCAGCAAAGTGTTGCACGCACCCGTTCGCCGTCGTACTGGCCCAGCCGCACATGCACGATCTCGCCGCTCTTGCGGCCGGGGGCGGACACCACCACCGGGATATACAGCCGGGTGTAGCCGGTGAACAGGGTGCCGGACAGCGGCGTTTCCAGCAGCACGTCATCCTCGGTGCCCTCGTGGGCGGCCAGCACCTCGCAGCGCACCTGCTCGGCAAGGGCGTTCATTTCACGGCTGCGCGCCTGCTTTTCGCGTTCGTGCACCTGATCCGGGAAGTCGTAGGCCGGGGTGCCGCTGCGGCGGGAGTAGGGGAACACATGCACCTTCAAAAAGCCGATCTTCTTCAGGAAATCGCAGCTCTCGGCAAAATCCTCGGGCGTCTCGCCGGGGAAGCCGCAGATGCAGTCGGTGGTAAAGCTCACCGGGCGGCTGCCGTAGGCGGCGCGGATCTGGTCCACCACCTGTGCATACTGTTCGGCACTGTAAACGCGGCGCATCCGGCGCAAAGTGGCGGTGCAGCCGCTCTGCAGGCTCAGATGGAACTGGGGGCACAGCTTGTCCACAGCGGCCAGCCGGGTGATGAACTCCGGGGTGAGCATGTCCGGGTCCAGGCTGCCCAGACGGATGCGCTCGATGCCCTCCACCTGAGCACATTTCTCCACAAGCTCCACCAGATTGGTGCCGGTGTCCAGCCCGTAGCTGGGCAGGGAAATGGCACTGAGCACCACTTCCCGGTAACCGGCGGCGGCCAGCTGGCGCAGCTCGGCCAGAATGCTGCTTTCGGCGCGGCTGCGCACCGGGCCGCGGGCACGGGGGATGACGCAGTAGGCGCACTGCCGGTTGCAGCCGTCCTCCACCTTGATGAAGGCGCGGGTGTGGGTCTCGAACCGCTCCACCGGCAGTTCCTCGAACTGCTCGCCGCGCTGGTGCGGGGTGATGGCCACGATGCGCTCATGGCCGTCCAGCAGCTTGAGCACATTGTCCAGAATGGCCTTGCGGTCGCCGTTGCCGCACACCAGGTCGGCCTCCAGAAACTGCGCAGCCTCCTCCGGGAAGGCCTGCGGATAGCAGCCGGTGAGCACGGTCACGGCACCGGGATTCTCGCGCTTGGCACGGCGCAGCCACTTGCGGCTCTTCTGATCGCCAAAGTTGGTCACGGTGCAGCTGTTCACCACGAATACGTCTGCCGGTTCGCCTTCCTGCACGATGGTAAAGCCGTTGGAACGGAACATCTGCTCCAGGGCGCCGGTCTCGTTCAGGTTGACCTTGCAGCCCAGTGTATAAAAACAAACTCGCATGAGGGATTATCCTTTCGACAAAAGTGAGTTCAGAAAATTGCAGTATTATTCATTATATAACAGAGCGGCCCCACAGTGCAAGAGCGGATTTTGCCCGGCAGCACGTTCCAGCGCACAAAAACGGGATTTTACAACGGGGCATTTGCGGGCAGTCTGCCGCATACATTGCAGCAGACGAGATCGTGCGGGGAGGGGACCGGAATGGAACGGAGAAATCTGGCATTGCTGTGCGCGGGGGTCCTGTGCTTCTGGCTGTTTGCGCTGGCCTTCGGCACGGCAGAGGGCCGGGGCGTTGCGGTGCAGGCGGAACTGCCCACAGCGGCCCCGGCGGCGGTGGAAGATGTCCCGGTGGTGGACGCTGCGACGCAGCCGCAGCTGAGCCTGAACTGCCGGGCGGCCATTCTGGTGGATCAGGACACCGGTACGGTGCTGTACGAAAAAAACGCCGATGAGCAGGTGCCCATTGCTTCCATCACCAAGGTGATGACCCTGCTGCTGACCTTTGAAGCCATCCACAACGGGCAGCTCACACTGGAAACAACGGTGCCGGTGAGCGAGCACGCCTACCATATGGGCGGCAGTCAGATCTGGCTGGAACCCGGGGAGCAGTTCACGCTGGATGAGATGATCAAGGCCATCTGCGTGTCCTCGGCCAATGACGCCGCCGTGGCAGTGGCGGAGCTGGTGGGCGGCAGTGAGCCGGCCTTTGTGGAGCGCATGAATGCCCGGGCCGCCGAGCTGGGCATGGAGCACACCACCTTCCACAACGCCTGCGGGCTGGATACCGAAGGGCACCTTTCCACCGCCCGGGACGTGGCGGTGATGAGCTGCCAGATCTTGAACACCTGCCCGGAGGTGCTGCACTATACCGGCATCTGGACCGATACCCTGCGGGGCGGGGCCACCCAGCTGGTGAACACCAACAAACTGCTGCACCGCTACAACGGCATCACCGGCCTCAAGACCGGTACCACCGGCGGGGCTGGGGTGTGCATCAGCGCCAGTGCCGCCCGCGACGGCCTGCGGCTGGTGGCGGTGATCCTGGGGGCACCCTCCAGCAAGGACCGGTTTGAAGCCGCCGCCGCCCTGCTGGACTATGGCTTCGGGGGCTGGCAGGCCGCCCCGCTGCCGGCACCGGAGGTCCAGCCCTTACAATTAAAGGTAAAGGGCAGTGCAGAGGACAGCGTGCCGCTGGATTATTCCGCTCTGCCGCAGACCGTTCTGCTGCCCCGGGAGGGCACGGCGGCGCTGACCGCGCAGGCCTGCCTGCCCCAGCAGCTGGAAGCCCCGGTGGAAAAGGGTCAGACGGTGGGCACCGTGCAGGTGTACCACGGCGAGACTCTGCTGGGCGAATACGAGGTGAAAGCGGCGGCCGACGCGCCCCGTATGGACTTTGGCACCGCCTTCAGCCTGCTGTGGGGCAGCCTGACCGGCTGAAAAACCGAAACATACGCTTCAGCGCACAAAAGCGAAAACGGCCCCGCGCGCAGAAACTGTCTGCCTGAACAAATCTGGATGAAGAAACAAAAAAACACTATTAAAATTGTATGAAATC
>ENA-ORUI01003809-ORUI01003809.1-human-gut-metagenome-genome-assembly--contig:-NODE-3809-length-10379-cov-34.367784_pt1 | contig 10379 bp, 6 predicted proteins | sample MGYA00242078_ERZ509205 | MGnify/ENA primary metagenome ERZ509205 (study PRJEB26280, sample SAMEA2338828) | human gut metagenome | biome: human gut; feature: human-associated habitat; material: faeces... | reverse complement strand
GCACATCAATATTCTCCATGACATCAAGCTCGTAACGGGAGCCGCCGATGATCGCCTCAAAGGAGAAGGACTGACAGATTACTGCTGGGTTCTTGTCTATCTTGTCCTCATTCAGAAAGGACAGCGGATTGTACTCTGTTAGTTCCCAGTCGATTTTTCCTCTCTCTGTTTGTTCAGCGATCTGCTGGATTAGATGTTGTTCTTCTTCGCGCAGATTTTCATTGTACAACATGATACACCTCCGTTTTCTGATTTCCTTTTTTGGGGGGCTGTTCTATGTTTCCGAAGAGAATGCCGTTTGTACCATCATTCCTTGGCTGAGGGCAGACCTTCGTAAAACTTCCTTAGTTCGTCCAGACTGCTTGTACGATTCTTGATAGGCAGGGAGTCCCATGTAATGTCATGATAGCGTTCCGGCGGCTCGTCCCGCAGTCTTCGGTCGATAATGCAGACAATGCCGGTGTCTGTGAAATTGCGGATCAATCGCCCGATACCTTGCTTGAGCTTGATAATCATTTCAGGAACGCGGACATCCATCAGAGCGTCCTTTGCGACGGAACACTTATACTCGATAATTGGATCGGGGACAGGGAAAGGAAGCCGGAAAATGATGACATTGGAAAGGCTTTTTCCTTCAATGCTGATACCTTCCCAATATGCACCCGTCCCCAGAAGCACGGAGTTCGTATCTTCCTTAAACTCAAGCAGCACCTTGTCCTGCGACGATCCCGGCTGCTGCATCAGGATTTTGTACGGAAGATTTTTCTTACTGAGAATGGAGTAGACCTCTTCCATGTCGGTCTTTGCCGTAAACAGCACGAGTGCCTTTCCATTGGAAATGTTCAGGATCTCAAGCAGCCGCTCCACGCCATTTTCAATGAAGGCTTCATGTTCTCTGGTCGGGTGCGGGAGATCGTCGCAATAGTAGATCATGGCGTGTTCATCGTATGGATATGGGGAAGGCTTTGGCTCGGATAAGCAGCCGCGATCACCAGCGGGAAAGCCGGTATTGCTGATAAAGTAAGAATACTGTTCTTCCAGAGACCCGCTCGTGGCGTTCGTCAGCGTGGCAGAGGTCAAGATGGTTCTTTCATCACCATTGAAGTATAGGCGGCTCACAATTTCTTTTGTGTTTTTAGGGCAATAGACGAGTTCCGTGTTGCTGCCGTGCTGCTCAATCCAGATCAGCATATCGTCTATCTGGTCAAGAAGCTCTGAAAGGGACTCGCTGACGGCATCCAAATCATCAGAGGCAGCAAAGGAACGGTTGTTTCTGAAATCCATGCTGGAATAAATCTGAATGCTGGACGAAAGGTTGTGTATGGCGGCGTTCATCTCGGTAAGCAGTTCAATCGCACTGCCATTGTTGTCGAAGAAAAAGCGGTCAGCGTAGCGCATATTCTGCTCTGACTCGTTGATCTGCTTTTGGACTTGTGCTTTCAGGCAGTTATAGAAGGCGATGATTGCGCTCTCTGCCTCTCGTTTTTCACCTGACACACTGCTCTGGTCAAAGGATCGCAGCTCATAGAATGCGCTCTTAATCATTCCAAAGAGCATACCTTGCCCGAAACGCTCCGTTGTGGCACTCCGCACCTTATCATCCAAGTTGTGTGCTTCATCCACGACAAGCAGATCAGCGGCGGCGTTAATCAGCCCTTCCTGACCGCGCCGGAGTTTCATGAGATGCTGGGTTAGAAAATCCTGATTGCACAGTACCACTCCATCCGTAAGCTTTAATGCTGCGCGGACTTTGTAATACTTGCACTTCTTTTCACAGGAGCCGCAATTCTTCATGCTGAACCGCTGAACATTTACCTTGTCCCAGACGCCTTGCGGCAAAACCTCCGGGAAATCCTTGCGTTCCTCATACCCCTGCTGGATTCCTTCTTTGAGCGCGTCCGGTGGGTCAGCCTTCGGGTCACACATATACTCATCTGCGCGTTTGTTGCAGAGATAATGGGTCTGTCCTTTTGCGAGGATGACATCTCTGTTCAGCCCAAGAAGGGGCATTACCGCGTGGACATCGCGCCAGAGCTGCTCTTGAAGCGCAATGGTCGAGGTTGCGATGATAACCGGCTTGTTCATGCGTTTGCTGTACAGCAGCACCGGCACAAGATAGCCAAAGGACTTTCCAATGCCCACGCCAGCTTCAATCGCAAAATGCTGATCGTTTATGAGGGCGTCCACAATCTCAAAAGACATATCCTGCTGCCCCTCACGCATTTCCAATCCATGCTGCGGGGCTTCATCCCAAAAGAAGGTGCTGACTTGCTCACTCATGGAGTACAGCTCTGCCTTTCTGCGCTTTTTCCGTTCCTCCGATGTATTGAATCCAAAAAAGAATCTGTTGTCCATCCACATTCCTCCCGGAATAGAAACCAAGGCTATCCGCGTTTCAGTTCAATGCTGACGTTTCCGTTCTCGTCGATGGTCAGCGTCATGTGCTTGATGTGCTTCTCATAGAACTGCCGCCGCTCTGCGGGCGACATTTCGATCCTCGTGTTTCGCAGAGCTGCATCAAACATATCGTTGACGTTCAGGTGAACGGAGTTGTCAATCCAGCGGTACATCTCCTTGAACAGTGCGTTTTTCTTGATGTCCTCGCTGTTGCCGGAGTAGAAGTCATCCAGATAGCAGTAGAATATCCCTGATTCTGCAAGTGCCGCCTTCATATCCGGTCCGCATTTTTCCCGCTCAATCATGACAAGGAATCTGGCGTCCGGTAAGGAAGAAATTAGCCCCCAGTAGTCGGAATCACTTGAGACGATGACGAAGGAATCCACTTGCTTCTGGTAGTGTTCCTGACAGGCTCTTGCAGTGAGCTTGATGTCTACCAGTGATTTGTTCTGCTTGATCCGCTCAATCATGATATGTTCAACGGGGATGCGGGTGTAGTTTTCAAGAATCCGCCATGCCGTAGCGGTGTGTACGTCATCAAAGAGAATGATCGCCGTAATCTTCTGCATGACCTCATAATCAAGATTTTTTAGCGTGGCGCACAGCTTGTACGGGTCAGAGTTTTCGCAGTCCACTACCAATACGGTTTTCTCGCTGTCATCTATGAAGTCGTAGATATTGTTTTTTACAAAAGCCCCTGCATCGGAGACTTTACTGTATTCCGTGAAGGCGTCGCAATGCCATTGATAAAGCAGGGTAGCAAACTTCTTATCGTTATAGAGGACATTACCCTCGTCCATCGGTACCCAGTTGATATACATTTGATAGGGGTAGTAGGAGAGACTTGCGTAATAGATGTCCGCAGCATCTTTCGTTCCGTCCTCTGTCAAACCGTTTGGCATGATGAACAGCTCTTTTATGTACGCCCAGTTAATCCAGATTGGAAAGAGGCTTTTGCAGTTGTTAATGCGATCTGAAATCAGCCGGTTAATCTCGATAATGTGGTGGCAGAGCTTTGTACTCGACTTTTTGATAAAGCTGATTCCGTCGTTTGAAAGCTGCTGCATACTGGAAGCCGGGATGATCTCTGGCATTGAAAGCAGCCCTCGATACTCCATCCGCATGATGTCATTTATTTTCCGGTAGTTGCGCTCAATGGCGGTGCGGATGATACAGAGATTGCGAATGATACGGGCATTTTTATCCTGTTCAAGCCGGTCGTATATCTCTATCTTCGGCGGCTCGTGTTCATTTTGAAAAATACGGAGCGGGACGCCGATCAGGTAAGCGACCTTTGACACAAGCTCATAGGTGCTGTCTTTGTAGGCAATCTGTTCTCCGGCATATTCGATGCCATTCAACATGACTGAATTGCCCATGATCTACTCCTTTCTCGTAGGGGAGTTAAGCGGTCATTACATTGTCCGTCCACATCTCACACTGGCTCATGACAGTCTGGACAGCATCATCCATACCCTCTGGCGGATATTTGTGTTTTTTCAGCAACCTTTTGACCAGGCGGCGCATTCCAGCTCTTGCGCTCTCTTTCTTTTGCCAGTCTATTGTCTGGTTTTTGCGAAGCAAATCTGTCAGTTCTTTCGTGATAGCAATAAGCTCGTCATGCTCGTAAAAGTCCTTGATTGCTTGCGGCTTCGTGAGAGCATCATAGAAAGCAAGCTCGTCCGCTGTCAATCCGAGTTTTTCACCCTCGGCGGCAGCAGCGGCAATGTCTTTCGCCAGCTTGAGTAATTCTTGAATGACTTCCTCGTTGGTCAGCATTCCGTTCAAATAGCGGTTCATTGCGCTCTGAATGATTTCGGAGAACTTTTCAGACTTGACAATATTTGTTCGACGGTAAACAGAGACCTGTTCGGAAATCAGTTTTTTCAGGAGTTCGACTGCAAGATTCTTCTCCTTCATGTTTGCCACTTCTTCAAGGAACTTCGGATCGAACAACGAAAACTCAGTCTGGACATCGGAGAAGAGGTTGATAACGCCTTCGCTCTTGATGCTGTGCTTCAAAAGCTCGTTAATGCGCTCATTTACTTCCGGAAGCGTAAACTTCTTTCCGGTACCGCCTGAAACCAAGCGCACGGTCATTGTTCTTACGGACTCGAAGAAAGCTGCCTCCATGCGAGTTTGCTCGTCTACCAAGCTGCTGCACAGCGAAAGTGCCTGCTTGAGAAGCAGGGCTTCTTTGATAAACACATTCTGTGTCTTCTCATGGTCGGGAAGCTCGTACTCTGCAACACTCTTGCCGAGTATGAAGTTCACTCCGCCGCTGATGAGCTTCGCCCTGTCGAGGTCGCTTCCGGTCATGAATTTCTCATAACTGAATCCGTGGAACAAATCTCTGCAAATAGAGAGCTTTTCAAGGAACTTCGGATATGCAGCCTTGCTTACATCTGTATCACCATAGTTCTTCTTGTCTCTGGCAGTATAGTCGTTCATTGCCTGTTTCAGTGCAGCCGCAATACCGACGTAATCGACAACCAAACCGCCTTCTTTATCTTTGAAGACACGATTGACGCGGGCGATAGCTTGCATCAGGTTGTGTCCAGCCATCGGCTTATAGACATACATCGTAGCAAGGGAGGGAACATCAAAGCCGGTCAGCCACATATCCACGACGATAGCGATTTTCAGCGGAGAGTTGTTGTCTTTGAATTTCCGCGCCATATCGTCCTTATGAGCTTTGTTGCCGATAATCTCACGCCATTCTTCGGGATCGTTATTGCCTTGCGTCATGACCACTGCAATCTTTTCCGTCCACGCTGGGCGTAGCTCAAGAATGCGCTTATAAATCTTCATTGCTATGGGACGCGAATAAGCAACGATCATCGCCTTGCCGGTCAGGATATTCTCGCGGTAATTCTCGTAATGATCAAGAATGTCATTTACCAAGGAATTGATCGTCTGGTCGGCACCGAGGATTGCTTCCATCTGACCAAGTTCCTTTTTGCTCTTTTCAATGACATACGGATCGGCGTTGTCAGCCATAATGTCATACTCATTATCGATCAGATGGAGGGTGTTCTCGTCGAGTTTCAGGTGAATCACACGGCTCTCGTAGTAGACGGGTCTGGTCGCGCCATCTTCAACTGCCTGTGTCATATCATAGATGTCGATGTAATCACCGAAGACCTCTCGTGTACTGCGGTCTTTTGTGGAGATCGGTGTTCCGGTGAATCCAATGTAGGTCGCATTAGGAAGCGTGTCTCTTATAATGCGGGCAGTGCCGATAACGGTTTTCGCCTCGACTTCGCCGTTGTCCTTCTGCTTGACCACAACCTTCTCATTGAGACCATATTGCCCACGATGCGCTTCATCAGCCATCACGATAATGTTCCGGCGTTCCGAAAGAGCTTCGTTGCTTTCTTCAAACTTCTGCATGGTCGTGAAGATTATGCCGTTTGCCTGTCTGTTTGCAAGCAGTTCTTTCAGATTCTTGCGGCTCTCAGCGTGCTGCGGCGTTTGCCGGAGGAAGTCCTTGCAGCGGGCGAATTGTCCGTAAAGCTGGTCGTCCAGATCGTTACGGTCGGTAATGACAACGATAGTGGGGCTTTCTAACGCTTCTTGCAGATAATGAGCATAGAAGACCATAGACAACGATTTTCCGCTGCCCTGTGTATGCCAGAAGACGCCACCCTTACCGTCCGTCACGGTTGCGTGTTTTGTAGACTCAATCGCCTTTTTGACTGCGAAATACTGATGATACCCGGCGAGTATCTTGAAAGTATTCTGTCCATCCACATTAAAGCAGATGAAGTTTTTCACGATGTCAAGGAAGCGGGTCTTCTCAAACAGTCCTACAAAGAATGTGTCAAATGATGCGTGTTGCGTATTCTCATAGCTGCCGTCTGTTGTTTTCCACTCCATAAAGCGGTCTTCGCCGGACGTGATTGTACCAGCCTTTGAAGTGGTCAAGTCGCTCATGACACATACCGCATTATAAATGAACATAGAGGGGATCTCATACATATAGTTCCGGAGCTGGCGGTATGCTGCGGAAGCGTCGGTTTCTTCGCGGGACGGAGACTTCAACTCCACAATGACGAGTGGGAGACCATTGACAAAGAGAATCACATCTGGTCTTTTTTCGGAGTTTTCAATGAAAGTCCATTGATTCGCAACTGTGAACTCGTTACTGGCAGGATTTTTGAAGTCTACAAGGTAAACAAGGGTAGAGCGTTCTTCACCCTTGTCATAGTATTTTACCGGGACTCCGTTTTGGAGGTAGTCCATAAAGACCATGTTCTTCTGCAAAAGCGTTCCGGTTTCAAAGTTCTTGAGCTTATAGATTGCCTCCGTCAGAGCGTCCATAGGCAGGCTCTTGTTGATCCGCTGCAAGGAAGGTAGCAGAACATCCTCATAAAGCGGCGAGTGATAATCGCGCTCCACGTCCGGTCCATAGATATAGTTATAGCCCAGTTCTTCATTGAGAAGCTGCAAGACAGCGTTCTCGTAATTTGATTCTGTAAAATATCCTGCCATAGTTTGTCACTCCCTTTTACGCCAGACTCGCCCCGAACTGATCCAGCGTGTTTTCTGCATCTCTGTCTGTGACGGGCTTATTCATCGCTTTTTCAATTAGGTTTAGAAGGCTTTTTGCTCTGTCGATGAAATAGCCATTGAAGTCATCTGCCTTCAATTCTGCATAGTTGATAAAGTGCGATTCCACCCGTGCTTGCAACTCATTCTCGGTCAGTCCATCAACCTTCTTTAGAATTGCCCCCAGATACTCACTCGGCGCATTTCCGCCAATCGAGCGGTTGGTGGCTGGAAGAATCGGGGTCTTGTTAATGATGGAATTATACCGTTCGCGCTTGATGCCCATTTTCTCGCAATATGCTTCGGGGAATATATGGTGAATATCCGGAGACTCAAGCATACTGTTTACAATGTCAATCGTCGTGTTGTTCATAAAGTCACGACACTTCTCCTTGTAAAGAAGAGCCATTATACCTTTATATGCCGCGCTCAAGCGAGTTTGAAGGGTTAGCAGCCGCGTAGAAGAAAAGACTGCGCTGTTAATCGTGTGCATTGCATTCGGACGTCCATTGACCTCTTCAACCATGTCCTCAATGTCATAGGCATAGCGGGTTTCGTTCGCACCGCCATACATCTCACCCAAAATCCCGCACCAATACCACCGAGAAAGAGTTTTGATTGTGTTTGGCTCATTGCATTTGGATTTTCCGAGAACAGCGCAGATTGCCGCAAGTGGAATCAACTGCGTTGTATAGGGCAAATCTCTTTGACGGAAAACGCACTGATCCCGAAGAAGAAACTCCTTTGCGATTTTGAACCCAGACAGCACTGCATCCCGGTTCGCTATGTACGATTCATAAGGAAGTCCCAGAACATCCTTCTTTTTGCAGGAGATTGTGTTTGTCTTTCCAGATTGCTTGTTCAAATAGCTTGTATAGAGGCATACAGTTGTCAGGAATGTAGTCTCATCAATCCCATCGAACAGGTCTGTTCTCAGTGTGTCACCGAAGCCACAAATGGCATTTCGACACTGCACCCAGTCTTTTCTCAGGTCAAAGTCTCTTGTGGCATAAGTTGCGGTAACAAGCTCAAACACCGTGAGAGGAACACCGCCGGTATTGACGTTCTCAAACACCTTGCATACCGCCTCTCGCGGCGTGGACTTGTCCAGCGTAATCACGGGCAGCTTATACCCGGAAATTGTATTCAGCACATCCGCCTGAAAACGCTTGAACTCGTCCATTGCTTCCGGCTTCATTCCATAGTGCGTCATGTAGCCCATGAACCAGTCCATAACGGCGTTGCTATCGAACACAATATTGACCGGAAACAGCTTGTTCTCGTATTCATACTCTCTGGTGGAGAGATCGAGCTTCACATCACGGTCAAAGTTTTCTTTGATCTTACGGTCTTCCGGAATAGACAAGACTGCATCAAAACGATCCTCATCATCGTCGAGGCACTTCTCCATTGAGAGATAGTAATAACGCTTAATAGCCTTGCCTTTTTCTGTTTTGGTCGAGACCGGCTCTTTAGAGGATGTTGCCTGATAGATGGAAGTAAGTCGCTGCTGTCCATCAAGAATCAAATGCTCCGGCTTTACTGAGACGCCTTTTACGCCCGTAATTGTACGGTATTTGAATTGAATGTCCGGATTACCGTATTGTAGCCGCATAATGGCACCCATAGGGTAGCCTTGCGACAAACTGGCGATAATTCCTCTAATTCGGTTATCATCCCAAGTCCAGTCGCGCTGAAACTCCGGCAACTGCATTGAGCCGGACTTAACCTCCGCTAAAAGCTGACTTAGGTTTGTATCAAGAGATTGTGGTGAAATAATCACGTCTGTGCCTCCTTCATTGAGTTTTACTGATCGGACGAGCCCAGTCTGCTTTCCAAATCTGAAATATCGCTGCGGATGGAAGAGATGTCCGACTCAATATCGTCAACCCGCTCGGATAAAGAAGCCTGCTGACTTTGAATGTACTCCATTTGTGAGTATAGACCTCGCACTGCCAGAATCAATTCTACCATCAGCCCCTTATCATCGAGGGAGAGAAGACGGTCTTTTTCAGCCTGTATCTTTTCCGCCTCCTGTTGAAGCCGCTCTTTCTCACGAACTGCTTCTGCTGCGGCTTTCTCAAGACGAACCCGTTCCTTTTCAAGACGCTTTTTCTGGCGCTCGTCTTTGCTTTTTTTCAAGCTCTCCTGAACTCTATCAAACATGGTACAACCTCCAAATCAGGTAAACGATAATTTAGCGGCTTAGAGATGAACAGAAGAGACATCAATCTCGCCGGACATCAGCTTGGGTAAAAGACTATCCCGAAGTCGTTTGAGCTTGTCGCTTTCAATGGCGTTAATCCGCATTTGAGCGTACATCGGTGAAACGAGAGACTGAAACTCTGCCAGCTCGTCCTCCGAAGGAAGAATTAACTCATAAGAGAGCGTGTCCGACGGTGTTGTTCTTTGTCTACTGCCCGTTGAGCCAGTAACATGACTACACATAAAGTCGGAAAAGGAATTGCTATCTATGACTGAGTACAGGAAATCTGTAATAGTCTTATCTTTTGCTTTATAGACGATGAACTCCGTAGAGCATACTGCATTCCCGGTCAGACAATACGGCTTCCAAACACGCTTCGTTGTTGGGTTGAGTTTTGAGATCATGAAGCACGAGGCATCAATGATGAATTTATTGCTCTTGATGGATGTGGATAGCTCAAAGACCGGAAACCTCGCCTCATCAAAAGCTGGAATGCTATAATGCTCAAGCAGTATCTCAGGCTCTTTCAGTGGGTTGAAACTCTTATTTGAGATCGTCGCAACCTCTCCAAGAGTTACAATACGCCAGTCGGAAGGCAAATCATTAGGCGAAACAGTCTCAAAACGCTCATGATATATTGCTTGCGCTTGCTGCTCTAAATTATCGTTTATCTTTTCATTTAGCGCGATTTTTGAATCAAGAGATGACAATACCGCAACAACTTTGTTTTGCACATCCAACGGTGGTAGCTCAATAACTTGTTTTGCCAAGGTTTTCACCGAGAGTCCAGGCTGTGCCGACTGTCCAGACAATCTCCCAAGATTCATCTGCGAAAGCAGATACGCCAAATAACGAGTATTGTGACATTCGTTTGCACACACAACAACAGCGTGTTCGGTCATATACGCCTCACCGTTAAAGTACCTTACATTTCCGCAAAAAGCTCCCTGCCTACCAATAATTGCGCAGTCACCCCTAAAGTTTGAGTGATCTGTATAGCCTCGAAGTCCATTCCCACCATATACGGGAAATGCTCCCTCGTTAAAAACCTGACTTGCAGGGATTCCTTTTCCGCTACTCAAACGAGCACATACGCTTCCTAGTTCATATCGTCTATATTCCGGCATTATCTTCTCCATCCTATCCGATATATTTTCTGTGTGCCAGCTTCACGTTCTGTTGCTTCACCATCGCATAGTGCATGGTGGTGTCGATTTTCTGATGC